>LFIK01001534.1_pt1 | contig 18400 bp, 10 predicted proteins | sample 643401 | NCBI WGS metagenome assembly LFIK01 (sample SAMN03777447, study PRJNA286221) | soda lake metagenome | biome: soda lake; feature: Kulunda steppe; material: water; isolation source: sample T5-Br brine of Lake Tanatar-5 | place: Russia: Kulunda steppe | collected 2010-07
ATAACGCCCATCATTAAGCCTGATGCCATTACTATATATAATAAATTTGTCATAATTTCATTGATTTCGTTTAAAGAGTGTTGAATGGTTTGAACGTTAAATACACTCGTAAAGTTGTCTGAATCTAAAGGGTCACTGCTGTATACTGCATTATAAAATCCATCATCACCCAAAACGGTTTGTGCGAGAAAAGCTCTACTGATAAAGACATGTTCTCCTGGGTAAATATCTGCAATATCTATCACTTCAATGGTAAAGGATTCACCGCCAACATTCACCGCTACATTATCTCCTTTATTCACACCACTTAATAAGGCAAAACTTTCAGAAATAACAAGTCCATCGTCTAAAGCATCATTGATTAGATCCCCTTGAGCATTTTTCAAAGGATGTAATCTAGAATCATCTAAACCAATGATAAAAGCATTATGCGTATCAACTTGACCTTGAATTTCAATCGCTTTTTCTAAATCCTTAGCATTTTCTAAATCATCCGTTGATTCAAGGGAACCTATATAGCGAACATCAATCGAATCATAATACCCATCAATCGTTTCTTCAAAGACGCCTTCCATTCCTAGGGCAATAAATAACATGATTAAGGCAAAAAAACTACCAATCATAAATATCAAGACTTTAATGAAGTTTCTCGATAAAAAGACTATTTGCATTTTAGATGTGTATGAAAGTTTGCTTCCTATTTTTTTAAATAGCTTTAACCCATATGGTTTTCCCATGGTTGGTTTTAAGAATATAAGATCTAGAGGACTTTTCTTTGTTAAAGCGATTAAAATAATATAAGACATGACTAATATGGTAATTAATGGAACCATAATCGCAATTATAATGGTTATAATATCCATACTTATCGCTTGACTTGGAAGTAAATAAAACTCTAAAAATAGTGATTGGATATAAGGCGCTAACAAAGACCCTGTAACATACCCAATGAATAAAAACATTAAACTATAAAGACTAATAATTAAGATAAAAGGATGCCATAATTCTGTTTCCTTTATCCCTAAAGCTCTTAAAATACCAAATGGTCTTCTTGATTGCTCAATCATTTTTTTCAAAATTAATCCAACAATCACAATCCCCATAAACGCAATCAACACACTAAGAAAAACCGCCGTCCCTCTCGTTCCTTCAATCTCAGTATAAATCAATCCACTTCTCATGTTGTTTTCGGTTAAAATACTACTCATAAAAAACGGTTGATCTTCGTCATTTAACGCTTCATTAATATCAAAATGATCATTGATGAATATCCCAGCAATACTAAATTCTGGTGCACTTTCTAACCTGTCAAATCCATCTTCATGCATCAAAGCGAGTGATTGATTATCGGTGGTGAATAACAAAGGGTGCAAAATTGCAGGTAAGGTATAATCAGGAAATAATATTGTCCCTGTAATTTCAAAGTCTTTACCGTTAATCAAAACTGTGTCACCGATGGATAAATCGTTATTATTTAAATAATTTTCTAGCAACGCAACTTCTTTATTATTTTGTGGTTTTTCCCCATTACTCAAATAGGTAAGGTTTATGCGTTCACTATCATAAAAAACTCTTAAATCATGCGTATCATCATTCACTAACAAGTCAACATCTTTATGAATTCTCGCTTCTAGATCTATGCCTTCAACTTTTCTTAATGCTTCTATTCTTGCGTTTAAAACCTCATAATAACACGTTTGATCTTCTTGATATAAGCTATTTAAGGTAAAGGTAAAAACACCGCATTCTTGAAGGGTATCTTGGTCAAAAGAAGTCATTAACGGACTCGTTTGGATTGAAAAATCTTCTTGTATATACGTATCTAAATAATCATTTGTACTATCTTCAATGGTGCCTACACCTAAACTCACAGCGGTAAAAACCATACTGGATAAGGCAATAATAAATCCAAGTAAAATCAAACTCAACCATTTATTCTTCGCAGACTTTATAATATGTCTAACAATCATTAAAAATGAATCTCCTCAACCTTTGAAGGCGTATTTTCTTGATCATCCACAATTTCCCCACTATTTAAGCGAATAATTCGACTTGCGATGGTTGAGAGCGATTGGTTATGCGTTATTAAAACAATCGTCATTTTATACGATTTATTAAGCGTTAATAAAACGTTCAAAACATCTTTGGCGGTATTTTCATCTAATGAGCCCGTTGGCTCATCACAAAAAAGTACTTTAGGGTTTTTCACAAGCGCTCTTGCGATTGAAAGTCTTTGTTGTTCACCCCCTGAGAGTTCGTGAGGATATTTATCCATATGTTTTTTCAATCCTACCTTCTCAAACACATCTTCAATATCCATAGGGTTTTTACTTAATCTGGCAGTTAATATGACATTTTCTTTTGCCGTTAAACTTTGTAATAAGTTGTAATCTTGGAATACAAACCCTAATTTTTCTCTTCTAAACACCGTTCTTTGTTTCTCACTGTAGGCAGTAATTGCTTCAGAGTCAACCATTACACTCCCCTTTGATGGAATATCTAAAGCCCCCATTAAATTGAGCATGGTAGATTTCCCGCTACCAGAAGGCCCAAGCACCATTAAAAATTCACCTTCTTTAATGGTTAAATCAACATTTTTTAAGGCATGGGTCTCAATATCTCCTAAAGCATATACTTTACTAACAGTTTTTAAAACAATCATGATTTACTCCTTTTCGACGGTTTTAAATGTTTGGTCTAAAATTGAGTATAAATAGCCATCAACTTTTTTATCGGTCATTTTTCTTAACGTCTTTACATACCCTTTTACTTGATCGATATATTCAGATTTATCAATTGATTTTAGTTTGTAATCAATGACAATGTAGCGATCGCTTGTTTTAAGCAATAAATCAATAAATCCTGTATAGACTTCTTCCCCTTCTTCAAAGTGGAAAGGATATTCTTTATAGACCTCTTTTATCTCTAAAGACTTTATAAAAGAAGTGTTAAAAAACCCTTTAATAATCGTTTTATCATTCTCATCAAGCATCAACGCTTCAAGTTGTGGGGCAATGTCTGAGAAGAAATCAATCACTTCTAAAGTATCATGCAACAAGTTCCCTTTGTCTATCATATGTAAAGTATCATCATCCATTAATTCAGTGATTCCTTTTGAATACGATTTCTGATCTTTAATCTTATAGGTTTCACTTGGTTCAATATAGGTTTTTTTGATTGCGTTATCCTGCGGTATTTCAAATGATTTTAAGTGATGTTTATAATTTTCATGCGTGCTATATTTTGCGATATCTAACGTATTTTTATGATGGACAAAATGACCAAGCACGCTATTTAAAACATCTTGAAAACTTGAAAAGTTTCTCCTAATGATTGAATCAACCATCCCACTTGGAGTAAATGTCTTTTCATCTTCATCTGCCATGATAAGAAAAATTCCTTCTTCTGCTCTAGTTAAGGCAACATACAACAGTCTTAATTTTTCAGAAACGTTTAATGCTTTTTCGGTGTTTCTGAATAAAGAATATAAGAAGTTTTTATCTTCCCCTTCGCTTTCGTGTGGCAGTAACACACCGAGTGATTCATCAATCTCAACGCTTCCTTTCATACCGCCTTGAAATGGATTGAAAAGATGAGGAATGTAAATATAGGGAAACTCTAATCCTTTTGATTGATGCATCGTCATTAAATTCACTTTATCGGATGAAAATTCAGTGTTATAGCTAAGCTCTATGTCTTTATCGTGGTCTTTTATTTGATCCAAATACATGATAAAGCCATGAATTAAATAGCCTTCTTTCGCTTTATCTTTAGCCAGTTTTTCTAAATGATTTAATCGGTTAATCACAAGGTCTGTTTGTTTTAAAGCAACCGCTTTTTCATAAAGATTGAACCTTTGATAAAGTGCGTTTAAGATGTGGTCAATCGGTTTTATATGGACCATGTCCACAACATCATAAAGGGTTTCAAAGGTTGATTTAAATGGTGGCATTAACGTTTCTAATAATTCGTCTTTTTTTGGAAATTCTTTAGGCAATGCTAAATATTGTTGAACAATTAAATCATCGTCTTTTACACCAATATAAGAACGCATCACACTCATAAACGCGTGATGGAAATACTTATTAAATGCACTGGGCTCACTAAGTGCATGCACAAGCGTTAATAATGATTTTGCGACCATGATTTCATGATGATCTAAAAAGGTTAAGTTTCTATGCACCATTAAAGGCACACCAAAGTAATCAAAAATCGCTTTGGCAGTTTGAAACTGAGTACTTTTATCAATTAAAATCGCAAAATCCCCATATTCAACATTTCTTAGGGAACGTCCTGTTTTTGTCTGTAACGTCTGGTTTTCAACTTTGTGTTTAATATCTGAGGCAATATGCATTAACTCGACTTCACTTTTAGTGAGTGATGTATACGTTTCTTTAAAACGCAATGGATCATACACAGTAATATTTAATCCATAAGGCGAATGGTTTGAAAAAGCTTCATTAAACGTTTCATTCCCAAATTTTAGGGCTTGATTATCATCATAGTCAAGTCCGCCTATTTCATGGTCCATGAGATGTTCAAATAAGTGATTGATCGATGCTAAAACTTCACTACGACTTCTAAAGTTTTTATTTAAATCAATCGCTTTTCCTTGGGTGGAATGTTTAAAGGTTTCATATTTTTGTGCAAATATAGAAGGTTCTGCGTTTCTAAAGCGATAAATCGATTGTTTAATGTCACCCACCATATATAAATTGTCTCGTTTAATTAACTGTAAAAAACTTTCTTGTAAGGCATTGGTATCTTGATATTCATCAACCATAATTTCTTTTATCCCTAAAGCAATTTCTTCTAAGACATCAGGGTTTTCTTGAACGATATCTAATACCGTTTTCGCAACCGTTGCGTAATCTAAACGTTCTAAACTATATTGTTTGTTAATATAACGGGTTTCAAAAGTATTTAAAATATCCATCACAACTTTTACATGATGTTTTATAGACATAAACGCTTCATAATGAGTATCTTTAGAATCTGAAGCATCTCCTTTAGTCGACGTGGTTCCTTTTAACCTTTCAACTACAGGTTTTAACCTACGATCTCTAAAAGATTTAATATAAGCTTTTTCTTCTTCTAACAATTCTTCTTTTCCTTTTGGTAATGCAGGAATTTTTGGTGGTGATGTAATAAAGGTATGAACATCACTGTATGATGTGGCGTTTATTAAGGGAAGGTATGCAGTTTCTAACTTATCGATATATTCTTTGGTCTTTTCATGATTAAACGCTTTAGAGACTAAATTTTTTAAAGCGCGTTTAAACCGGCTAACTTGAGCCAAGACTTCTTGTTCATACGTCTTAAAAAGCGTTTCAAAATGTGCTTTTTTAAAATAGTGATTCTCCATATGTTTTTCAAACGCTTTTTGATCTTTGAAATACTGCATTTTTTCATAAAAATACACCATATACGTTTTTAACATGTCATCGTTTTTAGTTGCGTATTGATCTAAAAAGGGTTTGAAGCCTGGGTGTGAATCATTGAAAAATTTTAAAAAGACTTCTTCCATAATCACTTCTTTGATGGTTAGGGCATCATTTGTTTCTAAGATGCTCACTTCATTTGATAAATTTTTTAAATACCCATAACGTTTTAATAAAAATAAAGCAAATGAATCAAACGTTTTGATATGCGCTGTATCAATTTTTTCTAGTTCATGTGATAAAGAAGGATCCGCTTTGATTTTACTTCGGATACGCTCTTTCATCTCCGCAGCGGCTTTGTTCGTGAATGTTAAAATAACCAACTGATCAATAGAAATGCCTCGTTTAAGTTTTCTCAAAACACGCTCAGATAAAACCGCGGTTTTCCCACTTCCCGCGGCGGCACTTACTAAAATGTCTTCATTATCATGGGTGATGGCTTTTAGTTGTTGGTCTGTGAATTTAACGCTCATGGTCGACACCTTCTTTTAATGCAGAAAATAATTCAAGCGGGTCTTTATAGGTCGTATAGGATTGATAATCTTTTTCCTCTTTATAACAAATATCTATAAACGGACAATACTCACAACTCACATCTTTATGATTGATCCGTTTTGGATCGATTGGAAATTTCCCATTTATAATGGATTTTGTTGTTTGATTTAAAAGGGTTTCCAAATGATCAATTACCGCGTTTAAGTCTTCTTTTTCAAACGTTTTAGACCGTTTATCAAATGCGCCATTTTTAGTGAATTTAACATCACTTAGTATTTCGCTTTCTTTATCCACACTGGGATCGATAGATAAAACAATAGATTCATCATTCAAGGTATAGCCTCGTAATTTATAGTATTGTTTTACTAAAGTATCGAAGGTCTCGTTTCTTTTCGCTTTAATTTTAGATGGGAGAATCGTTTGTTCATAAAACCCATCCACATGATGAGTTGGATAATTATGCTGATAAAGCAATGCATAAAACACCAATTGACTATTTAACCCTAGTGGTGAAAATAGCAAATCTAAGGTTTTTGACCCCGTTTTATAATCGATTAATAATGCACTCTCATTACGGGTTAAAACTTTATCAATTTTCCCTTTAAAGTGTAGGGTTACGCCTTCATACGTGTAAGGTTTTTGAATGCTTAATTCTCTATGCGCGACATTATATTTTGTTGTTTTTTCTTGCATATTAATCATTTCATGGGCTTTTAACAAGAAAGGAAATGGTTTTTCAAAAAAGTATAAATCTTTGTTTGTATAATGATGCATTTCATCCTTTAAAACATCGTTTAAAATTCGTCTTAAATCAGATTCATCTAAATGTTTTTTTGAAATATGATTTTCTAAAACTTCATGAAAAAACGTCCCTAAATGTCTATAAAATGGTGAATCACTCGGCGTTATTTTTAAGAAATGTTTTAACAAAAAGGTTAACCCACATTTAAAATAATCTTCTATTTGGGTCACACTAAATGAAGGTTTAATCTTTAAGAGTTGTTTCATCGTACGTTTACTTAACTGATCAAACGTATTATCGTAGGTGTTAAACGATGCTTGATACTGATTGGCAAAGGCTTGGTAGAAGGGTTGATTGATTTGATATAGATCATAATAATCTTTTTCTATTTTACTTTGCACATAATCATACGTCTCACTAAAGGGTTGATAAACATCAATGTTTTTTATTTGGATGGCTTTTGAATTTAATAACTCATTGATAAAGGTCGAAAGTCTAAATGATTCGCTGAATGACGATTCACTGAATGATGCGTAAACATTTTTAGAATAAAACAAGGCATCTTCATATCGTGCTTTCGATGCTTGGTTGATTTCACTTGCCTTAGGATAATCAATCATTTGTTTTTCATTTTTATTTAAAAAATCATCGTCTAGTGTAATGCTTGGTGCGTTGCCTTCTTTTAACGCCATTAAAAATAAATGTTCATCATCTTTAACCGCTTTTATATCACTACTTACCTCTACTGCGTTTAAATATTTAGAGTTAGGAAGGGTAGTATGTTTTATGGTATATTCAATCAAATCTAAAGCGGAATGTTTATCTTTAATGTAGCGCACCATGGGATTTAGCACTCTGATTAGACTTTGATACACTTGTGCGCTTTCTTTAGAATCAATGAATGGTTTAATGTGCGTCAAAGCTTCTTTTAAGGCACTTTCAAACCCGCTACATTCACTTTGGTCAAACGCCTTTAAAAATCTTTGGGTTAGCGCTAAGGAAACGAGTGGAACGGATTCATTTAAATTTAAAGGAATATGAAACCAATTAAAAATACGTTTCATGATTGGATGATACGTTTTATCAATATTCATAATAACCATTGAATCATAAGCGTGTCCTTGTTGGTGGAGTGTTTGGATTTGAATCGCAACATCTGTAATCTCATCTTCGATGGTTTTATAGCGTTTAAATGAAATATTCGAAACCTTTTCACTTCTTGAATCATAGTAGATCAAATCATCATGAAAAGCTTCAATTTTTTGGATGGCGCTTTTTAAAAATACATCGTAATACGGAGTGTAGACAATGACTAATTTATTTCTAATCCAAACATCAGAAAAGATATTTTTTTGAATATTTCCGTTATTTAGTAAATGCTTTTTAAGCGTTTTTAATTGATCTAATTTGGCATTTTCATACGTTTTATTTTCATCGATAAAAGGTAAATATTCTAACCAAGCTTTTGTGATCGAAAGGGAAAGCCCTAAAAATGAAGAAGCTTCATAAAGCGCATCAATGCTATATTTGAAAAAGACCTTTTCAAAAAGGTCTTGTTTACTCATAAAAGAAACAGGCTGAATCATTCCAGCTTGATGCATCGACTTAAGGATCGTGTTTTTTTGTTCATTGCTTGCGATTATGATGACGTCTTTTTCAGTCGATTCAATAATATCTAAAAGCTTCATAGCGTCGCCTCACTTTTCTTTATTAATTCTTAATTGACCACACGCCGCATCAATATCTGCGCCTTTTTCTTCTCGTAGGGTTGCGTTAATTCCACGATTAATCAAGCGTTTATAAAATGCATTACGGTTTTCTTCTTCACTTTGTTTATAATCAAACTCATTGACTGGATTATATGGAATTAAGTTTGCATAAGCATTTAAGCCTCTTAATAAATTCGAAAGACTGTCTGCATCATGTAAAGAATCATTGACACCACCTAATAATAAATATTCAAATGTAACACGACGGTTGGTTTCTTTTATATAGTATTTAACCGCATCAATTAATTCTTTTATTGGATATTTTTTATTAATAGGCATTAAATTGGTTCGTGTTTTATCGTCATGCGCATGAAGTGATATGGCTAAATTCACTTGTTTTTCTCTTTTTGCAAATTCATAAATTTTTGGTACGATTCCGCTCGTAGAAACCGTTATATGTCTTGCGCCTATTTCTAAACCATAAGGATCATTAATGACATCGATAAAATCCATCGCGTTTTCAAAATTGTCAAATGGTTCCCCTGTTCCCATTAAAACGACATGAGAGATTCTTATATCTTCAAGCGATTCAACCGCAATCACTTGGGCGACCATTTCACTCACTGTAAGATCTCTATCTTTTTTCTTTAACCCTGAAGCACAAAAAGAACACCCGATATTACATCCCACTTGGGTCGTCACACATAAGCTTTTCCCATACGCATGACGCATTAAAACCGCTTCTATTAAATAATCATCTTCTAAGGCAAATAAAAATTTAACCGTTCCATCCGATGCTTTTTGTTTTGTAAAAAGCTTCAAGGGTTTAATTTCCATATTTTCCATTAAAAAACTTCGCAAAGATTTACTTAAATTACTCATCGCTTCAAAATCAAACGTTTTTTTCTTATAAACCCATTCATATATTTGACGAGCATTAAATGCTTTGAATCCTTGTTTTTGTAAATAATCACTTAAATTTTTTCGCGTATAATCGTATAAATTTTCCATTCTATCACCATCAATATTATAACATAGACCTATTTTTGTGACACGTATTAAAGGGATTATTTCACAAGGGTATATATAAGTGGCTTTTATAGTGTTATAATAATATTAAATCACCTTTTAGGGGGGGCACTCAATGGAAGTTTTTTTTAGTTTTCACATTACTTATATCTTATTTTATATCATCACACTACTTTGGATTTTAGAGTTTGTCTTTTTTCCTTCTAAACATAAAGACAAGGATTTTTCTGAGCGAAAATCTTTTAAAATGATCTTAATCTCGATTGTTTCTTCTATCGGTTTAACGATTATTTTAACCTTCGCAAACTATACCGTATTAGAATCCCAAGTATTTCGCTATATAGGCATTAGCTTTTATTTACTTGGGTTAGTATTAAGATATGTTTCAACCCTTTATTTAGGGAAATATTTTACACGGGATGTAAGTGTTGAAAAAACACAATCGCTTGTATCAAATGGACCTTATAAAATTTTAAGACACCCATTATACTTAGGTCTATTTTTACTTACCATTAGCGTACCATTATTTTTTGGTAACATAATCGCATTTTTCTACAGCAATATCATAATGGGATATGTCTTAAACCATCGCATGAAAATTGAAGAAATGAATATGGAACTCCTATTGAATGATACCTATAGAAACTGGAAAAAAGATCGCTATCGTTTCATTCCATTTATTTATTAAAAGGGGAGGTTATTATGAAAAAAGTTCATATCATTGGCGCTGGATTAGGTGGATTATCGGCGGCCATTTCACTCGCTCAATCATCGAGTTTTGAGATTCACATCCACGAAAAAAACGCACACTTAGGGGGTAAACTTAACCTTAAGGAAAAACAAGGATTTTCTTTTGATTTAGGGCCTTCTATTTTTACCATGCCTCATCTATTTGAACCACTTTTTACCATGCACAATAAATCAATGCGTGATTACTTTACCCTAACCAAAGTAAGACCACATTGGCGCAATGTATTTGAAGATAAAACCATCTTAGATTTACACGAGTCATTAGAAAAAACGGTCAATGAAAACAGTGTATTAAAGCCTTATGATTTAAAAGAGTTAAAAGGTTATTACGAGTATGCGAAAAAAACGTATGACTTTTCTAATAAAGTGATGTTTGAAAATATGGCAGAAACCAAATTATCAACACTAAAATACTATAACCCTTTTAAAATCATAAAGGATTCGGATATGTTTCACACAATGAGCGAAGGGGTTAATAATTATATCTCTAATACCTATTTAAAAGACACGCTAAACTTTTTTATCAAGTATGTTGGCAGCAATCCTTATGAAGCCCCAGCGATTATGAATTTACTCCCCTATATCCAGTGGGAATTTGATTTATGGTATGTGAAAGGCGGATTATTTAACCTTTCGCGGGGATTAGAAAAACTTGCGAAAGAAGTTGGGGTTCATATCCATTTAAACCATGAAGTCACCAACGTCATCCAAGATAAAAAAAGCGTAAACCAAATCGAAGTTAATCAAGAAATATTGTATGACGCCGATTATATTATTTCCAATATGGAAGTACTCCCTTTTTATGAGAAATTAACTAATGTAAAACAAAAACCACTTAAAAAATACCGCAAAAAATATCCACCCGCATCAAGTGGATTTGCGATTCATTTAGGGGTTAATAAAACGTATGATATCCTAAAACACCATAATATCTTTCATGCCAAATCTTCTAAAAAACACTTTCACGCTTTAACGCACGAAAGAACTTTAAGCGATGATCCAACAATTTATTTAGTAGCGCCTATGAAAAGTGATAAAACCATTGGGCCTAAAGACACTGAAATCATTAAGATTTTACCGCATATTCCACCTATTGATCCAAATAATCCTTACACCGAAAAAGAATACGAGACTTTTAAAAAGAATCTCTATATTAAACTTGAAAGAATGGGGCTCACCGATTTAAGAAAACATATCATCACCGAAGAAGTTTGGACGCCACATTCACTCTTAGAGGCTTATTATTCTGATGGGGGAAGTATTTATGGAACGCTTTCGGATAAAAAGAAAAATTTAGGCTTTAAACATAAAAAACAATCTACCTTTTTTAAAAATGTTTACTTTGTTGGGGGCACAACCAACCCCGGTGGTGGGATGCCTATGGTCGTTTTAAGTGGCCAACAAACTGCCAGTAAAATAATAAAGACACTATAATAATTGAGCTTTAAAAAACACCATTCAAACCGTTAATTTGAATGGTGTTTTATTTATCTTATGTTCCAACCACTTGTTTATCTCGCCATGAGCCTTTGATCCACCGGATAAAGACAAGGGTACCTCGGATTATTTCATCAGAAGCCAAGGCGATAAAGATACCAACCAATCCTAATTCCCATCTTACGCCTAATAAATACGATAAGCCAACCATTAATGATAACATGCTGAAAATGGCGATAACGACTGGGAAGATGACATCACCAGCAGCTCTTAAAGCATGAATAACCACAATATTTGACATCCTACCAAGTTCTAAGAAAATCCCAATAAATAAGGCGCGTCTTCCTAAAGCGATCACTTCTTTATTATCTGTGAAAAAGCCTAAAATATAATTAGAGTTTATAAATATTGCGGTAGAAACAATCAACACAAACGTAATGGCGACTCTTAATGTTCTAAGTGTTTGAGTATGGGCATTATCAAAATTCTTTGCCCCTACATTCCATCCAATGATGACTTGATTGCCTTGCGCGACTGCAAGTGAGAATATCACAACAGGCATCATCATGTTTTGAACATAAATATGCGCAGTCAGTGCGGCAGTTCCAATGGTATTTAAAAACCCTAAAATAACGACCAATGAAAATCGGTGGACAAAGTGTTCCCCTGCTGAAGGCAGACCAATTTTCATTATTTTTAAATAATATTTTTTAAGCGGTTTGAATCGTAAAAAGAATGGCACAATCTTTAAATAACGCCACAAGAATACTAACGTTAAAACAAAAGCAAATCCTTTAGAAGCAAACGTTGCATAAGCAGCCCCTTCAACACCAAGTTCTGGAAAAGGACCCGCGCCAAAAATTAAGAAATAATTTAATAGAACATTTAAGACATTCATACTCGCAACAATATACATAACAACTTTAGGATGACCAAACGCTTTAAATCCAAAGCCTGCAGCTTGGGTAACGGCTAAAAACAAAAACCCAAAAGATATAATTCGTAAATATAAAAGCGAATCTGAAAATATCTCAGGCCCTGTATTAAGAATTCTAAAAATGGTTGCCCCAAAAAATTGAATTATAGCGATTAATACAAAAGCAATTAAAACATTCCCAAATATCCCTGTTTTCATCGCTTTTTTTGCTTGCGCTAAATCATTGGCGCCTAAATATTGACTAACCACAACACCAATACCAACCGATGCGACGTTTAATACAACGATAAAAAGCCTCGAAACTTCTTTCCCATTTCCAACTGCCGCCACTGAAAGATCAGAATACTGACTTAACATCAATGTATCCGCAACCCCTAAAAACATAATGAATAGAAGTTCTATGTAGATTGGCCAACTTAATGAAAATAATGATGATTTCTTTTTTGTCATGGTGTCACCTGCTTTCAAACCTTTTCGCATTATACCATATAACAATTATGATTTGGGCATAATCAATCAGAATATGAAAGTTTTCTGATTAATTTAAAAAACGTATCACCACTTTTATAGTGGTGATACGTAATAATTTCCTGTGTAAAACTATATGTTATAAATAATTTTAGTAAATTAAGCGTCTTCTAAAACCAAATCTACATCATGATACTCATGATCAAAAGCTTCTGCGACCGCTTTATAAACTACTTTACCATTTAACACATTCATTCCTTTTTTAAGGCTTGAATCTTCCATACATGCTTTTTTATACCCTTTATTTGCAATGTCTAAGGCATAAGGGATGGTTGCGTTTGTTAAGGCAAAGGTTGAAGTTCTTGGAACGGCACCTGGCATATTGGCAACACTATAGTGAACAACACCATGTTTTGTGTATACAGGATTATCATGAGTCGTAATACGGTCAATCGTTTCAACTGAACCACCTTGGTCAATTGATATATCAACAATTACTGCGCCTTCTTGCATTTGTTTTACCATGTCTTCAGTCACAATTTTATTCGCTTTTGCACCTGGAATTAAAATGGTAGAAATTAATGCATCCGCATCTTTTAAATATTTTTCGATATTTAATGGATTCGATTTTAAAACCGTTAATTCTTTGTCAAAGATATGGTCTAAATAACGCATTCTATCTTCATTTAATTCTAATAAGGTTACGCGTGCACCAAGTCCAATTGCCATTTTAGCCGCACTAATACCTGCCGTACCGCCACCTAAGACAACCACATGCCCACGGTTAACCCCTGGAACACCACTTAATAAAATTCCTCTTCCACCGCGATGCTTTTCAAGTTGCGTTGCCGCAACTATCGTTCCACGTCGACCGGCTACTTCACTCATCGGTCTTAATAATGGAAGTTCATTGCCAATTTGAACAGTCTCGTAAGCAATCGCTTTACATTTAGAATCAATTAACGCTTGCGTTAACGCTTCTTCGGCTGCTAAATGTAAATAAGTGAAAATAATTAAATCTTCTCTAAAATATTTGTATTCAGGTTCAAGCGGTTCTTTAACCTTAATAACCATTTGTTGTGACCAAGCTTCTTTAGCTGTTTTAACAATTTTAGCACCAGCATCAACAAATTCTTGATCAGGAATACCGCTACCTTCACCGGCTTTTGTTTCTACAAATACTTCATGTCCACCATCTACCAATAATGAGACACCAGGTGGGGTAATACCAACACGATTTTCATTGTTTTTTATTTCCTTTGGAACACCGATCTTCATATGAAACCTCCTAGCATTTTTAAATACGAATTTATTGTAACAAACAAGGGCATTAAATGCAATCGCTTTCATTAAAAAAATACATTTTTATAATACAGATTTTTTCAAAGAAAAACACCCCATAAAAGGGGTGTATGTTATCTTAAGGTTGCGTTATAATCATTTTTTAAACCTTCTAAGATATTTTTGATGATTTCATCAATCGTTGAGGTTTTTAATGTGCCGCTTTTATCTTCAAAACGTAGACGAATTGCTAAGGATTTCTTGCCTTCTTCTAAGTTGTCTCCTTGGTAGACATCAAAGACATAAGACTCTTTTAAAACACTGGTTGAATTTTCATAGATGGAACGGATTAAATCGCCTGCAAGAATGGTTTCATCCACTATCAACGCAATATCTCTAGATACTGAAGGGAAGCGTAATACTTTTTCATATTTAGGGGAGAAATCAGAAAGTTTATAAATGGTTTCTATTTCAAGTTCTGCCACATAAATATCATCTGCGCTTAAATGTTTTTGAGCATATTCAGGGTGCAGTTTTCCAATATGACCAACCACTTCATTGCCTACTTTTATAAGGGCTGTTTGATGCGGGTGATGATTGGTTATAGTGGTTTTTTCATACGTTGCATTGGTTAGATTAAAACGATCGAACAGTGCTTCGATGATTCCTTTTAAAGTAAAGAAGTCACTCGATTTAGCACCTTGCCAGCGTTTATTGCGGTACACCCCATACATCAATAATCCTAGTATTTCGGTTTCTTTTGATACTGTATAGCGTTTCCCAAGTTCGTATATATTTACACTGCTTTGTTTACGGTTTATGTTGTGCGCAGCCGTTTTAACCAATCCATTTAGCACTGAAACACTTAAGGTATCGTGTTTATCGCTGATCGGATTAGCAAGTTTAACATACGCTGTATTTTTATGAGGGGTTAGATCAAAAATTTCTTTTTCAGGAATCAAACTATAGTTAAGGGTCTCATCCATATTTAACCCACTAAGGACATGACGAACATTTCTTTTAAAGCGTTGATAATCACTCAATCCGCCTTTAGAAATCGTTTTTGGTAGACTTACTGGAAGGTTGTTGTAATCATAGATTCTTCCAATTTCTTCGATGATATCTTGATAGGTATTAATATCAACTCGTCTAGTTGGTGGCGTAATGGCAAATGATGTGTTTGATAATTTATATTCAAAATCTAAACGTTCTAAAATACCCGCAATGTCATTAAGGGTTAACGCAGTCCCTAAAATTTTATTAATTTTTTCTAAATCAATATGAATTGCTGGTTTTATAGCTGTATTATTATCGAATGATTGTATTTCTTTGCGCACTGTAGCGTTCGCATATTTAACCAATAATTCAGTCGCACGATCAAGGGCATATTTTGTTTTCTTTGGGTCTAATCCTTTTTCAAACCTTAAAGAAGATTCGCTTTTTAAATCTAGACGTTTTGAGGTTTTTCGTATAGAAATCGGATCAAAGGTTGCACTTTCTAAAATTAATGACTGTGTTTCTTTTGTGACTTCGCTATCAAAGCCGCCCATGACCCCACCTAAAGCGATAGGCGTTTTCCCGTTAGTGATTAAGATATCGCCTGCTTTTAAGGTTCTCATTTGTTCATCAAGGGTTTTGAATTGATCGTTATCTGAGGCTTCTTTTACAACAATTTCATCACTACCCACCTTATCTAAATCAAACGCATGAAGCGGTTGATTGGTCTCAAGCATTACATAATTGGTAATATCCACGACGTTATTAATCGGACGAATACCACTCGCTATTAATCTTGCTTTCATCCATTGTGGGGAAGGTTTAATTTCAATATTATCTAACACTTGTGCGTAATAAGACATACATTTTTCGGTATTGGTTTTAACGGTTAAAGGGTTTTCTTTATCCGTTTTATTATATTCAGGAATGGGTAAGGTTAATGGTTTATTAAACATCGCTTTGATATCATAAGCAATGCCTTGCATGCTTAATAAATCAGGACGATTAGGGGTTAAATCAAGTTCTAAAACCATATCTTCGAATCCTAAATATGCTATTGCGTCTTCTCCTACAGGTGCGTTTTTATCCATCACATGGATGCCTGCTTCTTGATGGTATTTTTCATCAATACCGAGTTCTTTTAAAGAACAGATCATGCCATTACTTTCAACCCCTCTTAGGGTTGTTTTTTTAATTTTAAAATCACCCGGCAATACTGCCCCAACTAATGCCACAATAACTTTTTGATTTTTATCAACATTGTCTGCTCCACAAACAATTTGTAAGGTTTCATCCCCAACATCAACCATGCAGACACTTAACTTATCCGCATCAGGATGTTTCTCACAACTCACCGTATGACCTATCACAAGGTTCTTTGCTTCACTTAGTGGATATAATCCTTCAATTTCAACCGCTTGATTAATAATCGTTGAAACAAACTCATCGTTAGGGATATCGTTGAGTGATACATAATCACTTAACCAATTTAATGATACTTTCATGAATTTTCCTCCTTTAGGAACTGACCAATTCTTTGATAAACTTTTTTACGATTTTTTGGATCAAAAAACAAAAAGTGTGAGGATTCTACTCTGAATCTCGTGACTTTTTTCGCATCTAGTTTTTTAATCAGCCAGTCAATTGAACGTGTTTTTACGATTTCGTCTTTTAAGGTCTCGACAACCAATATATCCGTATTATCTATTTTTTTAATAAACCGCTTGGCGTACCAAAAATATCTTTGCAAGGTCCAAATATGGGTTTTTGGAACATTTTGAAAACGTCTTAAAAACTCTCTAAAGAATAATTTTTGAACGCGGGTTAGGGAATCTTTTTTCGCAAAATTAGAAACGAATCCTTTAAAAAACTTTCTGAAATTTGGATTTTTAACAATTGGCGCAATCAAAATAAGCTTATCGACTCGATTCGTCTTAGATGCGATCACAGAAGCTGTTGTTGCACCTAGTGAATAGCCAATCACATACACCTTATCAAAAGGTTCCCTCATCATATCCATGGTTTGATGAATAAACGCATTAAAGTCTTTGATTTTGGCTTTGGGGAAATAATCACCAACAAATGCACCAGGGATGTTATCAGGGTAATATACAAAGTAAGAATCATCTAACTTACTAATATAACGATATAACCCCGATAACTCAGCACCAGTCGTGCCTGCGCCATTAATAATAATAACTAAGTTTTTCTTATTCATCGTTTAAATTGTTTATTAAATCGTAAGTCGTTGGTGTAAAAATTTCTAATGTCTTCTATTCCGTATTTTAGCATTGCCATTCTTTCAACCCCAACACCGAACGCAAAGCCTTGATAAATTTCTGGGTCATAGCCACTCGCTTTTAACACTTTATCATTGACCATACCAGCCCCAAGGATTTCTAAATAGCCGCTTTGTTTACAAATACTGCATCCTTTACCGCCGCAATTAGCGCACGTCACGTCAACTTCAACACTTGGTTCAGTGAATGGGAAATAAGAAGGTCTTAAGCGGATTTCACGCTTTGGACCAAACATTTTACGTGCGACTTCAAGTAAGGTCCCTTTTAAATCACTCATGGTTGTTTTTTCATCAACAACTAATCCTTCTATTTGCATAAACTGATGAGAATGCGTCGCATCATCATCATCGCGACGATACACTTTACCAGGACAAATAATTTTGACCGGTTTTTTTCCACCATATTCAAGCATTGTTCTTACTTGCACAGGCGATGTATGCGTTCTTAAAAGGGTATCTTCACTTATATATAAACTATCTTGCATGTCTCTTGCCGGATGGTTTTTAGGAAGATTGAGTTTTTCAAAGTTCATCTCATCGCTTTCTATTTCAGGACCCTCTTTGATTTGATAGCCCATTCCAATGAATAAATCTTCAACCTCATCAACGATTTGATTTAAAATATGGGTTGCACCGACTCTATAATCAGGCGCATCCAATGTCACATCAATCGTTTCTTTTTTGAGCTTTTCATTGATTGCTTCGCTTCTTAAGGCTTCTTTTTTCTCATCAATCAATATCGAAAATTTCTTTTTCGCTTGATTGATGGTCTGACCAAATTCTGGTTTTTTTGAATCTTCAATGTCTTTCATGTGA
>LFIK01001535.1_pt1 | contig 18390 bp, 17 predicted proteins | sample 643401 | NCBI WGS metagenome assembly LFIK01 (sample SAMN03777447, study PRJNA286221) | soda lake metagenome | biome: soda lake; feature: Kulunda steppe; material: water; isolation source: sample T5-Br brine of Lake Tanatar-5 | place: Russia: Kulunda steppe | collected 2010-07
AGAAGATGCAGGGCTGTTCCTCCCCGCTGCTCAAAGGCCTCCTGGAAGGCCTGAGTTGGCAGGCGCGTCCAGGTCTAGGGCAGGAGGCTGAATACTGCGTATCAGAGGGTAGAATCCACAGATGGAGTCCATTGGCATCGTGAAACGGACGCTACAGCGGTCCGGAGGTGCTGCGGGCGTATTCTCGTATTCTCAAATACGAGAACCTATATTCGACATGGTCTTTGACGTCTAATATATATATTCTATTCTAATATGTATTTGAGAATACAACTCTATTCTCGGACCCAATGCAAAGGGCAAAGGGAGAATGGGAATGGGGTCAGGGAATATATTTTCTAATATAGCAATTTAGGACACGAATATAAATTCTCTCGCCGAATATAAGCCCAATGGGAATCCACCCCAAGTCTCCCACTAGCTTCCCAAGCGTTAGTAAGATTTTTTGTTTGAGGAATGTGCAGTTACGCAACAATGAGGCCTGAACCATTCGTTCAGGTCGGCTTCACTGCTTTATCTCCACAGGCCCCAGCTTCTGCTGCACTTTGCTTGTCAACAACGCTTTCAGCGGTTGTTGACCTATTGTTTGTGATGAAAAATGTAGCTGATCGCCATGCGGCATAAGTGGAGGTGCAGGGCTGCCAGACGTCTGGCAGGTCGACCACAGGCCAAGCTTCATCACCATTGTCTGCTCCCTGCGAGCATGATGTAATCAATTTTACAGTCGTAAGCTTGATAAACTTGTAAGCCCCTACCCTGTAAGAGCGATAAGGACAAGTCCCAAGTTATTGTCCATTCCAGTTCCATACCGTCACATGATTGATCACATCATATCCGAGGATCCCTATCCGAAAGAATGCTGTGATGCATCTGAGGAACCACACTATTGCAAGGCCTCAACTCGTTTTAGTCGTCATACAAGCTTAGGGACAAAGTCTGCCGTCTCCTTGCAGAGACGTCTCTGCGAGGTCTTTGTTCGACTGAAGACACGCCAATAAACTCAATGCATGAGAATCCAGAATACTGCCTCGCTTACTCCTGTGGGGCAACGTGCTCTTACAAACCCTGCCACAATTTGTGCAAAACACTCCTCATCTCTTTAGCTCTGTGAGAGGACAGTTTCCCCCTTGCTCTTGCAATCCTACTTAGCTCGCAGCCATTGGATAGGCTTTCCAAGGCTTGCTGAAGGCAGTTCTTGCAAGGCCTAAAGGCTAGGATAATGCAGTGATGTTGGGCTTGTATCTTCCTCCAAGGGCCTAGATTCTAGCAGGCTTGCTGTCAATTGGTACCCAGTGTGAATGGCAAAACAAACCACTCTTCCCTAAAACAACCCAAGAATTTGCTGCATGCAAGAAATTGTTGTCATGAATGGTCACAAGTGTCAATCTTTAAGGCAAAAGAAAGCATAAGGGGTGGACCATAGCCCACAGCCATTGCAAAAGCTGCGTAGATGTTCACAAAACGTTCAACATGGATGTTCTTGAATGGAAACGAGCTCAATGACCACTCTGCAACATTGTGAATGCAAGGACAGAAGTAAACACACCTGTCTTTCTCAAACCCAAGCAATTCATAGAAACCCTTCACTTCTACAGGCACTAACGCGCCAATATCATATATACCCTGCAAATGGTTGGGAAGAAGCTGGGCATTCAGTATCTACAATAAGAGAGCATAGGAAATCCATCCCTATGTCTTGTATGCAAAGGGCAAAGAACAAAGCCATGCCCATGTCTAAACATGCATGGATGTCCAAAGACATCCATAGCCATGCCCTGCCTGAGACAAGTGCACAATATGCTTATGAACAGGGCTTGGACACATGTATCTTACCCCATGTAACGCATTGCTCAATTTGTCCAAAATTTGTGCACTTTATAAACCCCAATTCATCCAATTCGTGCACTTTAAGAACCCCAATACATCCAATGTGACACTACCTTGTTCCCCCTGTGTTTCCGCACATTTCCGTGTAACTTAAGAATAAGCAAATGAAGAGCATTAAGGAAAATGAAAACCAGTCCTTGCTGCTGCTGCTGCTGCTGCTGTCTTCTGTGTCAGTGCCCTGGCTCTCCTCGTTGCTGTAGACCTCCCACGCTGGTGCCGGAGCCCCCTGCTCCAGGGTCTGGGCACGCTCAGCCAAGTACAAGTTGTTCTACAGTCACCAGCTTGCATGCAATGCGGTCAAGCGTTTCTGGCTGTCGCTGTGCACAAAGAGGCACTTCAGTCCTGACCACTGCCTTGGCACTAAGAGTATGTATACATGTTACGTAGGGGCGGTCAAGAGATAGCTGGGGAGGCAGATATGGGTCCACAGGCCCCGCGCCTATCCCCAAAATCAACCCTCATTTGTTGACCCCTAAATGCGGACAAATCAGCATGAGATGTGCGCATTATTCGTATCATGCGCGCAATGAGCAAATGGATGCATGGACCCAACCCTTATCATTTAAGAAAATTTCTTGCTGTTTGAAGCAGGACATGGGGACAAGAAAAGGAGTCACCACATGACCATTGCAATTATGGAGGCAGAGGTGCAGGTGCGTTGCAAGCTGCACCGCACGGCCTTAACATTAAGGAAAGCATGCATACAGGAAGGCTATGAGGTACTGTATGGCAACACACCCACAGACAGTTGGCCTGCTTCAGCAACTCAGAAGATGGATAAGTTTGCCGGCAGAAGCTGCAGATTAGCGTGCAATTTTGCTTATACTGCAAAGCTCAACCATTTTGAGCATGTTTTGAAGTGCTGAGACACCCATGGGGAAAAAGGAGCAACCCTGGGCCTATGCAGGTACATCTCAACTTGCAGGAGTGGGTTGGGATTGTTTGTCTTATGAGGTCTGTACAGCCCAAACAAAAACCACCATCAAACAAAGAGCAGGCCCTGAACAGCCATTAGTGCATCACCTTGCTGGTGATTTGGCGGAGTAGCAGATTTATCAAACGCCGACCAATGCCCCGGCCTCGGTATCTTGGATGAACACATACCTGCTCACACAAGAGCACAAAGCCCAAACAAAACTCCAGGTAGTGCCTCAGCATGGACTTCCCTGTTCCTTGAACTGGCTGACTGCCGAGGAGGCCACTGGAGACCCCTTCCAAGTGACAAACTCATGCGCCTAAGACAGCAGCCAGGCAACTTGATCTCATTTCCTGCTGAACATTACCAGCTCCTTTGAATTTGAAAAAGGAGGCGGCTAGGGAAACACCTTACCTCATGTATGGTGGCAACGAGCGACTCATCACTAGTGGCTCTGGCCAAGCCAACCAGGCTGCGTGGGGTTGAGGCAGCAGGGGCCGCTCTGCACACGCAAAACAGCCATTGGACAGACAATTTGGACGCCTCAACATAGAACACTTGCAGCAATTAGCAATTATCACCTGCAGCAACCAGCCCACCAACCAAGACAGGTCATGTCTTACATTGTCTGGGGCTTTGCTACAAAAAAAATCGGAGGGCCGATTGACGTTAAGGGCCCATCCTCTCCAATTGAGAGGAGTGAGGCCATGCACTTGGAAAGAGGAATTTTATGCTGACCAGGTGTTTCTATTTAGTTAGAAAGACCAAAGAACAGCTGGTATACGGACTGCTGCGTGTCCTTCAGTACATCACTGACACGTCGGTTGCACTCTATCAGCCTGCAATTGTGCTTCATTGGGACGTACAGCAGAATTGCTAGCTAATGTGCAGCACAAATGTGTACCCAAGACTTGCACACATGATTCCTCACTTTCGGGAGCTCTCCTTTTTGGCATTGAAGCCAGTCACTACAGCGCTGGGTGTGAGCTAAAAGCAACATCTTATGAGTGTTGTGCGCATACCCTTGGCAAGATTGAGGTATACATGCATCATTCCTATTGCACGCTTACATGCGGTCAAGCCACGTGTGTTGGCCATGAAAGGCGGTTCTCTGAGATTGACTCCCGTACAGGTCAACGTGCTCTGCATAAGCAGCAACTACTGCCGAGCTGTGCTGAATTCCTGCAACATTGCACAAGCAAATGGATGTTAAACGAGCAGAGTAGACCTTTTGCAGAGCTCATGCAGCAGCAGCAGCAGCAGCTTTCTATCGTTTACATGACATTCACATTTTTTGGGCACAGTCAGTAGAAATTTGCGTGGTGAGGAAAAGTGAAGTCGGAGGTGCAAGACAGGACGGAGCACTCCAGCACAGAGGCCCGAGACATCTTCAGAACAGACCTCTCTGCTCTACCTCGTTCAATCTGCCTCAGGAAGGCCTCCTTGCTGCAGGAATGCTGATCATCATCTGGCTCAACCCCTTGTTTTGAATCCCCATCCTCACGCCCATCTACCACAGATCTGGCAGGTGTCGAGGCTGGGGGATGCAGAACTATCGCTTGACTGCTTGCATCTGGGTTGGTCTCAAAATGCTGCTCCCTGACTCCTCGCATGGCCTGCTGGGAAACTAAGGCCATAGTACCATGCAAGAGGTCCGGGGCTTGCGATGTTGTGCTGGCATCAAGAAGCTGAGCCACCTGTTGTGCAACCAGTGCAGATGTCGGTCCTTGGCTCTTGTATTACGCTACACATCTTGTAGGAAAAACTCCCTTTACTCTGGAATTCCTCCACGGTCCAGTTTTGTGTAAACAATTCCGATCCAAACATCCACCTCCAGGCCCTTGAGCTGCCTTCGGGACGTGATGTAGCTGATCCCTGACGGAAGAGCATGGAGCGTAGAACTACAGTGCTTCCTCCTCCTCCCCAAGCCACGACTGGGAAGGTGCAAAGATAAATGCATTATCAGTCTTTCATAAATATGTATATTTATAATTATTTATGAATTTACTATAGCTGCGGTGAAAAGCAGCGATGAATCAATCAAAAACACACCCTGTCCGCATTATCATAACAAAATTTCCCTGCTAGTGCTTATACCGCTCATGAATCACCTTCAAAATCGCACCGCAAACGGCGGGTGGACAAAAAAAAGTAATTCTCGTCCACCCGTCCACCCGGTAATTTTTGGTTTCCAACGGGTGGATGTATGAAAAAGAAAATTTTCGAGTAGCTTTTGATGTTAGCTGGTTATTCCTAATGGACAGTATTATAGTACTAGCTAGGGAAGACCACTAGCTAGGTCTTCGAAGACCACTAACTAGTGAAGAGAGTAGTGGAAGAGGTGCTTCAGGCTTTACCCCTAACCTCCCTGATGAGCCTCTAAGGTTCATAGTGTGGCATGGGCAGAGGAAAGCTGCCAGGTCAAGGTCAGATTTGCGCCAGCGAAGAGGGGCTTTAGAAGTGAGGACCATCATGATGGGCATGGCGGTGGCTTGAAGCCATTGTTTGTTTATAACATTAGCTTTTAAAGTCGTAGAGAACTTTCGCATTCGGTGTCTCTCTTGGTGCATGATCATGTTCTCAGACAACCCATCCTATGTTAATTAGTGAATTTGCTAGGATGTTCGAACATCCTTAGGGTTTAAAAACCCTAAAACACTTGGGCTTCGGACATTTTGTGTGCCCTAGAGGGATTACGAGGATTTGACACATTTACACAAGTTTTCTTGCAGGGGCTCCCTGTTTGTTACACAGATTTCACTGCTGACCTGAGGCTTAGGTAGAGGAAAGTGTGGAGGGACATTGCTGACATAAACCTCTGGAAAGCGACAACAAACGGGTGACTTATCATTCTTGGTTTGCCTGTTCCCTCCTTGATCTTCAAGCTGATTCACGCCCTCGTGTGCAGAATGGGGGTGCCCCCCTAATGCCACTTCGCCTTCTGAACCTTGACCTCCCTAAGCATATCATGCGCATGTTATGAGGAATGTGAGCAGGTATCCTTTTCGTCCACATACTCTCACGGTGGAATCCTTCATCTGGCGCACCCGAATTGGCCACTGTGACAGGTGCTCTTGTGCTGCTGTGCAAATTGAGGTGCATGTCCTTTTTTGCTGTCAAGATTTCTGTCAAGCCTTTTTGGCTGTCAAGACTTTTGTTGTCACGCCTTATGCAGTGCCAGATTTATGCTGCATTGTGAGCCACAGGTTGGTTGAGTCAGTTGGTGGAGTATTTGATCCTGTTGTCAGTTCAGCTATAGCTGTATTTGAGCACGTTAAAGACGAACTCGCAGTAATACCTTGTTTGCTCCAAGCGACATTGTAACATGTACGCCAGGGAGTAGACCCCTCTAGCCCTTGGGGGGCAACGGGCGTGGCAGCGCCCAGTCAGTCCAGTTCAGTCCAGTCCTCCGTCCAGTGTGAATGCATCCGACAGCAGCTGCATGCAGCGCTAACCTTGCCTAATTGCAGGCTGAAGAGAGAGAGAACGTGTAGGGAAGGATAAGGGTATCAGAGGCTCCTCAGTCTCATCGCAGGCAACCTGTTGTCTGCTTGGTGTACACTATCGCTGTCAGCAGCCAGTCCACAAACCACATTAGTTATGGTCATGCTACGAGTCTAATTTGGATGCAGATGTCTCTCGGCGTGACATTGTCAAGACTTTTTTGCTGTCAAGGCTCAGAAAGAAGCATTCGTTCCTTTTTTCCCTTTGCCAGTCATTGCCAGTCCTTTTCAGTGGAGGCCCCTTATACTTTGCATGCCTTGTCTAGTCAGACTGTCCTTGATTTCCTTTCTCAACAGCACAACAAACTCTGCCATTTCATCTCGGACATTATGGACTATTTTTTGGCAGACCAAGACCAGCAACAAACCACTCAGCCTAATTCTCAGGCTAAAACTTTATCCTAACTTGTAAACCTCATGTCTGTGCCTTCCAGACCTAGGTTTAGGTTGCAGGCTTCAGCTAAGCTGCCCTCGTTTGGCGGCTCCCGAACTGCCATATAACTTGTACAGGCCACAACGTAACGGTTAGCCCATCCCATGATAATCCTGTCATAAGCCCAGCTGTCAACCCATCTGGCTGACAGACCCCAGGTTTACTCAGACTTAGCTGTATCTTAGTGAAAAAAGTAAGAAAAGGATGCAATGCACAGTATGTATATTAAAAAGGCCCAGGGCTGGTAAGAAGAGCACGTAAAAAGGCAAGCGGTCCCAGATAGTGGAGGCCCTGATCTTATCACACCATATCAACTTTCCCTGCTGGCATGACGGTGTTTTGGCTGCAGTTTACCATAGGCCTGACATTATGCGCAATCTGCTGCTCACACATGGGGCTAGCTACACCTCCAGAGGACCGCAGCAAGGTGAAAAAGCGGGATCAAAGAAGATAGAGGAAAGGAAAATGGGATGAAAAGAGTTTACAAGCAGATGGACAAAAAAACAGTATGATGCTTGCAACAGATGCCTCACTTACAGATGCCTCATTTGAAAATTAAAGATATAGAAAGGCATGCTCAACATGAACAGCCACTAGCTGTAAGAGAAAAGTACAGACAGCAGAATTTTACACTGTATTGGTGTAATTTCTAGAAGATGCACAAGAGTCTTTATGATTGCAGTCAGAGAGCTATCCCAACAAATTTCAGGAAATGCTCGCCTGATCCATGCCACAAACGGAAATGTCTGACGGGGTTTGACAGGGACACAGCGCGGCGGCTCATGACAAATCATTGTGTTCAGGCTCCAAGAATAAAGAATCGATCAACCAAAGAAGCTGGCTGTCAGCTCCTTCTCATTGGCACAAGAATAGCCCCGCTCATACGCTCGCCCAATGAAACCGCCCCAATCAATGCCACCTGCATGCTCATCTCCTTCATCATGACCCCTTGGACCAGAGCGCACGCGCACCTGCTCAGCAATCTCAGCCTCAGTAACCATCCGCTCAACAGTCCTGGCAGAATAGGGACACACCAGCATGCCGTGCGCAGGGTCAATAATGCTCTCCCTGCATGGGTGCATCAGGCAGACAAAAGCACAGGGCAGGTGTTTTCCGTTTATTGTTGTTATCTACGAGGTACACAATGGGTGTGTATGTGTCATCATACAACTGCTTGAAATCAGACAGCCCATTGGCAATCAGACAACTCACCAGCCTTCAACTCTTAGAGTTACAATTGAGGCAGTGAGCATACACACATTTTCAATGTCTCAGTTATAACAAGAGCAATGCAACCTACCTGACAAGCCACAAAGTGGCACATCTATCGCATGTATTCAGCCTTTAGAGAACTCTGGTTGTGTGCACACAGATGCACTGGCGCACACAAAGATGAGGGAGGTCTAGGCCCTCTCTTATGCTAATTTTTCTTGCAAATTGCATTCTCCATCAACGGTGGCATGGTCGAAGCCTTAACTTTGATAAATATTGACAAGTCCCTGTCAGGACGGGCTTCAGGATGATGTGGCATGCAACATGAAAAGCTAGGGAACAAACTTTATCATATCATTTGCAGCTGTGCATTTGAAGCTCGACCAGCAAAGAAAGAAGAAACCAGCCAGCCAGACCTGCAGAGTTTGAACTCTGGGCGACCATTGTCATGAGCAGATTTTGACTAATACTGCCTCAAACATTATGTTGATCAATTCCTAACTTCAAAGATAACGCACTTATCCTTCCCGGAGGTTGGATCGGGCCTTCAGAAAAAGGTTCAAGACTTGTTTTAACAACAAGACTGCAGTGTGCAGCCCAGCTTTGGATTGATCATTGAGCATATGGGGCTATCAATCAAAGAAACACACGCCCTAGCAGTGATGTGAAAAAATACCAGAAGGGGTCATCTGAGGCCCAAAATGGGTATGGTTTTGGCATGATCCCAGGGTATGGTCTCCGTGACGGGCAGTTTCCAAGCTTAATGTAAGATGGTAGCCTTGCTTGCAAGCTTTCCACAGCACTTGCGCTTGAAAACTGCCTGTCACGGAGACCGTGCCTAATCGGCCGCGGCGTGAACCATACTTTTCACAGCCAAGGGTCCACACCAGATCACCCACTGCACTAAATTACATGATTTTTAGTGCATTGGTGTTCTTGTAATAAACAAACAGCATTGCAAAAGAATTGGAGTGAAAACCCCAAGCGGTTAGTAAGATGTGCATTCACGGTCACTTCCCTAAAAATATCCAGCAAATGGGTGCCAAAATGGGTCAACAACTGACCCTCTCTAAACCTGGGTTCCAACATCCAACATCAATCAGCAACATCATAGAAGTATACTCATGGAGTTCTGGGGGTAAAAGAGCTATGCTGGGCCCTTGGTAAGGGCATACATGCGCTATTTATGCCAAAATAGGCCAAAAACAGAGGCTGAGCACCCACCCAGGCCACCAGGGTCGTCTTTTTCACCCCAAATTTTGCCAGCAGCCTAGTATTATGATAAAAGTTTGGTTAACTTAAAAAGGATTATGCCCGGACTTGGTCAGATAGCCCCTCTTAAAAAAGACTGTCGTGAGCGCAAGACAACTCACCTGCATGAGGCATCACACAAATGCACCCATCCAGTTTCACGGCAGCAAAAGTAGTCACCTATTCTGTCCCAGGAGTAAGCATCCCTGTAGGCCGAACAAATAAGGTCATGAACAAATTCTTAAACCGCATGATGCGCGCGCATCAATTTTGATGTTAAGCATATTGCAACTTATCAGCATTTTTAAGGTTCTACAGGTACAGACGGAAGGCCCTACCTGGTGTGACAGGAGACAGGGCAAACAAAGGCACAGTAGGATGTGCCTCTTTTTATTATGGGAACCATTTTGGAGGCGTAATAAGGAGCAAAATGTGCTGGCATAGATGGTTTGTGTGTGGTATGCAAATTGTCATGTTCATGCTCGCACGGGTCATTGCTCAGGGTTCTGATACAAAGAGGGGTTCTGTTAGAGGGCGAATCAGGGCTGAGTAAAATAGGCCACGGATCCCAAACTCTCTCCTAAATGTTCTGCATTTTTTGAAGACACGCCAGGAACACCACATACTTGTTGCGTCGTTGTCAAGAGTCAAGCACATGCGACAAAACATAGCGCAAAGGGAATTGGATTAATCAATGACCACGTTGATCATTGCCATCCCGATCGAGTGCATTCCCGACATGCCCCTCCTGTACCTTGTTCAAGCTCTACTACCCTAACATCAAGCTTCAAAAGCCTGCTCTCACATTAAGGCCAAATACGTTTAAGGCTCTTAAACAACGGCTCTTACATGAAGGCTGCAAAAGCCTGCTATAGGAAGACTGCAATTTGAAAGCCTGCCTCACAGCCCTCCCAGCACCTGCCCAGGTTTTGGAGCTCCGTCAATGTTCAAATTTGACTGGTTCATTCAGGGCACAAGCGTGCTTGCCTGCTCCTTCTGACTTTATCAAGCTCAGGCGCCAACAGATACTTGAGACTTGCCATGCAATCATTATGTAAATCATTCCTTGAGGTGCCAGCATCGCATTACTGACCTGCCCTTTCCTCGCAAGTCAGGCTTGACAGGCGCTGGCGAATTAGGAGCACCCACATTGTTTGCTTGCCGCCAAGCCAGAAGCCGCTCCTGAAGGTGGGTTACAAGCGCCAGAATGATATTACTTGGAGTGCTTGCTGATGGATAGATCCATGCAGGAAATCGAGTCTGACATCGAAGGCGCCTGAAGCAAACACTGCTTTAGGACAACCTGGTGTCAAGTCAGATACGAGCATCATCCTGCCACACAAGCACATGGATAGCTTGGCCTAGGAATACTACAAGAATCATTGCCACATCATCACGAGTGTGTTTGTTCATACTGGAGCATTTGCTCACAAGCGGGGCAGGCCCGGGATGCAGTGCGCATGGACCCTGCAGCTTTGCAGGTATGCACCTGTAGCTCGCAGCGAGGCACAGGCATGTGGTCATCAACCAGGCCTCTCCCAAGGGACTGCTGCCTGCGCGCGCGCTACAAGGGCACAGAGGAGCAAAAAGGGAGCTTCACAGTAAGCGGAAGGTGAGATGGCAAACGCGCTGCACATCCACAGTTTCTACTTTGTCATGTCAGGAGCTCTGAGGCATCCTTTCAGACACAATGCGCAAAGCCTTGGCTATGTACTTTGTCGGCTTGCACTTGCGTCAAGGCCAATCTATAGGCTGTGGAAGGCAGACAAATAAATGTGCCATTGGAAACGCATGAGCAGCTCTTCCAATGGTTGCTGCTAATTCTGTAACTGCACGCGTGTGCAAACAGACTTTCTCGAGCTTGGACAAGCATGTTCTATGCAGGGCAGACAAGGACAGTCTTGGCATCTAATCAAGGCATCTGTAACTTACCAAAGCCAGCAGATATAGCTCACTCTCTGGTGTTGATCCCACATCTACATTACTACATTCTTCAGCGTCTTTGGACACGTACTGTTCCTGTAAAGAAAGGCGAGTATCAGGCAAACCAAGCAAAAAATAGTTAAGTGCAATGACTACCAAATAAAGAGTGTGGAATCGCAGGTAGAGTGGCTCCCTGTCCTCAAAGGCAAATCCTAGGCAATCCTTGCAAGGTATTTCAGGGCTCACCTTCCAGCTGAGCTCGCTGTGCTGCTGCCCAGGTTTTCCCCAGCGTGCGCAGTACAATCGCCTGGAACATTAATTAAGAATTGCATTGTAGACACTCACCAAAAACGTTTGTTTAGACAGGTGCTCCATGAACAGGGAGATAATGCAAATGTGGTCAAGTTCTAGCATCAGCATGGCCAGTACACAGCCAATAAATTAACTCACCCTGCCTTTGACTTTTCAATTAAGCATGCGCAACAAAGTCACACAAATACAAACAATGGAAGGAAGCACATGCACATAAATGAAGCTCGGCAAAGCTCAACAGCATACAAAATGATGAGCTGCTATGCGTAGCTCAAAAGACACTCCTGTGAGCACGCTTCATGTCCGCACTGATGCAATCTCACCTCCACAAGACGTCATCAGATGCAAAACGCCGAAAAGTGGTGCACACACTCTGGCATGCCATGAGATCGTCTGCACTCAAAAAGCTGAACACCCTGCACGGCATGAGCGATGCCCCAAAAAACAAAACGAACTGAGAATCTCACTTGGATCGGACGTTTCAAATGCTCTCTCTTGTAGAGTGCTGGTGTGCGCGCACAAGCCATTGATTGCATGACTGGCCATGCTCTGGCAAGCCTTGACTTTGGTAATATAATCCCTTAGTATGCAATTTTAATATCCCCTTGCGCGCGCTTGAACAGACAAAAATACTAATATGATGTGCTTGCTAAGTCTATTTGATGCAACTACACGATCAAACTCATGTGCTGATGCATGGATGTGATGCGCACAAATTCCGTGCGTGCATGCGTGTGTTTATTTGTGTATGTGTGTGTGTTCAAAGCAGGTTCCTGTAGGTGAGCATTATGGTTGCCCAGCTCAGAACCAAATTGGCAGCCTGAGGGCCAGTGAGCTAAGAAGGCAAGCGCCCTTATACCTCTGCAGCAACTCAGAGGGCAATAAGTTGGGCATGCTGTGGCCTCCCTGTGGCTGCTTCTGAGCCTCATCCTGCGTGCCCTCTTCCTCCTCCCACTCCTCAGCAAGCAGAGCTGCAAGAAGACCAGGATCTACTCCTCCCCCATCCATGTCAATTTTTCGATACCATAGACTAGACTAGAGAAAATTGGAAACATTGCACGGTCTAACGGAGAGCGCAAAAATTGGGCAAAAAGGGTTTCTTCAATTTCGAGTTGTTAATGAGTAAAGTTGTTGATAAGGATAGTCTATTACATTTTTCCACAATGTTGGCAGCCAATGTCCAGAACTCTTGTGCGCATGCAGGCAGACGTGTTTGCACACGCACACAGTGTATTCCACCAGTTATGAGCATAGTGAGATGTAAGCATTATTGTGCAGGTGAGCAGCTATTGTGATACATGCCCACAAATGGTGCCACAGCGCTAGAGCATAACCAGAGCATAACAATAATGCAGGCCCTTCCCTAGCATCTCAGTCCAGCAGCAGGCAACCATCCGGCGTGTTCTGTCAAGCAGGTAAGCAGACACCCGCACAGCATGAGCTAGGAGCAATCCTTTGTGTCCCCATACACAAGAGATGCTGTGCACATGCTTCCTACATGAGATATCGCTCGAATGGCTTATGGGTCGTTGACTTAAATTTCACTCAGGACATGATGATCAAGGTAGTGGCATACCAAGCCAACAAGGCCAACCACTGTCGCAGCAGCAGCAGCAGCAGCAGCAGCAGGAAGTGGATCCAGACTTCATATTTGTGTTGAAGCTTGCGGCTACGAGTTTTGGAAGTAAGTTGTTCAGTCAGCAAGCTGAGCTACAGTGCGCTTGTCGTGTTGAAGAGGGAAAACAAGTGCTGAATGATGCCACTGCCCCTAGGGCTCACTTTGCCACATTTAATACTTGCTTTAAGGCAGGAATAGGGGTAGTTGAAGTTTGAAGCCTATAAATCCATGGAATTGCCATTAAGATAAATGGCAGCTGGGGCATGCACAACACTGTCAGAGCCAGAATTCTCTGACCGTGGGTGCCTGCAACTCTCTGAAATGGATACCCATGCCTGACATTCACCTTTTTATGTGTACATTTACCAAAGCACAGCAGAGGAATTCATTAGAGGAACTTAGGATTTGTGCTACTTGCGCGCACAGCGTGCACTTCCCGGATTGTCGTCATGTGGGCCGATATTTCGTTGCACGCCTGCAGTCAGCGCTATCATCAAGTGGGGCAGCCTCCTGACACCGATCCCATTTACGCCCAATCCTGCCCTGGCAGCTGTGGCCGTTCTAGGGCCTCCTGCCTTCTATGCTGCTCGGTTTTTATCTAAGGGCAAGTGAGCAACCTGGGTGTACGAGCAATGATGATTTTCACGAATGCTTGCCATTGTGTGCTCTACCCTCCTCTCAAGGGTTAAGAGATATTGGGATACTGGCAGTGAACATTTGTCATGTCAAAGACTCCTCAATTCTGCAGAGCACCTCAGGCGCTCATCTCCAGGGTAGACGACAGGGTTTCACATCCGTTTATTCGTTTTTTCCGCCTTTTTACCGTCTATAAGGAAGCCTTGCAACCGAGACCTTGTTTCAAATAGCAGCGCTGCCCCTAAAATTCAAAACATGACATTTAAAACATCAATGCTGACAACCAGGATAAGAAGGACTGACTTTATCTACCCTCTTTTTGGGTGGTAAGGAACTGTCAGGTGCTTGCACCGGATGCACGCCTTCATTTCATGCCACCAGGGTTATCCTTGAGGCTACTCGTCACACTCCAGATCCTCAATAGTTCTTCCCTTTTTTCCCTGATGGAGGAGACTCACGGCTTTCCGGGCCAATGTGTTTCCTTTTCCTTAATTGATCTTGATAGCGTCTTTCTTTCTTTTGACAAGGGGATGGTGCCTCTCTAGATCGACATTGCTGTCCCAGACGACTTCAGCTGGACTGCCTGATTTGGGCACGTAAGCTATTTTAACCTTACCTGGATTAGGGCAGGGGAACCTGGAATCCATTCAAGGGTTTACAAGCAATTCTATCTCATGTCCAAATACTGCTGACTGAAGTTTTGAGGATGAAGAGGCGTAGCTGATCTGGCCCCTTTCTCCTAGGCGCAAAATAACAAACTTGTGTCTTATCAGTCTTACGTTAGGTTAGGTCTGGTTATGTAGCTGTACTTGTTGAACGAGGGCGGATTAGCCGAAGCCGATTAGGCCTGCAACCAAAACCAACTCAAAAAGTATGCAAGGTGGTGTTTTGAATCCCTTGGCAGTACGTTATAACAAAAATGAATATACAGAAACCATGCCCTTCGGAAGCGTCATACCAATGCGCCATATATCGTTAAGACCACGCTGTTCCACTTCATTTTTGAGAACAATTTTGGGCACAAGTATGGGGTGAGTGATCAGTAATCAACATCCTTTATATTATGAAAGAATATAGAAAAATGTGGAATCAAAAGAAAACTTTCGTTTATTTCGGATTTTCTAGTTTCCAAGACAAGTCAACCCGCATTTATAATGAAAAAAGAATACCTTCTATCACAATCCTTGCTGTCTCCCCTGGCGACAGGCGGTGCAGTTTGGCGTTCGCCAAGACATACAAATCTCTGGGACCTGAAGCTGTTGTCAAGTTCCAAATTACCATGCCTTTTAAACGCTTTAAACCTATGCTTTGTGAACCTTTGGATCATTTTGCATGACTAAAAAAATGACAATCTGACCTATAAGTTGACTTGCTGTCCATTTTTGTTCAATGTGACAGGCGTACATCGCCAACATTGTGAGACACACCAACAAGCCGCGCACATACAAGGTGGACTGGTCTGCATCCACTGTTGTGTTTGAAGAAGATGAGGAGTCCATCATAGCCAGAGCGCAGTATTGGGCAGACTTTTACTCAGCACTATATATGCTATATAGCAATCAAGAAAAAAGGAAAAGTACGCAATCCAGGTACTCATACACTAACAAAACCAGCCCTTCAAGGGCCACCTAAGTTAGGTGTCTGCTTGACTAACAAAGTCTCTAAGCCTACTTGAGCTTAAAGAGGGTGCGGAAGAGGTGATGGTGCTTGGTGCGTCAGTCAAAGTCAGCGCCCAGGCAGTTAAGTTACAATGCCATTGTAAACCCAGTGGGTTTAGACCTTCAGCCAGATGGGTTGACTGCCGGGCTTGCTGGACACCGCCAGCCCGACAAAAAATATCCATGGTCTCAGAAAGAAAAAGGAATGATTTGTATGTCTGCTTCAAGAGAAACAATTTCGCATCCACTGCTCCAATGTTGTTAAAATTTAAAGCGCCTGTTTCTCCAATGCTAAGTCCTACCAGTACAATCAGCGAATTGTTCTTCAAATCTCCTTCTCAAATAGCACATTTCAAGCAAGGGCATAAAAAAGGGCATGCTCTTCGTCCTGGACATCATGCAAGTCACATTTGTCACAGAGCCTATTGTGGATTTGCCCAACTCAGGGTATGGGCACGCAAACAAAAACGAGCAATGTTACGAAGCACATGCCTACTTAGTTCCAGCTCCAAGTAACCTGGGCAGCAAATGGGGAGGGCCCCGTACATTGCTTGGTTTGAGAGGCAAGGCCATCCATGCATGATAAGTAGCCAGTTTTTGAGCATGTGTCCTAGGATCTGCACCATCCAACTCCCTCCATGCCGCACGCAAGCGCTCACGCAAATCCACCGAAAATCTTGTAGGGGAAGGGAAGTTGCAGCCTTAATGCAATTGGCATGTGTATCTGCCGCACGTAGACCCACACACGCCTCTATGAACTCTGCAGTCCAGCACTTTCTGTAGGAAGCACCTAGAGCAATATCTGCATGCACAATCTTCGTGAGCAAGCCACTATTCCCGCTAAGCAGAGAGTTGAAAAACTTGGCAGCAGCGCGGAACCAATAAAACTGCAAAGGCTCCTGGCCACACTCTCACAACACAGCCCAGTTGGGCATTGACCTTTTCACACCAAGTACACCGGGGCAGTTAAAAGGTACATGCCCTTCATCTTAAACACAGTGTCATTTGCAATTGGTGCAAATTTTAAGCCCGTATGGGACTCAGAGGTGTTGGTGCAATGTCGTCAGCATGTTCCGAATGGAAACTTTAGTTGTTTGCAAGGCTGCCATTACCCTATGGTCTGACAATTTCAATAACTTGTACAGGTCGTTCGTGAAAAGAGTAATAAAGGGCCCAGTACGCATCCCTGCTTCAGTCCTTGAGTTGCCATGATTTCATCTGACACCCCGTCTCCGTCAGTGAGGATAAAGACACTTTCTTGGTTCATAGCCCTCACACCTGAGAACAAGTACTTAGGAACATGAATGTTTTGAAGGTGGGCCCATAGCTTCTCTTTTTGGACACTATTGTAGGCAGCGGTGAGATCAAGAATGGCAGTGAATAGCTTCCTCTTATTGAGTCTACTTACCGTGAGGATGTATCGTAGGATGTAGATCGACTGATCCGTGATCCTCGTGGAGTGGAATCCAAATTGTGTGTTCGAGATCTGTTATCAGTCTCAGATGGCCTCTCCACTACTTCTAGTGGAGTTTCAGGCTGGCTCACTCTTAGGAAACTCAGGTGTTATATTACACCAGCTTGGTGTAAATTGAATTAAAAAACTTACACTACCTTAACACACAGTCAGTTGAATATGTGACTTAAATTTTTGAACAAAAGTAGAAGGCTGGAAAAAATCACAGGAAGAGCACATGGCCTATTTGAAATAGGCTATTTCATATTTGAAATTTCATATTCGAAATTTCATATTCGAATTAGGCTATTTCAGAGCATTCATGCCCCTTACTGATCAACCAACAAGGCATCAGTAAAACGACCAGAACCCCTTCCAATCGATGCTGACATTCCTCTTTCCAGTTTGGTGGGGGGGGGTGCCTTGTGCTTGCACCAGCTGCAAACATCTTCATAAATGCACGCCAACAGGTGTGTCCATACTGGTGTAGTCTCTTCGTTTCTTGTTTGCTCTGGTGCCACTTCGCAATTTGTATGTTGACTTTCCTTACTAAGACTATGTAAGGATAGGTAAATAGGGTGGTCCACTCTGCCAAAGAGACTCGCCGAGACTCGCCGAGACTCGTTGTAGATGGGTGGGGCCTAGATGGGAGATTATCGTTAGAAAACAGCTTTTTACAGGCGTATCCTTTCGACCTGAAATTTTTCATGGTACTTTGATGTAATTAAAATAAATTATTTTAATAGGATCGGGCCTTCCAGAGGCCGGGATGAGTCACAGGCTGCTCCGTCCTCCCCCCACCGGTTCCTCCCCCCTCAATTCCACCCTTATCAACCTAGCTGCTCAATCTTTGGCCTTTTTACATCTTGTTTGGAGCTGCAGGCTGGACTCCAGGTCGCCCATAGATAAGTCCTTGTGCTGCAGCAGATGTACATCTGTACATGTAAATCAGCTTCCGTGCGCGCCAAAGCAAGCCTCGGAGCAGTGCTTGGTGCACATCTGGCCCCAAACTGACCAGTAACGCTCGCAGACACAAGCTGTGGGAGCATGCATAGCAGCTGCACTGTGGCAAGGGCGGGGAAGCCATGCTTGGAAGCCCACAGGCGCAAGAAGTTGATAGACCTCAGTCTACAATGGTGGGGTCCGGATTACCTGCTGCTGCCAAGTGTTTTCCTTCCCTTTCTCCTTCCATTCTTTCACATGTTTGAAGACACATTGTCAGGGCTGCTAGCTCTCTGGAAGGATTGGTAGCCCATTACCCTGTCAGTCATGTTCATCCCTGTGGCGGAACGCACTTTTACATTGAAAATCAAGAGAAAGCATTCTGCTTAGTACATGCTTTCAACATGGCCCTAGGAAAGCAACTAATCACAGGAAATTCAGTCCTGTCACATGCTGAGAATCTGGAGAACTGCCTGACAGCTAGACTGAATGAAGCTAACATAGCCCGAAATAGGGCCAACTCATCTCTTTCCACTGAAATTGCCACTGCAACTTTCCTGCTCCTTCCAAATTGGAAGGGCCTTAATGCAAATGCTTACATGCAGATGCTTAGAAAACATCCAGAGCATTGTACTATCTTGGGCAC
>LFIK01001538.1_pt1 | contig 18384 bp, 16 predicted proteins | sample 643401 | NCBI WGS metagenome assembly LFIK01 (sample SAMN03777447, study PRJNA286221) | soda lake metagenome | biome: soda lake; feature: Kulunda steppe; material: water; isolation source: sample T5-Br brine of Lake Tanatar-5 | place: Russia: Kulunda steppe | collected 2010-07
GACGGCGCAAGCCGTAGCTCGCGCCGGTATTCGGCGACAGTACGGCGCGCGATGTCAACGCCCGACGCAGCGAGCCGCTCGCGGATCGCCGCGTCCGACAGCGGCCGCGCCGGCGGCTCCTCGGCGATCATCACCGCGATGCGCCGGCGCAACGCGGCCGCCGAAACCTGCCCGCCGCCGCGGATCGGAAGCGCATTGGAGAACAGCCCGCCGAGCGGATGCAGCACGCCGTCGATCTCGAGCGCCTTGCCGGCGACGGCACGGCCCACGGTCGAGGGGTGCAGATCGAGCGCGGCGGCGGTTTCGGCGCGGCTGAGCGGGCGCGGGCCGTCGGCCCCGTCGAGCAGATACGCCCGCTGATGCGCGAGCACATGCGCACCCACGCGCAGGAGCGTCGTGCCGCGATAGCGCAGCGCGCGCATCAGCGCATGCGCGCGCAGCCGGCAGCTTTCGGCAAACGCGCCGCCGCTGCGCGCCAACAGGTCGCGGTCGAACCCGACGCGCGGCATGTATTCGCGCGCCAGGCGAAGCCGCGGCCCGTCCGTGCCCCGCTCCACCACGAGATCGGGCACGAGCGGCGCGGCGTCAGGCGCGTCCTCCTCGACCGGGCGCGGGCGCAGCCCCTGCAGCCGCCGCGCGAGCCGCTCCAGCTCGGCGCGTGGCAGGCCCAGCGCGCGCGTCAGCCCGGCCCAGTCGCGCCGCGCGAAGCCTTCGAGATGCGCGACGATGGCGTGCGCCGTCGCCGCCGGCGTGCCCTGATCGACCAGTTGCAGCGCGAGACATTCGGCCAGGTCGCGCGCGCCGACCCCGGCGGGCTCGCAGGCCTGCACCGCCGCCAGCCCCGCCGCAACCTCCGCTTCCGCTAGCCCGAGCCCCGCGGCCAGCGACGCCGTGTCCTCCGCAAGATAGCCATCGGCGGCGAGCTCGCCCGCGAGCGCCAGAGCCGCCGCGCGCTCCGGCGCCGGCAGGTCCATCAGCCGGATCTGCACCGCGATGCGCGCCTGCAGCGATTCCACCGCCGCCGTCGTCTCGAGCGCGACGTCATGCGCGGACACCGCCGGCACCCGCCGCGGCGGCTGCAGCCGCAGGAAGGGATTCTCTGCGGCCTCGGCGGCGAGCGCCGCCTCGAGCCGGTCGGCGGGAAGCTGCAGCATCCGCAGCGATTCGCGCAGCGCCGGGGTCAGCGCGAGGCGCTGCGTCTGGCGCAGCTCGAGCCGCTGTCTCTGCGCCATGATCCGCCTTTCCTCAGCCGTACTGGAAGCCTTCGCCGAGATAGACCTCGCGCACCCGGGGATCGCGCACGACCTCCTCGGCGGTGCCGCTCATCAGCACGGTGCCGCCATGCAGGATATAGGCTCGGTCCACGATCCCGAGCGTCTCGCGCACATTGTGATCGGTGATCAGCACCCCGATGCCGCGCGTCTTGAGCTGCGCGACGAGGCCGCGGATATCGGCCACGGCGAGCGGATCGACCCCGGCGAAGGGCTCGTCGAGCAGCAGGTATTTCGGATCGGCGGCGAGGCAGCGCGCGATCTCGCAGCGCCGCCGCTCGCCGCCCGACAGCGACAGCGCCGGCGCGCGGCGCAGATGGCCGATCGAGAACTCGCCGAGAAGCTGCTCGAGCCGGTCGCGCCGGCGTGTGCGGTCAGGCTCGACGATCTCGAGCACGGCGCGGATATTGTCCTCGACGCTCAGCCCGCGAAAGATCGACACCTCCTGCGGCAGGTAGCCGATGCCGAGCCGCGCGCGGCGATACATGGGCAGCCCCGTGACATCCGCGCCGTCGAGCACGACCTGCCCGGCATCCGGGGCGACGAGCCCGGCGATCATGTAAAAGCAGGTCGTCTTGCCCGAGCCGTTCGGGCCGAGCAGCGCGGCCACCTCGCCGCGCCCGAGCGCCAGGCTGACATCGCCGATCACCTCGCGGCGCTTGTAGCTCTTGCGCAGGTGATGCGCCCGCAGCCCCTCCGCCGCGGCCTCGACATCGGCCGTCATTCGCGCGCGTCCGGTTGCAGCAGGGTGCGCACCCGCCCTTCCATGGTCCCGGTCCCGTCGGCGAGGTCGATGACGAGCACATCGCCCGTGATCGCGCTGCCGCTCTGCGTGAGCAGCACGTCGCCGCGCATCTCGATGCGCCCGCTCGCCACGTCGTAGACGGCCTCGGCGGCCTCGGCCTCCTGCGCGCCGGAGACGGCGGTGACGCCGCCCGTCGCGGTCATGCGTCGGATACTGTCGCGCCCCGGAGCGCCGCCTTCGCCGTAATCGATCTCGACGCGATCGGCCGACAGCCGCATCGCACCCTGCGCGATCACGACATCGCCGGTAAACACCGTGACGCCGGCCGACTGATCGACGCTGAGCCGCTCGGAGGTGACCTCGATCGGGGCGGCGGTGTCGTGGTCGGTGGGGCCGAAATCGAGCTCGGCCTCCTGCGCCGCGGCCGGCGCGATCACGATCCACACTGCGAGGAGGGACGGCGCGATGCGATGACCCATGCAAGCTCCATTCTAGTCGGGTCGATATACCAGTTTGACGCCCCCGGTGAAAACGAGAAGATGCGCGCCGTCGCCGCCGCGGGTGAGTTCCATGCCGCCCGCATCGAGCGTACCCGCCGGGCCCGCGCCGCGCACCGGCGTGGTGGCCGAAAGCCAGGTCCGATCGAGCGCGACGGTCAGGTGCTCGGTGCGCAGGTCGTAGCCCGTCGCGTCCTCGAGCCGGACATCGCCGCGCAGCGTCATCAGGTCGGTGCCCTGCTCGATGCGCCCGGTTTCGGCGCGCGCGCCGAGCCGCGCACCCTGCGGGGTGTCGAGCTGCACCACGAGATCGGTGGCGTTGAGGCGGGTAAATCTCTCCTGGTCGGTGCGCAGCGTCGCGGCGGTGACCGTGAGCGCGCCGCCATCCTCGAGCACGCCGGCATAGCTCGCCGTGGTGACGCGCGGATCGCGGGCGAGATCCTCGATGTCGATGCCGAATTGCGGGATCGCGCGCGTCGGATCGACGGGGCGCGGCAGCAGGAACAGTGTCGACAGGATCGCCAGCGCCGCGAGCGGCAACACGACCTTGGCCGCTTTCACAAGCCGCGAGTGGCCAAGCTGCGTCAGCCCCATCGCGCTCCTCCCGATCCCGGCGCTCAGTGCGCGAAGATGTCCTGCTCGGGCCAGCCGGCGAGATCGAGCGCGGCACGCTCGGGCAGGAAATCGAAACAGGCCTGCGCCAGCGCCGTGCGCCCCTCCCGCGCCAGCCGGATGTCGAGCTCGGCCCTGAGCCGGTGCAGATAGAGGACATCCGAGGCCGCGTAGTCGAGCTGCGCCGCGCTCAGCTCCGGCGCGCCCCAGTCCGAGCTCTGCTGCTGCTTGGAGATGTCGATGCCGCACAGCTCCGAGAGCAGATACTTGAGCCCGTGACGATCCGTGTAGGTGCGCACGAGCTTGGAGGCGATCTTGGTGCAATAGACCGGCGCGGTGCGCACGCCGAAGGCATGTTCGAGCACGGCGATGTCGAACCGGCCGAAATGGAACAGCTTGAGCACCGCGGGATCGGCCAGCATCCGCTCGAGATTGGGCGCACGGTCCTGGCCCCGGGCGACCTGCACCATGTGCGCCTGCCCGTCCCCGGCCGACATCTGCACGAGGCACAACCGGTCGCGATGCGGGTGAAGCCCCATCGTCTCGCAGTCGATCGCCACCGCCGCGCCGAGATCGAGCCCTTCGGGCAGGTCGCCGTGATGCAGATGATTGGCCATGCGGCCCCCTGTTTGCCGTTTCGTCCCGGTCTAAGCGGGGCTTTGCCCGATGGCAATGGCGCGCCGCGCCGACTTGCGGGGGCGCGCGCGCCGCCCCATATGCCCCCTGACCGAAACGGGAGACCGACACGCATGACCTTCGCACGCACCGCAATCCTGATGGCCGCCATGACGGCGCTGTTCATGGGGCTCGGCCTGCTCCTGGCGGGCGAGGTCGGCATGATCATCGCGCTTGCGATCGCGGGCGCGATGAACCTCTATGCATGGTGGAATTCCGACAAGATGGTGCTGCGCATGCACAACGCGCAGGAGGTCGATATCTCCGCCGCGCCCGAGCTCGTCGGCATGGTGCGCGACATGACGCAGCGCGCCGGGATGCCGATGCCGAAGGTCTATGTCATCGACGAGGCCCAGCCCAACGCCTTCGCCACCGGGCGCAACCCGGAAAACGCGGCCGTCGCGGCGACGACGGGCCTGATGCGCAGCCTCACGCGCGAGGAGCTCGCCGGGGTGATGGCGCACGAGCTCGCCCATGTGCGCAACCGCGACACGCTGATCATGACCTTCACGGCGACGATGGCGGGCGCGATCTCGATGCTGGCCAATTTCGCGCTGTTCTTCGGTGGCAGCCGCAACAACCCTCTCGGTATCGTGGGAGTGATCGCGATGATGATCCTCGCGCCGCTCGCCGCCGGGCTGGTGCAGATGGCGATCAGCCGCACGCGCGAATACGCCGCCGACCGCGAGGGCGCGGAAATCTGCGGCAACCCGATGTGGCTGGCCTCGGCGCTCGAGAAGATCCAGCGCGGCGCGGCGCGCATCGACAACAACTCCGCCGAGCGTAACCCGGCCACGGCGCATATGTTCATCATCAATCCGCTGCACGCGCACGCGCATGACAAGCTCTTCTCGACCCACCCGGCGACAGAAAACCGCATCAGGGCGCTGCACGAATTGGCCGGCGAGATGGGGCAGGCGCGCCGCGCGCCCGCGGCCACGCCGGCCGCAGGGCCCTGGGGCTGATCAGCGCGCGCGCAGGAGCCGGCGCAACAGGACGCGATGCCCCGCCCAGGCCAGCGCGGCACCGATGGTTGCCCCCGTCGCATTGGCGATGAAATCGCCCCAATCCGGATGGCGTCCGAAATGGGGCTGGATGAGTTCGATCGCGCCGCCGAACGCCGCCGCGAGCGGCACCATCCACAGCGCCGCGCGCGGGCGCACCGCGCAGATCGGGAAGGCGAAGGCCGCATAGGCGACGAAATGATGCAGCTTGTCGCTGCCCGGCGCGTCCGGCGTCGCCTCGTGCGGCAGCAGCGACAGGAACATGATCGCCGCGGCGATGCCCAGCGTGGTCGCCACCGCCAGCCGATCGGCGGTCAGTTGTGACAGGTGCGACGTTTGCGACATCGGGTCCAATCCTCGGCCAACCGGCGCATCACACACCAGCCCCGCGCGGCGTGCAAGCTCAACCCGGCGTCGCGGCGACCATCCGCCGGTAAATCGCGGTCATCACCAGCGGGGTGAAATACATCGGGACCTGGTAGACCCCGACGAACAGCATCACCGAGGCAACGATATCGGACGGCAGCGCGCCGAGAAAGATGGCAAGGTTGCGGTTGCCCGCGACGATCCCCATCGCCGGCGCCGCCATCCCGGCGCCCAGCGCGCGCGCGGTGCCCGCCACCGCGAGCTGCGACGCGAAGTTGAGCCCCAGCACCAGCGCGAGCAGCGCCCACAGCGCGGCCTCCCCCGCCCAGAGCGCCGGCCCCACCGCGGCCATCAGCGCGATCACCACCACCGCCATGTTCAGCGCCATCGCCCCGTCGAGCGCGGCGCGGCCCTCGGGCGCGCGCAGCGCCGCAAACCGCGCATGCAGCCAGAAACCAACCGCCCCCGAAACCAGGATGATCGCCAGGAGCCGCGCCGCCGCGCCCAGCATGTCGCGCGGGTCCTCCAGCACCGGCATCAGCCAGAAAACCGGCAGCACCGTGAGCGGCAACAGCGCCGTGCCCAGCACCACCTGCCGCAGCGCCGGGACCGGATCGGCCCGCGACAGGATCGCAAGGCCCGGACTGCCCGTGATCGGCGCCCCCGCGAGCGCGAGCACCACGCCGAGCGCCCAGGGCGCATCGAGCACGCCCAGCGCCGCGAGCACCCCGATCCCCGCAAGCGGCATCGCCGTCTGCAGCGTCACCGTCACCAGGAGCGCGCGCGGCAGCGCGCCAGGGCGCAGCCGCGCCTCGAACGGGCCGATACGCGCCGCGGCGATCACCAGCATCACCATGATGAGCGGCACGATCAGCGGCTCCATCGCCCGCGCCAGCGCCGGGGCCGCGATCCCGAGCGCCAAACCCCCGATGAGCAGGATCCGGCCTTGCCGGGCGAATATCTCGAGGAGGCGCAGCAGCGCCGTCACAACGCCGCCGCGCCGCGCGCAGCCTGATCGTAGCTGCCCGACAGCGCCCGCAACAGCCGCGCGAGGCGCGACAGCTCCGTCGCGTCGATCCCGAGCTCGCGCGCCGAGCGCACCAGAAGCGCCTCGCGCACCTCGCCGTAGCGCGTGCACAGCGCCGCGCCCGCCGCCGTCACCGCGACGGTCTTTTCCTTGCCGCTGCGCCCGGTCGTGACGAACCCCTGCGCGGCAAGTTTGCGCACCGCATAATTGACCAGATGCGTGTCCTCGACATGCAGTACGAGGCAGATATCGGCGAGCGTCTTGGCGCGGGCGCGGTGATGGACGAGATGCAGCACCAGCACCTCGAGCGCCGACATCCCCGGCGCCCCCGCCGCCGCCATGCAGCGCACCATCCAGCGCTGATAGGCGTGGTTCGACATCGTGATCGCGAATTCGACCTCGGACAGTTCCGGCAGCCCCGAACGCGCCAGATGCGCCGAGGAGACGACGGGGCCGACCCCGTCACGGGGATCGTCGGCATCGCTCATCGCGACATCATCGTGCCCGGCAGCCACAGCGCGAGTTCGGGAAACAGCGAGATGATCGCCGTGGCCAGCACGAGCAACAGAAAGAACGGCAACGCCATGCGCGCGATCTCGAAGATGCCGCGCCCGGTGATCGATTGCAGCACGAACAGGTTGAACCCCACCGGCGGCGTGATCTGGCTCATCTCCACGACGAGCACGAGGAAGATACCGAACCAGATCGGGTCGATCCCCGCCGCGGTCACCATCGGCATGATCACCGAGGTCGTCAGCACCACGATCGAGATGCCGTCGAGAAAGAAGCCCAGCACGATGAAGAAGAGCAGGAGCGCGGTCAGAAGCGCGAACTGCGAATAGCCCTGCTCGCCGATCCAGGCCGCGAGGCTGCGCGGGATGCCGGTATAGCCCATCGCCGTGGTCAGGAAGGACGCGCCGGCGAGGATAAAGGCGATCATGCAGGTCGTGATCGCGGCACCGCGCAGGCTCGCGAGCGCCGTGGCCCGGTCGAGCCCGCCACTGACCCATGAGATCGCGAGCGCGCCGAACACGCCCACCACCGCAGCCTCGGTCGGCGCGGCCAGCCCGGCATAGATCGAGCCGATCACCGCGACGATCAGCAGCACCGTGGGCAGCAGCAGCCCCAGCGCCGCCGTGCGCTCGCGCCAGCTCGGGCGCGGATCGGGTTCGGGCATCAGGTCGCGGTTGAACCGCGCCCAGAGCATGACATAGCCCGCAAACAGCGCCGCCAGCATCAGCCCTGGCACGAGCCCGGCAAGAAACAGCCGCGCGATGGATTGCTCGGTGGCCGCGCCATAAACGATCAGGATGATCGAGGGCGGGATGAGAAACCCGAAGGTGCCCGAGCCGGCGAGCGTGCCGATGGCGATGCGCATGTCGTAGCCGCGCTTGCGCAGCTCGGGCAGCGACATCTTGCCCACCGTCGCCGTGGTCGCCGCCGACGAGCCCGACACCGCCGCAAAGAGCGCGCAGCCGAGGATATTGACATGCAGCAGCCCGCCCGGAAGGCGCCGCGTGAAGGGCGCGAGGCCCGTGAACAGATCATTCGACAATCGCGAGCGAAACAGGATCTCGCCCATCCAGATGAACATCGGCAGCGCCGTCAGGTCCCAGGAGTTCAGCCCGCTCCAGATCGATGTGGCGAAGACCGTGCCGGTCGGCGCCGGAGTGGCGAGTTCCATCGCCACGAGCGCCACTGCCATCAGCGCGAAGCCGACCCAGAGCCCCATCAGCAGGAACCCGAACAGCACCGCGACAAGCAGGATCGAAAGAAGCCCGATCTCCATCAGCCGATCCCTTCCTCTTCGCGTCGGCGTTCCTCGACGCGAAAGGCTGGGTCCTGCCCGCGCATCGCGGCGATCATCTCGTCGATGAGCGCGATGGCGAAGATGACGAGACCGAGCGTCATCACCGCCTGCGGGATCCAGGTCCGGATCGGGATGAGCCCATAGGACACCGAGCCGCGCGCCCAGGAGTCGAGCGTGTTGTCCCCGACATGCCAGGCCGCATAGCCCGCAATCGCCGCGCCCATCGCGAGCACGAGCGAGGCCAGCACCCGGTTGCCCATCGGCCCGAGGAACCGCAGGACCAGCGTCACCCGCACATGCCCCGCCGCGCGCAGCGTCGCCGGCAGCGCGAGCGCGATGGTCCCCACGAAGAGATAACCGCCGATCTCGGCGAGCGAGGGGATCGAGATGCCCAGCGCCCCGAACCCGGCCATCGCGAGCCCGCGATCGATCACCCGGCCCATGACCTGGATGAAGACGAGGCTGGCGATAAGCACCATGCCGAGGCACGATCCGGCGAGGGCCGCGCCGTAGAGCCGGTCAAGCAGCTTGCGCATCACGATCTCCGGGGCGCGGATGGGGCGGAACGACGGGGCGGGGCCGCGACCCCGCCCGACGGCTTACATGTCGTGATAGGCGTCGATGATCGCCTGGCCTTCCTCGCCGGCATCATCGAGCCATTCCTCGACCATGGTCGCGCCGATCTCGTCGAGCCGCGCCGACAGCGCCTCGGTGGGCTGCGAGACCTCCATGCCGCCCTCCTCGAGATCGGCGATGCGCGCCTCGGTCTCCTCCATCGACATCTGCCAGCCGCGCTCCTCGGCGGCCGCGGCGGCTTCGCGCACGGCCTCCTGCTCCTCCTCGGAGAGCGCCTCGAACATCTCGGTGTTCACGAACACCATGTTCTTGGGCAGCCAGGCCTGCGTGTCGATGTAGTGCGAAACGAAATCCCAGGCCTGCGCGTTCACGCCGGTGGAGGGTGAGGTGATCATCGCCTCGACGCGGCCGGTGGAGAACGCCGTCGGGATATCCGTCTCCTCGACCTGGGTCGGCGTGGCGCCCAGCAGCTCGGCGAGCCGCTCGGTCGCGACGTTATAGGCGCGGAAACTCAGCCCCTGCATCTGCTCGGGCTCGGTGACCTCCTCGTTGAGATAGAGGCTCTGGCCGGGCCACGGCACGGAGTAGAGGAGTGTGAGCCCTTCCTCGGCGAGTTTCTCCTCGATCGCGGGGCGCGAGGCCTCCCAGAGCTTCTCGGCCTCCTCGTAGCTCGCCGCGAGGAACGGAATCGAATCGACCCCGAAGACCGGGTCCTCGTTGACCAGCCGCGACATCAGGATTTCGCCCACGGGCGCGAGGCCGCGGCGCACGCTGTCCTTGATCTCGCCATGCGCGAAGAGCGAATTCGCCGAATGGACGGTGATCGTCAGGCTGCCGTCGGTGGCGTCCTCGATCTCGTCGGCGAACTGCATGATGTTCTGGGTGTGAAAGATCCCGTCGCCGTAAGGCGTGGGCATGTCCCAATTCGTCTGCGCCAGCGCGGGCGCGGCGGCGAGCGATCCGGCCAGTACGGCCCCGCTCAGGGCCGTTCTCGTCAGCATGGTCATGGCATGTCTCCCTGTGTTTGGCGCCGCCTTGGTGGCGGACTGACTGCGGCGAAGGTTGACCACACGATGGCAATTTGTCAACGATTTGCAGATGTCTCTCGAAAGGGGTGCGATCATGGCCGATCAAGCGGGGCGCTGGGATTTCTGGATCGACCGGGGCGGCACCTTTACCGACATCATCGCGCGCGCTCCGGATGGCGCGCTCGACGCGCTCAAACTGCTGTCGGACAACCCCGAGGCCTACGAAGACGCCGCCATCGAGGGCATCCGCCAGAGTCTCGGCGGCAGCATTGACGCCGCTCGCATCGGCACCGTGCGCATGGGCACCACGGTGGCCACCAACGCGCTGCTGGAGCGCAAGGGCGACCGCACCGCGCTGGTGATCACGCGCGGCTTTCGCGATGCGCTGCGGCTCGGCTATCAGGCCCGGCCCGACATCTTCGCCAAGGAAATCATCCTGCCCGAGCAGCTCTACGCGCAGGTGATCGAGGTCGAGGAGCGCCTGCGGGCGGACGGTTCCGTGGAGACCCCGCTCGACCCGGCCTCCATCGACGACGCGCTCGCCGAAGCGCGCGCCGACGGCATCGACGCGGTGGCGATCGTTCTGATGCACGCCTGGTGCAACCCCGAGCACGAGGCCGCGCTGGCCGAACATGTGCGCAAGGCCGGGTTTTCGCAGGTCTCGGTCAGCCACGAGGTCTCGCCGCTGATCAAGCTTGTCGGGCGCGGCGACACCACCGTGGTGGATGCCTATCTCACCCCGATCCTCGCGCGGTATGTCGCGCGAGTCTCGGCGGCGCTCGGCGCGACGGAGGCCGGGGAGCCGGGGCCGACGCTGCAATTCATGATGTCGTCGGGCGGGCTGACGGCGGCGGAGCGGTTTCAGGGCAAGGACGCGATCCTGTCGGGGCCGGCGGGCGGCGTGGTGGGCATGGCGCGCACCGCCGAGATCGCGGGCTTCGACAAGGTCATCGGCTTCGACATGGGCGGCACATCCACGGATGTGGCCCATTTCGCGGGCGACTATGAGCGCGCGTTCGAGACGGAGGTCGCGGGCGTGCGGATGCGCGCGCCGATGATGCGGCTGCACACTGTCGCCGCCGGCGGCGGCTCGATCCTCCACGCGGAGCCGGGGCGCTTTCGCGTCGGCCCCGATTCGGCAGGCGCCGATCCCGGTCCGGCCTGCTACCGCCGCGGCGGCCCGCTTACCGTGACCGACGCCAATGTCATGCTCGGCAAGCTCAACCCGGAGCTGTTCCCGGCGATCTTCGGCCCCGGCCAGGACCAGCCGCTCGACCGCGACACCGTCGCCGCGCGCTTTGCCGAGATCGCCGCCGAGGCGGGCGAGGGGCGCTCGCCCGAGGCGGTCGCGGAGGGCTTCCTGCATATCGCCGTCGAGAACATGGCCGGCGCGATCAAGAAGATCAGCGTGCAGCGCGGCTACGACGTGACGAAATACCTGCTCAATTCCTTCGGCGGCGCGGGCGGACAGCATGCCTGCCTCGTGGCCGACGCGCTGGGGATGGAATCGATCCTGATCCACCCGCTTTCGGGGCTCCTGTCGGCCTACGGCATCGGCCTGTCCACGGTGTTCACCAGCCAGCAGAAGGCGCTCGAGGCCCCCCTCGCCGACGACAGCCGCGCGGCACTCGACGACGCCCTCGGCGCGCTGCGCGCGCAGGTCGCCGCGGAGATGGCCAAGCAGGGCGTCGCCGCCGACGCCGTGCAAACCCGCCCCAAGCTGCATCTGCGCTACGAGGGCACGGACACGCCGCTGCCGGTGGATTTCGACGGCGCCGACCTCGCCGCCGCGCAATCGGCCTTCGAGGCCGCCCACAAGGCGCAGTTCGGCTTCGTCAGCCCCGAAAAGCGGCTCATCGTCGAGGCCGTCGAGCTCGAGGGTTTCGAGCCCGCCGCCGCGCCCGACACCGAAACCCCCGCCGCCACCGAGGCCGCCGAGGCCGGCAGCGACCAGCGCGTGCCGATCTTCTCGGGCGGTGACTGGGTGGAGGCGGCGGTGTATCGCCGCGAGGGGCTCGCGCCGGGCAACACCATCACCGGCCCCGCCCTCGTCATCGAGCCCAACCAGACCATCGTGGTCGAGCCCGGCTGGCGCGCGGCGATCACCGCGCATGACCATGTGCTGATGACCCGCGCCGAGAAGATGCAGCGCAGCCAGGCGATCGGGACGCAAAAGGCCGACCCGGTGCTGCTCGAGGTGTTCAACAACCTGTTCATGAACATCGCCGAGCAGATGGGCGTGGCGCTGCAGAACACTGCGCAATCGGTCAACATCAAGGAGCGGCTGGATTTTTCCTGCGCGGTGTTCGACGCGGACGGCGCGCTGGTGGCGAACGCGCCGCATATGCCCGTGCATCTGGGCTCGATGGACCGCTCGGTGGAGACGGTGATCCGGCTCAACGAAGGCGACGTGCACCCCGGCGATGTCTTCGCGCTCAACGCGCCCTATAACGGCGGCACGCATCTGCCCGACATCACCGTGGTCACCCCGGTTTTCGACGACGCCGAGCGCGAGATCCTGTTCTGGGTCGCATCGCGCGGGCACCACGCCGATGTCGGCGGCACCGCGCCCGGCTCGATGACGCCGCTGGCGACCACGGTGGACGAGGAGGGCGTGCTAATCGACAATTTCCGCCTCGTCGAGAAGGGCAGCTTCCGCGAAGCGGCGCTGCGCGATCTGCTCACGGATCATCCCTACCCCTGCCGCAACCCGACGGCCAACATCGCCGATCTCAAGGCGCAGATCGCCGCCAATGCGCGCGGGATCAGTGAGCTGCGGCACATGGTGTCGGAGTTCGGGCTCGAGGTGGTGCAGGCCTATATGGGCCACGTGCAGGACAACGCCGCCGAGGCCGTCGCGCGGCTGCTCGGCAAGCTCGAGGATTGCGACTACGAATATCCGACCGACACCGGCCAGACGATCCGCGTGAAGATCACCGTGGACCGCGACGCACGCGAGGCCACCGTCGATTTCACCGGAACCTCCGAGGCGCAGGCCAACAACTTCAACGCCCCCGCCCCGGTGACGCGGGCCGCCGTGCTCTATGTCTTCCGGGTGATGGTGGAGGCGCCGATCCCGATGAACGCCGGATGCCTGCGCCCGATCAACATCAACATCCCCGAGGGCTCGATGCTGGCGCCCGACTACCCGCGCGCGGTGGTCGCGGGCAATGTCGAGACCTCGCAGCATGTCACCAACGCGCTTTTCGGCGCGCTCGGCGCCATCGCCAACAGCCAGGGGACGATGAACAACCTCACCTTCGGTAACGACGCCCATCAATATTACGAGACGATCTGCTCGGGCTCGCCGGCGGGGCGGATGAATGGCGGGCGCGGTTTTCACGGCACCTCGGGGGTGCATGTGCACATGACCAATTCGCGGCTGACGGACCCGGAAGTGCTCGAGCTGCGCTTTCCGGTCATGCTCGAGGATTTCCACCTGCGCGACGGCTCGGGCGGGGCCGGCAAGTGGCACGCCGGCGACGGCACGCTGCGCCGGCTGCGCTTTCTGGAGCGTATGGACTGCGCGATCCTGTCCTCGCACCGCACCCTGCCGCCGCGGGGCGTGGCCGGCGGCGGCGACGGGCAGTGCGGGCGCACCGAGGTCGGCCGGCTGGACGGGCGCACCGAGCGGCTGGAGGGCTGCGATCAGACGGTCCTCGAGGCCGGGGAGACGATCACCGTTATCACCCCCACGGCGGGCGGTTTCGGGCCGAGGACCTGATGACCCATGCCCTATCACGCAAAATTGCCGGGCCATCGCATGAGTCTGTGTTAGGCTTCGCGAGGTGCCGGGGCGATTCGAGCGCTTCGTTCGATGTCGCCGGCAATATCAGTTCCAGGAGTTCATATCATGCGCATCCTTGCCATATCCGTCGCGGGCGCCGCGATGCTCGCCCTCGCCGCCTGCGAGCCCATGACCACGTCCGAACAGCGCATGCTTGGTGGCGCGGCCGCCGGCGCGGGCCTCGGCTTCGTCAGCGCTCAGGTCCTCAATGCCAATCCCAACTGGACGATCGTCTCCACGCTGGGCGGCGCGGCAGCGGGCGCGATGGTCGCGCGCAACACGCAGCGCGGCGAATGCGCCTATGCGCGCGGCGACGGCACCTATGTGGTCCGTTCCTGCTGATCAGGGCCGCTCGACAAGGTGATAGAGCTGCGCACCGGCGCTGATGCCGGCTTCGCGCAGCGCCCGCGCCCGGGCGGGCCGCACGGGCGAGAGCGGCAGTGGCAGATCGTCCGCGCCGATCTCGCCCAGCATCCATTGCGCCAGCAGGCGCCCGAACACCGTCCCCGGCGCGATGCCGCGCCCGTTATAACCGCACGCCGCCACGGCGCCGGGGCCGAGCCGGTGAAGCCGCGGCATGGCGTCGTCGGTCATCCCGATCATGCCGTACCAGCCCTCCTCGAAAGGCTCGTCGGCGAGCTGCGGAAACAGCAGTCGCAGCGTGCGCCGCGCCCAGTGCCGGTGCACGGGCGCGCCCGTGCCCGCGAGCGCGCCGACGCTGCCGATCACGAGCCGCCCCGCCGCATCCATGCGAAACGAGGTCAGGATCTTGCGCGTCGTCCAGGCACCCTCGCCGCCGGGCAGGATCGTGCGGCGCAGATTGTCCGACAGCGGCGCGGTGGCGAAGTTGAAATAGGGCAGATGCGTGACCTCCCCGCGCAGCGCGGACCATGGTCCGGTGCTGTAGGCGTTGGTGGCGACGATGAGGCGGTCGGCCGTCACCGTGCCGCCGGGAGTGGCGAGCCGCCAGGCGCCCTCCGCATGGTCGGCGTCGCGCACCGGGCTCTGCGTGAAGACCCGCGCCCCCGCCGCCAGCGCGGCCTGGGCGAGCCCGCGCGCATACCCGAGCGGCTGGATCGTGCCCGCGCGGGCATCGAGCAGGGCGCCGTGATAGCGCCCGGTGCCGGTGCGCCGCGCGGTTTCGTCGGCGTCGAGGAGCCGCACCGGCGCACCGCGCGCCTGCCATTGCGCGGCGCGCTCCCTCAGCGCGCCCGATCCCGCGCGCCCGGCCGCACAGTGCAGCGTTCCCGCCATGCGCAGCTCGCAGGCCATGCCGTGACGCTCCGCCAGCGCCCGGACCTCGGCCGGGCCGTCCCCGAGCGCCGCCACCAGCCGCGGCCCGTATTCGGGGCCGAGCGCCGCCTCGATGTCGTCGGGCGCCATCCACAGCCCCGCATTGACCAGCCCGACATTGCGCCCCGACCCCCCCGCGCCGATCGCGCCGGCCTCGAGCACGGCGACGCAGGCCCCCGACTCGGCCAGATACAGCGCCGCGGCGAGCCCGGTATACCCCGCGCCGATCACGGCGACATCCGCCCGCGCCGCCCCGTCGAGCGGGGCGGTGTCGGGGGCGGGCGGTGCTGTGCGCGCCCACAGGCCGCGATCGTCGCTCACAGATCGAACTTCACGCCCTGCGCCAGCGGCAGCTCGGTCGAGTAGTTGATCGTGTTGGTGGCCCGGCGCATGTAGCCCTTCCAGGCGTCCGAGCCGCTCTCGCGCCCGCCGCCGGTTTCCTTCTCGCCGCCGAAAGCGCCGCCGATCTCGGCGCCCGAGGGGCCGATATTGACATTGATGAGCCCGCAATCGGCGCCCACTGCCGACACGAAGGTCTCCGCCTCGCGCATGTCGAGCGTGAAGATGCAGGCCGACAGCCCCTGCGGCACGTCGTTCTGGATCGCGATGGCGTCGTCGAGCGTGTCGTAGCCCATCACATAGAGCACCGGCGCGAAAGTCTCCTCGCGCACGATCGCGGTCTGTTCGGGCATCTCGACGATGGCGGGGGAGACATAGGTGCCGCCCTCGGGCACGCCATTGCCGACGATCTCGCCGCCATGCACGGTGCCGCCCTCGGCGCGGGCACGCGCGAGCGCAGCCTGCATCGCCTCGGCGGCGGCGGGCGCGCGCAGCGGCCCCACCAGCGTGCCCTCGGCGCGCGGATCGCCGACCGGCAGCGTGGCATAGGCGGCTTTCAGCTTCTCTGTCAGCTCCGCGCGGATACTCTCATGCACGATCAGCCGGCGCAGCGAGGTGCAGCGCTGCCCGGCGGTGCCCACCGCCGAGAACACGATCGCGCGCACCGCCATCTCGAGATCGGCCGAGGGGGCGACGACCATCGCGTTGTTGCCGCCCAGCTCGAGGATGGCGCGGCCGAAGCGCTCGGCCACGCGCGGCGCGACCTTGCGGCCCATCGCCGTCGAGCCCGTCGCCGAGACGATCGGCACCTGCGGCGCGCTCACCAGCGCCTCGGCCACATCGGCCTTGCCGATCACCAGCTGCACCAGCCCCTCGGGCGCGTCGCCGAACCGCGCCAGCGCGCGCTCAAGGATCTTCATGCTCGCCATCGCGGTGAGCGGCGCCTTCTCGGAGGGTTTCCAGATCACCGGGTTGCCGCAGATCAGCGCGATCGCCGCGTTCCACGACCACACCGCGACGGGGAAATTGAAGGCCGTGATGACGGCGGTGGGGCCGAGCGGGTGCCAGGTCTCCATCATGCGATGGCCGGGGCGCTCGGAAGCGATCGTCTTGCCGTAGAGCTGGCGCGACTGGCCGAGGGCGAAGTCGCAGATATCGATCATCTCCTGGACCTCGCCGAGCCCCTCGGAGGTGATCTTGCCGGCCTCGAGCGTGACCACCGCGCCGAGCTCGGCCTTGGCCGCGCGCAGCTCCTCGCCCAGAAGCCGGACGAGCTCGCCCCGGCGCGGCGCGGGCACCTGCCGCCAAGCCTCGAAGGCGGCGCCGGCGCGGGCGATCACGGCGGGCACCTCCGAAGGCGGTGTCTGCGCGACCTCGGCCACACGCGCGCCGTCGATGGGCGAGAAAACCGCCAGATCCCCGCACGAGATTTCGGCCGGCGACAGCCCCGCCGCGCGCAACACGTCCTGATGGGTCATGCCCCCTCCCTGCTTCCGGCTCGTCTTCGGTGCCGACCATAGGCAGCCCGCGCGCCGAGGCCAAGCCCGATCGCGGCCCGCTTGCGCGCCCCCGGCGCCGTGCTAAGCAGGGGCGGGCAAAGGGGCATGGGAGGGCGCCGATGGCGCAGCCGCAGCTAGGGCGCGGGCGCGATACGGTCGCGGTGATCGGTGCCGGGATCGTCGGCGTGTCGGCGGCGCTCTGGCTGCAACGGGCGGGGGCGCGGGTGGTGCTGATCGACCGCGACGCGCCGGGGCAGGGCGCGTCCTTCGGCAATGCGGGGCTGCTGGCGGCCTGTGCGATGGTGCCGGTGACCGAGCCGGGGATCCTGCGCAAGGCGCCGGGCATGGCGCTTCGCCGCGACTCGCCGCTGTTTCTGCGCTGGTGGTACCTACCGCGGATGCTGCCCTGGCTGGCGCGATACCTCAGGCACGCCACCGACGCCGAGACCCGGCGCATCGCCGCCGCGCTCGCGCCGCTCGTCACCGACAGCGTCGACCAGCACACCGCCCTCGCGAGCGGCACCGGCGCCGAGCGCTGGCTCGTGGAGTCGGAGTACAGCTTTGCGTATGGCGACCGGGCGGCGTTCGATGCGGACGCCTATGGCTGGGCGCTGCGCGCCGAGCATGGGTTTGCGCCGGTCCTGCGCGAAGGCGATGCGGTGCGCGCGCATGAGCCGGCGCTCGCGTCAGATGTCGGCCTTCTGGCGAGCGTGCCGGGGCATGGCTATGTGCGCGATCCAGGGGGTTATGTCGCCGACCTCGCCGCCGCGTTTGAGGCCGAAGGCGGCACCATCCGGCGCGCAACGGTACGCGATTTCGAGCTGCGCGGCGGGCGCGTGGCGGCGGTGCTGACGGATGCGCGGCGCGTTGAGTGCGAGGCATGCGTGCTCGCGACGGGGGCGTTCTCGCGCCCGCTGATGGACAAGCTCGGCATCCGCGTGCCGCTCGAGAGCGAGCGCGGCTATCACATTGTGTTTCGCGGCGGGCAGGGCGGCCCGCGCGCGCCGGTGATGGTCGCGGAGGGCAAGTTCGTGGTCACGCCGATGGCCGACGGCGTGCGCTGCGCGGGGCTGGTGGAGTTCGGCGGCACGACGGCGGGACCGTCGCGCGCGCCGCTCGATTTCCTGCGCCGGCGGGCGGCGGCGGCGTTTCCGCAGCTGCGCGGGGGCGAGGTGATCGAATGGATGGGGCACCGCCCGGCCCTGAGCGACAGCCTGCCGGCGATCGGCGAGGCCGGTGCGACGGGGGTTTTCGCCGCCTTCGGGCATCACCATGTCGGCCTGACGGGCGGGCCGAAGACCGGCAGGCTCGTCGCCGATCTGATCACCGGGGCGCGGCCCAATCTCGACCTCGCCCCTTACGACCCGAACCGCTTCGCCCGCTGACGCGCCGCCTTGCAGCGCGCTGGCGGCGCGTTCATAACGAGGCCGACACAGGAGGACCGCATGGCCGAGCAGGATTTCCCGGGCTGGCACGGCACAACGATCCTGGCGGTGCGCCGGGGCGGGCGCGTCGTCGTCGCCGGTGACGGGCAGGTGAGCATGGGCCAGACCGTGATGAAGGGCTCGGCGCGCAAGGTCCGCCGACTCGCGCCGGGGGGATTCGAGGTCGTGGCGGGCTTCGCCGGCTCGACGGCGGACGCATTCGCGCTTCTGGAGCGGCTCGAAACCAAGCTCGAGGCGACGCCGGGCCAACTTCAGCGCGCCTGCGTCGATCTGGCCAAGGACTGGCGCACCGACAAGTATCTGCAGAAACTCGAAGCGATGCTGATCGTCACGAACGGCGCGGAACTCTACGTCATCACCGGGGCGGGCGATGTCCTCGACCCGGAGGACGACGTCGCCGCGATCGGCTC
>LFIK01001539.1_pt1 | contig 18379 bp, 18 predicted proteins | sample 643401 | NCBI WGS metagenome assembly LFIK01 (sample SAMN03777447, study PRJNA286221) | soda lake metagenome | biome: soda lake; feature: Kulunda steppe; material: water; isolation source: sample T5-Br brine of Lake Tanatar-5 | place: Russia: Kulunda steppe | collected 2010-07
CGCGTACCATCAGGTCGTCGTGCTTCGGTTGCCGCCACTGGGACATCCATTCGAACAGGGTCAGGTCGGTGTCGAACTCGGCGCTGCTGTCCTGGGGGCAGTAGCCGATGCGCGCGTTCTCGGACCACTTGATGCTGCCCTGATCGGCCTGCAGTTGTTCCGTCAGGCAGCGCAGGAAGGTGGTCTTGCCAGCGCCGTTCTCGCCGATGACGGCCAGCCGCGTGCCGGCCTCCAGGATCAGATTGCCGCCGCTGAACAGGGTCTCGCCATCGAAGCCATGGGCCAGGTCTTCCAGTTCCAGCGCCTGGCGATGCAGCTTCCTGCACTGCTTGAAGACGATGTACGGTTTTACCCGACTGGATGCCTTGACCTCGTCGAGGGTGATCTTCTCCAGCCTTCTGGCACGCGAACTGGCTTGCCTGGCCTTGGAGGCGTTGGCAGAGAAGCGGTTGACGAAGCCCTGAAGCTCCTCGATCTCGGCGCTCTTCTTCGCGTTGGAGGCCTCGAGCTGCTGCTGGATCAAGGTGGAGGCCGCGACGAAGTCCTCGTAGTTGCCCGGATAGATGCGCAGTTCGCCGTAGTCGATATCTGCCATGTGGGTGCAGACCGAGTTCAGGAAGTGCCGGTCGTGCGAAATGATGATCATGGTGCTGCTGCGCTGGTTGAGTACCGACGCCAGCCAGCTGATCGTGTGGATGTCCAGGTTATTGGTGGGCTCGTCCAGCAGCAGCACATCCGGGTCCGCGAACAGCGCCTGGGCCAGCAGTACTCGCAGTTTCCAGCCAGGAGCCACCTGTTCCATGGTGCCGAAGTGCAGCGCCTCGTCGATGCCTGCTTCCAGCAGGATGTCGCCGGCGCGACTTTCTGCCGTGTAGCCGTCCAGCTCGGCGAACTTGCCTTCCAGCTCCGCCACGCGCATGCCGTCCTGTTCGGACATCTCTGCCAGCGCGTAGATGCGATCGCGTTCCTGCTTCACCTGCCAGAGTTCGGCGTCGCCCATGATTACCGTGTCCACAACGCTGTAGGCATCGAACGCGTACTGGTCCTGGCTCAGGGTGCCGACCCTTGTACCCGGTGCGATCGAGACATTGCCCGCGGTCGGGACCAGCTCGCCGCTCATGATCTTCATCAGCGTCGACTTGCCACAGCCATTGGCGCCGATCAGCCCATAGCGATTGCCGCCGTTGAACTTGGCGGAGATGTTCTCGAACAACGGCCTGGCGCCGAATTGCATGGTGATGTTTGCGGTAGTGATCAAGGGAAGGTTGTCCTGAAGCCTGGGAATGTCGTGGGTGAAGGTGCGGCGCGTCGAACGGTGCACGGGTGCCTGTGCCGCGTACCCATGCGATACCAGCGGAGTAAGTTCTGGCAGGGGAGGCGAGGGCAAGACACCCAGCTGCCGAACGAGATCGGAAGATGGCCCATCGGCTATTGCTGAAGGGCGGATGCGGGCGGGCCCGTTTCGCGGGCGCGGAGTATGGCAACTTCTGGCGGGCCGCTCAATGGGCGTGATCGGAAGCCGCAGCCGCAGAACTGGTCCGGCGCGCGCCTTGCTGACCGGCGGCCAGGCGATCGCTAGACTCTTCACCACAAGCCAGGAGGGGGGATCCATGCAAGAGAATGAACTGAAAGGGCACCTGGAAGCCATTGCGGAACAGGGCTTCACGGTGATCGAGCAGGCCATAGCGCCGGAGCTGCTGGCAGCGGTGCGCAATGCGTTGCAGCGCGTCGAGGCAGAGCTTGCGATCGAGCCGGCACGCAATGCCTTCGAGGGGCACCACACCCTGCGCGTCTACAATCTGCTGGCGCTGGACCCGGCCTTTCAGCAGATACCGGTGCACGCGCGCGTGCTGCCCGTGGTGGAAGGTGTGCTGGATGCCGAATGCCTGATTTCCTCACTGTCCTCCATTCACATCCAGCCGGGCGAGACCGCCCAGCCCATTCATACCGATGATCAGGTGATCGGCCTGCAGCGACCGCACAAGGCGGTGGTGTGCAATTCCATGTGGGCGCTGACGGACTTTACTCCCGAGAACGGCGCCACCCGCGTCGTGCCCGGCAGCCATCGCTGGCGCGAAACACCGGAATATGGCCGCGATTACCCGTCGGCGGAAGCTGTTTCCATGCCTGCAGGCAGCGTCCTGATCTGGCACGGCGGCCTCTGGCATGGTGGCGGTAGCAACCAGACGGATCAGTCCCGTATCGGTATCGCCATGAACTACTGCGCGGGCTTCATCCGCCAGCAGGAAAACCAGCAACTGGGGATTCCACTGGACCTGGTGCGCGAGTTCTCTCCGCGTTTGCAGGAGCTGTGTGGTTTTGGCACCTATCGTGGCCTGATTGGCCATATCGACAAGCAGAGCCCACGCCAGCGACTGTTCGGTGATGATCCGGCCCATCGGTCGATCTGGGATCGGGATGCTTCGCGGTAGCGCTGGCGCCTGGGAGCAATGGCAATCGGGCGGCGCGGTCGGCAGGGCGGGTCGCCCCATCGTGGGCGCAAGCAGTCAGCTGGCCTTGAGCGCTGATGCGAGCGGGGTCGTCTGTCGCGAATCAGCCCTGGGGCTGCAAAGGAGGCGTCCATGTGCGGTCGCTTTGCGCTTCACACCGAGTTCTCGGGACTGCTGGCGGCGCTGAAGCTGCCCCTGGCAGCTGGGCAGTCGAGTCCCCGCTACAACATCGCGCCCGGGACCTGGATCAATGCGGTGCGCTGGTCCCAGGACAGTGATCAGGCCAGCCTGGACGCGCTCTGGTGGGGCTATCGACCGCACTGGGCCAGGCAAGGGGCGCCGCAACCGATCAATGCCACGGTGGAGAAGGTGGCCCGTTCGCCTTATTTCCGAGGTGCCTTCGCCCATCATCGATGCCTGATCCCGGCAGATGGCTGGTACGAATGGCAGCCTCTGGAGGGGCGCAAGCAACCTTTTTACTTCGCGCGTGATGATGGCGAATTGCTCTGGTTCGCCGGCATCTGGACCCTGCGACCGGATGACAGCCCCGGTTGCGCGATCCTGACCGAGCCGGCACGTGGCGTCGCCAGCGAGATTCACCCGCGCATGCCGCTGTTGCTGGATCAGGACAGCCTTGCACCATGGCTTGATCCGGCGCTGACCGAACGCGAGCACATTCGCCGGCGGGTGCATCACCTGCCTCATGAGCGCCTGACTCGGTGGCAGGTGAGCACTCGGGTCAACACACCGACAGAGGATGATCCGACGCTGATCGAACCGGCCTGCTGAGGCATTATTACGTGGCTCAACCACAAGCGACGGTCACTGGCGTATTCAGGGAGACGCTGATCAATTCGTCAGCCCTCGGGAGAATTGCTCGACGTCTCCTCAAGCCGTTGCCAGGCCCGGGTTCTTCAGACGAGGAGTGAATCAGCCATGCGCACACAGATCCATGCTGGCAGGGCGGTCGTGTCAGTGCTTGCCGTCGCCGTTGCATGCCAGGCGTCTGCGTCAGGCGAGCATGTGGACCCGGTCGTTTTCGTCGATCAGTTCGAGGCCACCTCGGGCAAGTACGAGGGCTTTCGTCGTTCCGGGGCCAAAGGCATTTGTGCCTCCGGTGAATTCGTCGGCAGCGCAGAGGCGCGTGCCCTGTCTACGGCGACCCTGTTCAGTGGCGAGCCGGTGCCCGTGATCGTGCGATTCTCGGTGGGTGGCGCCAATCCCGAGGCGCCGGACAACGTCAGGGGTCAGCGCAACCTGGCACTGCAGTTCGATCTGTCTGGTGGCGAGCGTTGGCAGATGGGCAATATCTCATCGCCCGTCTTCGGGGCATCGTCACCGCAGCAGCTGTTCGAGCTGCTGGCCTCTCGCGAGCCTGATCCTGAAACCGGGCTGCCGGATCCGGAGCGGGTCAGCGCCTTCAACGAAGCTAATCCCGAGGCGCTGCTGCAGGCTGATTACCTTGCGTCCCGGCCCGTCCCGGCCAGCTATGGCACCACAAGATACTGGGGTGTGCACGCCCACGGCTTCATCAATGCTGCCGGCGATGTGCGTTATGGCAAGTGGGTGTTCGAGCCTGTGGCCGGCGAGCATGGCCTGAGCGATGCGGAAGCAGCGGCGGCAGGGCCGGACTTCCTGTTCGATGAGCTTCGCCAGCGCGTCGCGGAAGAGGGCGTGGCTTTCGACTTCAACCTTGAGCTTGCCGAGCCCGACGACATCCTGGACGACGCTACCGTACCGCTGCCTGAAGGTCGCGAGACGGTGACGCTGGGCAGGCTGGACGTCACGTCCGTGGCTGAGGATTCCGGCGGCGAGTGTCTGACCATCACCTTCAATCCCATGATCATGCCCGAGGGTGTGAAGCCTTCCGCTGACCCGCTGCTTCCAGCCAGGGCCACCCCATACGCGGTATCGCTGTCGAGGCGGCTGACGGAAGGTGCCAGGCAGTAGCAGAAGCCGGGTCAACCTCTCCTGTTCACAAGGCGCTGAGGTTCCGGCGTCGCTGACTGCTGCGCAAAGATGTGCGGTAACTGACCGCAAAACAGCAATGCGTGTGTATCCAGCACGATCAACGCAGCACTTCCCAGTCATCCTCACCTAATGACTCGAACGGCTCGGTGAGCTCGACCACACTGGCGCGAAGCCGCTCAAGTGGGGGCCGTTGATCTGACTTGTGCCTTCGCACTTCCAGAGTGAGCCGCCCACTTTCAGTCACGATAATCGCTTCGCCGGTGGCTTCCACGTGGCGGAAGTACTCGAGTGCGTGCGCCTTGAACTTTGACTTCGAAACCTGGTTGCTATGCATGACAGCGTCCTGTTGATGCCGGATCCTCAAGCCAGGCAAGGCCGATGACCAGGGCAAGTAGTCATCTCTACATTCGGCAGGTCGTCCTTGCGCGCATGCGTGTTCCGGAGTTTGCCGATCAGTCTCGGATGTCCTGCCAGTGGCGCTCCAGCACATGGTCGACCTGTTCGGGGCTCTCGAGTGCGCCGGGGCGCGCTGTTCGTACCCTGCGAATGGCATCCTCCGGTTTCGTACCCAGTTCCACCAGGATGCGGGCGGCAACGGTCCCGCTGCGGCCGAGCCCGGCGCGGCAGTGGATGGCGATCCGCTCGCCGTTTGCCAGGTGCTCGAGCAGACTCGCTCGGTGCGCTTGCCAGGCGCGTTCGAACCTAAGCCCGGGTGCGCACAGGTCGGCAATCGGGAAATGGTGCCAGACCAGTCCTGCTGCTTTCGCCGAGTCGCCAAGACGCGGAACGCCGAGCAGATCGAACTCTGCAGGTTCCAGCAGTGTCAGCAGCGCGAATGCGCCCCAGTCATGGATTGCGCCCAGATCGCGCTCGAGGGTGGCCTGGCGGCCACCTCCGATCAGGGCATCGAGAGTCCTGCTTCGGCCGGGGCACGCCGATAATCCGAGGGCGCCGGCCTCGCCGGGAAGCGACACAGTGCTGACCGTGAAGCAAGTCATGTCGTGGCGTCCTCTGTCCGCGCCCCTGCATTGGCAGCCAGGCCGAAACCACGCCAGGTACAGGGGATCAGGCTTCTGCCGGCGCCGCCCGCTCGGCTCGCAGCAGTGCGAGTTCAGCGGCCAGTGCGCGCCGTCCATCTTCTGCCCGGGGGTCGGAAGGATAGTAGGCGAGTTCGGTTGCCGGATCGCCGGTCACGCGGGTTCCGATCAGCACGCGCGGTTGCCGGTAGTCGTAGGGTCTGGCCTGGTGCAGCAGCGCCCGGTTGTCCCACAGCAGGGTGTCGCCCGGGCGCCAGCGGTGGCTGTAGACCCGGCGCGGCTCGGATACGACGAAGTCCAGCAGCGACTGCAGCAGCGTCCTGCATGCTTCCCGACTCAAGCCGGGAATGCCGAAGGCGTGGCGGCCGATCATCAGGCTCTTGCGGCCTGTTTCCGGATGCACCTTGACCAGGGGGCGCAGGTAGGCCTGGCCGTGGAAGATCGTGCCTTCGTTTTCGGGCGGGAAGTGGCCGAGATCGTTCGCCTGGGAAAACTTCAGGGAGTGGTAGGCGCAGAGCCCACGGATACGGGCCTGTATCTCCGGGTCGAGTGCGTCATGGCCGGCGCGGGCGTCGGCGAACTGTGTTTCACCACCCGTCTCGGGAACCTTGATGGCCGAGAGCAGCGCACACTTGCTGCTGATCGGGTGGTAGGTGGAATCGGTATGCCAGCCCTCGTTGCCGATCATGATGCGCATGCGGGTATTGTCGAGATCGTAGAGCTTGCCGAGCGACCCGTCCTTTCTCCGCTCCTGATTCGACAGCGCAACGGCGCTGAACTCGAGTTCGCCGAAACGCCTGCCGAATGCGACCTGTTCCGCGTCGCTCAGGAACTGCCCCGGGAACACCAGCAAGCCGTAGGTCAGGAATGCCTCGTGGATCCGGGCAAAGTCGCTGTCGCTGAGCCTGCCCAGGGCAATACCCTGGACAACGGCACCAAAGGTCTTGTCTGCCAGCGGCTCGATTCTCGGTTCGCTCATGGCTTTTTCCTCCCTCCCCGGCGCGTCAGACCTGTTGCCACTGTCCCGAGGCTGCTGAGCCAGACGGACTCATTCGGAACGGAACGCGTCCCTTGCGGCGCAAGCCTCGTCGGACCTTGTCGCAGCAGCGCGAGATCCCACCCTGATTGCACACGATCAGCGCGCGTCGCGGTCGTTTTTCCGGTCAGATTCCTCGCAAGTAACTTCGTCGTCAAGACACCGTGCGCGTGTCTGTCTGGCGGGGGGCGAGGCCCCATGACTGGGAAAGGGTGTTTGGCTCGCGTTGGATTCGTGAGCTGCCCCATGTTGCAGTGAACCGATTGGATCGACTGGAGCGACCAGCGTCCATTGCAAAGCCCTCGCAATAATCACCCGGTTTGGGTTGACCACCGGGAGCCTGTAGCCTCGGCACTGCCTTCGACGGAAAAGGAGTCTTTCATGAGCCACGTTTACGGCATCAGTGAAATCGTCGGTTCTTCCACCGAAAGCATGGATGATGCGATTCGCCAGGCGGTCAGGCAGGCGAGCCAGACCCTGCGCAACCTCGAATGGTTCGAAGTGACCCAGCAACGTGGACACATCGCCGACGGCGAAGTCGCTCATTTCCAGGTCATGATCAAGGTCGGCTTCCGTTACGAGCAATGAATCCACCGGCCCTGAGGTCGCGACCTGACCTCAGGGCACCGCTCCGATGAACAGCGCCGTCAGCGGCCCGCATCGCAAGCCCTTGTGAGCAAGAGTGGTTGATGCTGGGGTGGATTGCTCCGGGCAATATATACTTCAGCAAGCAGAAGGACTGGAAAGATGGCGCATCCTGTCGGCAGCATACCGCTCTGGTTCAGGCTGGCGTATACGGGATTCGTCGCTGTACTGATACCGTTCTATGCGGTCGGACACGGTTTCGCCAATTTCCTGTGGTTCTCCAATATTGCGCTGATCAGTACGGTGCCCACGATCTGGTTCCAGTGGCGATTGCTTGCTTCGATGCAACTGGTCTCCGTTGGCGTCCTCGAACTTGTCTGGACGGTTGATGTCCTGGCCGGCGTGCTGCGGGGTGGTGACTCATTGTTCGGGCTGGCGCAGTACATGTTTGATGACCAGATCGACCTGCATCTGCGAATGCTTTCCCTGTATCATCTCCTTATTCCCTGGGTGCTTTTCTGGATCGTCTGGCGGCTGGGGTATGACCGCAGAGCCTGGTACATGCAGACACTGCTGGCATGGACAGTTGTGCTTTTCTGCTACGTCCTGACTCATCCCGATGACAACATCAACTGGACGTTCGGCCTGGGCGAGCAACCGCAGGACACGCTGCCGTCGTGGTTGTATCTCATGTTGATCATGATCGCCTACCCAGTTGTCGTGTACCTGCCGACACATCTGATCGTTCAGCAGCTCATCAGTTGGCTGCGAAAGCGCATGACCGTCAATGGGGCTGCGGCTCCGTAAATATCACCACGCGGGACGAAGATTGACCGTGCTACCCCATGACTTGAAGTGAAAGGAGACCGTATTAGTGGCCAGCAAGCTTGATGAATTCGTAAAGGCCGAACGAGAACTGAAGCGCCAGATGCAGGAGCTGGAGCGGCTGAAGAAGAGCAAGGCTGTTCAGAAGGAGCTGCAGTTCAAGAACAGCCTTGAGGCGCTCATGAAGAAGCATGGCAAGACCTGGTCGGGCCTGCAGGCGTCCCTGCGCATCATCGAGGCAGCGGACGGCAAGGGCAGCGCACCCACCAGGAAAGCGCCGCAGAAGACCTTGAAGCCGCGCAAGCTCAAGGTGTACACGAACCCGTTTTCCGGCGAGCGCGTCGAGACCCGCGGTGCCAATCACAAGACCCTGAAGGCCTGGAAGGAAGAGTACGGTCGCGACACGGTCGAGAGCTGGGCCGAGGTGGCCGGCTGAAGCGGCTCGATGGCGGGCCTTGGTGGGCCGCTTCGGCTGCCCATGGCGAACCGATCGCCACCTGATGATCCGATCTGGCTACTACGCTGCTCCTGCCTGCTGAAGGCCGTTGCGCAGCAGCCCGAGGAGATGTGGAGCAGGGGGCGCTTTCGTGCCGCAAAAGTGCAGCTGGTACAGCATCTTGAGAAATCGTTTGACAGCCCCGAACGGCGCTGTAGAATGCGCGCCACTGTTTCGACAGGCGCGTAGCTCAGTTGGTTAGAGCACCACCTTGACATGGTGGGGGTCGTTGGTTCGAATCCAATCGCGCCTACCAGGTGCAGCGAAGGGGTCTTCAGCTTGAAGGCCCCTTTTTGCATCTGCGGGCCGGCGCTGTGCAAGCGGGCACGCGCCCGGTTGAAGGTTCCGGTCCCATGCCCGAGCCGTGGCTGGAGTACTTGCCTCGGACCCGCCACCCCTCTAGAATTTCGCCGTTCAAGGCTCGTCAGAGCCTGGGGGTCGACGGGCATCCCGAATGCTCGTCCGGCCGGAATCGCCAGTCTGCTGGAGATCGCGATATCAAGCGAGGAAGTCAAGGGCGCTCTTCGAGCAAGCGCGCCACCATCAACGACGCCATTGAAGCCACCGAAGTCCGTCTGATCGACGAGGACGGCAGTCAGGTGGGCATCGTCCCGTTCGACGAGGCGCTGGAAAATGCGCGTGGCAGGGATCTGGATCTGGTGCTGATGGCGGCAGACGCCGAGCCGCCGGTTTGCCGCATCATGGATTACGGCAAGCACGTCTTCGAGCAGAAGAAAGAGAAGAATCTGCAGAAGAAGAAGCAGAAGCAGACCCAGCTCAAGGAGATGAAGTTCCGCCCGGGCACGGAAGAAGCGGACTACCAGGTCAAGCTGCGCAACATTCGCCGCTTCCTGGAAGACGGTGACAAGGCCAAGGTCACCCTGCGCTTCCGCGGCCGCGAGATGCTCCACCAGGATCTGGGTCTGGATCTGATGAACCGGATCCGTGACGACCTCGAGGAGATCGCCGGGGTGGAGATGGAGCCGAAGATGGAAGGGCGCCAGATGACGATGATCATGGCCCCCCGCTCGCGCAAGAAATAGCGCGAGCCCGAACAGCGCTCCCGGCAGTGTCCGGGTGCAAGCGACAGGTGCCGCGGCGGGTCCCGCTTCCGTCCGGCCCTATGGTCCCGCGCGTTGGCGCGGGCATTTGGCGCCGTTCAGTGCGCAGCATCAGTAAATGCGGAGCATTTCAATGTCCAAGATGAAGACCAATCGGGGCGCTGCGAAGCGCTTCAAGAAGACCGGTTCTGGTTTCAAGCATCGCCAGGCCTTCCGTAACCACATCCTGACCAAGAAGGCGACCAAGCGTAAGCGCCATCTGCGTGGCATGAAGCAGATTCATGACGCGGATATCCAGCTGATCAAGCGCATGTTGCCGCAGGAACGCTGATCACCGGTTTCGCAGGTCGATCACACACCAGGTGAGGAAGGAAAGTCATGGCACGAGTCAAGCGTAGCGTGGTGTCCCGCGCACGTCGCAAGAAGGTTCTGAAGGCGGCGAAGGGCTATTATGGTGCCCGCAGCCGTACATTTCGGGTTGCCAAGCAGGCGGTCACCAAGGCAGGTCAGTATGCCTATCGTGACCGCCGCCAGAAGAAGCGCCAGTTCCGGGCGCTGTGGATCCAGCGCATCAACGCCGGCGCGCGTGAGCACGGCCTGTCCTACAGCCGTCTCATGGACGGCCTGCACAAGGCCGAGGTGGCCGTGGACCGCAAGGTGCTGGCTGATCTGGCAGTGAACGAGAAGGCAGCGTTCGGCAAGCTGGTCGAGCAGGCCAAGCAGGCCCTGGCCGCCTGAGCGTGACGTTGCCCTGAAGGCGGGACCAGTGCAGGTCCTGCTCGATCGCCCGGGAGGCCGGAGCGCTGATGCAGCGTTCCGGCCTTCGTGTTTAGGGGCCCCGCAAACCCGTTGACGGAAGTGGTGACGGATGAAGGCACTGGAAGAGCTGATGGTCCGGGCGCAGGCTGAGGTGGAGGCCGCTGCGGACGTGCGCGGTCTGGAAGACCTGCGGGTGCGCTACCTGGGCAAGAAGGGCGAGCTGACCGCGCTGCTGCGGACCCTGGGGCAGTTGCCTGCTGATGAGCGGCGCGAGGCCGGGCAGGCCATCAATGCGGCCAAGGAAACGCTGCAGGCAAGTCTGGATGGCCAGCGTGAAAGGCTGGTTGCCGCGGCACTGGATCGCCAGCTGGCGGATGAAAGGGTGGATGTGACCCTGCCGGGGCGGGCGCCACGGCGCGGCGGGCTGCACCCGCACACCGAAACCATGCGTCGCATCGAGCGGATCTTCCGCAACGCCGGTTACGAGGTGGCAGCCGGGCCCGAGATCGAGTCGGACTACTACAATTTCGAAGCCCTCAACATCCCTGCGCATCACCCGGCCCGGGCGATGCACGATACCTTCTATCTGCAGGATGCGCCGGGCCTGCTGCTGCGCACCCACACCTCGCCGGTACAGGCGCGGGTCATGGAGCAGCAGAAGCCGCCGCTGCGCATCATCTGTCCTGGCAAGGTCTATCGGGTGGACTCGGACGTGACGCACACGCCGATGTTCCATCAGGTCGAGGGCCTGATGGTGGACGAGGCGGTCAGCTTTGCGGAGCTGAAGGGCACCGTGATCGAGTTTCTGCGGGTCTTCTTCGAGGCCGACCTGGGCGTGCGCTTCCGGCCCAGCTATTTCCCGTTCACCGAGCCGTCCGCAGAGGTGGATGTGGAGTGCGTGCACTGTCGCGGCAAGGGTTGCCGTGTCTGCTCTCACAGCGGCTGGCTGGAGGTCATGGGTTGCGGCATGGTGCATCCGCGTGTGCTGGAGATGTCCGGCATTGATCCGGAGCGCTATTCGGGCTTTGCCTTCGGCTTCGGGGTCGATCGGTTGTCGATGCTGTATTACAGCGTCGATGACCTGCGTCTGTTCTACGAGAATGATCAGCGATTCCTGGCGCAGTTCCAGTGAGCGGAGCTCTGCACTGGCGCCGCTCTGTGCGGTGCCTGCAAGCCTGCGAGAGTCGCCTGAACCAGCAAGAATCGCCTGAAGGAGTCGGAGCTTGAAGATCAGCGAGCAGTGGCTGCGCGAGTGGGTGAATCCGTCGGTGGATTCGGCCGAACTGGTTCGCCAGCTGAGCATGGCGGGCCTGGAAGTTGACGGCGTCGAGCCGGCGGCGCCGGCCTTTGTCGGTGTGGTGGTGGCTCGAGTCGTCGATGTGTCCCCCCATCCGGATGCAGACAAGCTGCGGGTCTGTCGGGTCGATGATGGCGCCGGCGAGCAGGTGGTGGTCTGTGGTGCGCCCAATGTGCGCGCTGGCATGCTGGCGCCTTACGCGCGGGTCGGGGCGGAGCTGCCCGATGGCACCCGGATCCGGCAGGCACGTCTGCGCGGGGTGGAATCCAGCGGCATGCTCTGCGGTGGCGACGAGCTGGGGCTGCCCGATGGCGTTGACGGGCTCATGGAGCTGGCGCCGGGTCATCCGGAGGGCACGGACCTGCGCCAGGCACTGGGTCTGGACGATACCCTGATCGACATCGATCTGACGCCGAACCGGGGCGACTGCCTGAGTATTCGCGGGCTGGCCCGCGAGGTGGCAGTGCTCAACAACGCGCCCCTGTGCATTCCTGAAATCGAGCCCGTGGCGCCCCTGTGCGAGGCCACCTTCGAGGTTCAGGTGGATGACCCGACCGGCTGTCCGCGCTATCTGGGGCGGGTGATCCGCAACGTGAATCCGGAGGTTGTCTCGCCCTGGTGGTTGCGCGAGCGCCTGCGTCGCTGCGGGATCCGTCCCATCGATCCGGTGGTGGACGTGACCAACTACGTGCTGCTGGAACTGGGCCAGCCCATGCACGCCTTCGATCTGGATCGGCTGCAGGAGCGCATCGTTGTGCGCCGAGCCCGTGCAGGTGAGCGCATGCAGTTGCTGGACGATTCGGAAGTGGCGCTGGATGAAGACACCCTGCTGATTACCGATGGTTCCGGGCCGGTGGCCATGGCCGGCATCATGGGGGGCGCTGGCAGCGGCATCATTGCCGAGGGTCCCGAACGGACCCGTAACATCTTCCTTGAGTGCGCCTTCTTCAGTCCCGAGGCGATTGCCGGCCGCGCGCGTCGCCATGGTCTGCATACGGATGCCAGCCATCGCTATGAGCGCGGAGTCGATTTCGAGCTTCAGGCGCTGGCCATGGACCGTGCCACCCGCCTGCTGGTGGAGATCGTGGGCGGCGAGCCCGGTCCGATCACCGAGGCAGTCAGTCCCGATGCGCTGCCCCGGCGTGCGCCGGTCACCCTGCGCCAGCAGCGGTTGCAGCTGTTGCTTGGCATGCACATTGAGGCCAAGCGGATCAGGAGCATCCTGGAACAGCTGGGTCTGGAGGTGCTGGCCGAGGAAGAAGGCTCGCAGGGCCGCAGCTGGAACGTTCAGCCGCCAGGTTGGCGCTTCGACGTGGAACGCGAAGAGGACCTGGTGGAGGAAGTCGCGCGCATCTACGGCTACGACAACATTGCAGTGGCAGTGCCGACCGGCCCCATGGGCCTGCGCTCGGTTCAGGCTCGGGAGCTGGCGCCGGACGAGCTGCGAGATGCGCTGGTGGGCGCTGGTTTCCAGGAGATCCTCAGCTACAGTTTCGTCGAGCCGGGACTGAACACCATGTTTGCTCCGGCCGTCGATCCGATTGTGCTGGCCAATCCGATTTCGTCCGATCTGGCGGTCATGCGGGGTTCGCTCTGGCCGGGACTGGTCGGCACCTGGATGGCCAATCGCAATAGGCAGCAACCGGGCGCGTGGCTGTTCGAGATTGGCCGTGTCTTCGAGCGTGGCGCCGAGGGTGTGGTGGAGCGTGAGCGGGTTGCGGGTCTGCTGGCAGGACCTCGCCATGGGGAAAGCTGGGCCCGTGTTGCCGAGGAAGTGGATTTCTTCGACGCCCGTGGTGCCGTGGAGACCATTCTGGGTCTGACTCGGCGCAGCGGTGCCTTCCGCTTCGTACCTGCTGACCACCCCGCATTGCACCCGGGCCAGACTGCCGCAGTGGAGTCGGTGCTGGGGACCCAGGCTGGCTGGGTCGGCCGTCTGCATCCGCGCCTGCAGCGGGAACTGGACCTGCCGCGCCCGGTATTCCTGTTCGAGTTGGCCTTGGACAGCCTGCGCGAGCGTGCCGTACCGGTGCATCAGGGCCTGTCCAGGTATCCTTCCGTGCGCCGCGATCTGGCAGTCGAGCTTGACGCGAGCATCGCCGCAGCGGCGGTGCTCGAGTGCACCCGTCGCGCGGCCGGGGACTGGCTGGTGGATCTGCGACTGTTCGATGTCTACCAGGGTGAGCGCATGACCGCGGGCCATCGCAGCCTGGCCCTCGCAATCACGCTGCAACACCCGGAGCGTACGCTTGGCGAGGCCGAGGTGAACGAGCGCATGGATGCAGTGGTTGCGGCACTGGAGGCAGAACTGAAGGCGGTGCGTCGCTGAAGCGGCGACCAGGGATGATCGACCATACAGGGAAGCAAGGATGAAGATCAGCATCTACGGGACCGGCTATGTGGGCCTGGTGACTGGGGCCTGTCTGGCGGATGCCGGCCACCATGTGGTCTGCATGGATGTGGATCAGGACAAGATCGAGCGCCTGCTGCGCGGCGAGATTCCGATCTTCGAGCCGGGTCTGGACGATATCGTCGCCCGCTGTGTCGCCAACGGGCAGCTGGACTTCACCACCGAAGCGCCTGTTGCGGTCAGGCACGGCGTGTTGCAGTTCATCGCGGTTGGCACGCCTTCTGCGGACGACGGCAGTGCCGATCTGCGTTACGTGGATGCCGTGGCGCGCCAGATCGGGGACCACCTGGAACGCTATGCGGTCGTGCTGACCAAGTCGACCGTGCCCGTGGGCACGGCGGCGCGCGTGCGAGCCGGTGTGGCTGCGGCGCTGGCCGAGCGCAGTGCCGCGATCGACTTCGATGTGGCCTCGAATCCGGAGTTCCTGAAGGAAGGCGCGGCCATCGATGACTTCCAGAAGCCGGACCGGATCATCGTCGGTACCGACAGCGAGCGCGCCCGGCGTCTGCTGCGCGAATGCTATGCGCCGTTCAACCGCAACCATGACAAGGTCATGTTCATGGACATTGCCTCGGCGGAACTGACCAAGTACGCGGCCAACGGCTTGCTGGCCACCAAGATCAGCTTCATGAACGAGATCGCCAACATCGCCGAGCGGGTCGGGGCGGACGTGGAGCAGGTGCGCCAGGGGATCGGTTCGGATCCCAGGATCGGCTACCACTTCATCTACCCGGGTTGCGGTTACGGCGGTTCCTGCTTCCCGAAGGATCTGCGGGCGCTGGGCTGGTTCGCCGAGCAGGCCGGCTATGATGCGCCACTGATCCGCAGTGTGGAGGTCGTCAATCAGCGCCAGAAGGCGGTGTTGTTCCAGAAGCTTTGTGCCGGCCTGGGGAGTGAAGACCTGAGCGGGCGCACCATCGCCCTGTGGGGACTGGCCTTCAAGCCCAACACCGACGACATGCGCGACGCGCCCAGCAGGGTCCTGATGGAACAGCTGTGGAGTGCCGGCGCCAGGGTACAGGCCTATGACCCGGAAGCGCGCGATGAGTGCGCGCGATTGTATGGTGAGCGACCTGATCTGAAACTGGTCGGTTCGCGCCGGGCGGCGCTGGAAGGGGCGGACGCGCTGATCATCTGCACCGAATGGCAGGAGTTCCGGGCGCTGGATACGGATCTGCTGTTGCAGCATCTGAACGAGCGTCTGGTGATCGACGGCCGTAATCTCTACAACCCCGCGCTGCTGCGCGAGGTGGGTCTGCGCTACGACTGCATCGGTCGTCCGGACCAGAACATGGAAGCAAGGGGAGCCTGATGCAGTACTTTGATGTCTTCAACGGCGACGCGGACGGTATCTGTTCGCTGCTGCAGATGCGGCTCGCCGAGCCCCGCGAGGCCACTCTGGTGACCGGCGTCAAGCGCGACATCCAGCTGCTGCAGCAGGTACAGGCTGCCCCCGGGGATGAAGTGCTGGTGCTGGATATCTCGCTGGACAGCAATCGCGCTGATCTGGAGCGTATCCTCGCGGCAGGTGCACGGGTGCGCTACTTCGATCACCATTTCGCTGGTGAGCTTCCGGATGCGGAGACCCTGGACGCCCGCATCGACACGGCTGCCGACGTCTGTACCGCATTGCTGGTGGACCAGGCGCTTGGGGGGCAGTTTCGTGCCTGGGCCGTGGTGGCAGCCTTTGGCGACAACATGGCGGCAAGCGCGCGCAAGGCAGCTGCCGGGCTGGGTCATGACGAAGCTGCGCTGGAGCAGCTTGAGGCGCTGGGCATCTATCTGAACTACAACGGCTATGGAGCGACGCCAGAGGATCTGCACTTTCATCCGGCGGACCTTTATCGACAACTGCTGCCCTATGCGGATCCGATGGACGTGATTCGTGATCCGGAAGGCCCCTTCGCAAGGCTGGAAGCGGGCTACCAGGCGGACATGCAGCAGGCCGATGGGGCGGAGGCGCTGCTGACCCGCGATCGTGCGGCGGCCTTCCTGCTGCCGGATGCCCCCTGGTCGCGCAGGGTGTCCGGGGTCTGGGGCAATTCCCTGGCCAATGCCCATCCTCAGCGCGCTCATGCTGTGGTCACGCCCTCTGCGGATGGAACCTGGCGCATCAGCGTGCGGGCCCCCAATGCCCGGCGTGAAGGCGCGGACGAGCTGTGCCGGCGCTGGCCCACGGGCGGTGGACGCAGTGGTGCGGGTGGCGTGAATGCTTTGCCGAAGGAAGATCTGGACGCGTTCCTGGACGATTTTGCCAGCCACTGGGCCTGAAACATCTTGCAAGACGTTCGGCGAACTCTTTGATTCGCACGGAAAAACTGCCGAAATTTGTTGACCTTTTCGGCCTCATGCCGCAGCCTAGGCACCCGCATGCCGGACCGCTCCATGGTGGTGCCGACCGGCTTGCTGACCTCGGCATCCAGGCATACAGGGCGGCAATGGCAACTCTTACCAAGGCATCCATGGCAGATCGGCTGTTCGAGGAACTCGGGCTTAACAAGCGTGAGGCCAAGGAGCTCGTGGAGCTGTTCTTCGAGGAGGTCCGTTGCGCGCTGGAGCGCAACGAGCAGGTGAAGCTGTCCGGTTTCGGCAACTTCGACCTGCGCGACAAGTCCGAGCGGCCCGGGCGCAACCCCAAGACGGGTGAAGAGATCCCGATCTCGGCGCGCAGGGTCGTGACCTTCCGGCCGGGGCAGAAGCTGAAGGCTCGGGTGGAGGCCTATGCTGGAACCCGGTGACGACCAGGCCCTGCCACCGATTCCCGGCAAGCGGTACTTCACCATCGGCGAAGTCAGCCAGCTGTGCAACGTCAAACCCCACGTACTGCGCTACTGGGAGCAGGAGTTCCCGCAGCTCAAGCCCGTCAAGCGCCGTGGCAATCGACGCTACTACCAGCGTGGCGACGTGCTCTGCATTCGTCAGATCAGGTCGCTGCTCTACGAGCAAGGCTTCACCATCGGCGGCGCCAGGCAGCAGCTGGAGGGTGAGGTGGCGCGAGAGGACGTGTCCCAGTCGCGCCAGCTGATCCGGCAGATGATCGTCGAGCTGGAAGACGTGCTGAGAGTGCTGCGCCACTGACGCCAGCTTTGCATCCGAGGCAAATTTTGCTGCTGCAAGGTTCCAGTCGGCCGGTGCTTCCGATAGAATGCGCGGCTGATTCGGGGCGTAGCGCAGCCTGGTAGCGCACCACACTGGGGGTGTGGTGGTCGTCGGTTCGAATCCGGCCGCCCCGACCAATCTCGAAGCATCATCCCACTCGAAATACCTCGCTTGTTCAGGTCGACGACCGCTTTTATGTGGTGGTCGCCGCACGAGGGCGTGCCCGCGGAGGCCGCCCCGATCGAATCCGGCCGCCCCGACCAACAACGACGCGGCTTCCAGCCCGATCCGGAAAATTTCTTGGGTATTCATTGCGCAGGAATCGGGTATATACAGTAGTTCTCAACGCCCCGCTGCTGCGTCCTGCCAATCGATTCCGTGCCACTCCTGATACGACTGCGTCATGGCCTCCGATGAGTGCTTCGTGAGCGCGTCGATGTACCTCTTCGGGTGGCCCGCTTGCGGGTACAGCCACGACCCAGGCGCTCAGCTGGTGCGGGGTGCGGCGCTGCGCTGATGGGAGCACCGAGGAAGTTCCGGCGGCATACCTTGCGCTGGTGAATGTCCGCGGCAGTGCGTGGACTGATCGCTGCCGTGCCCGGTGAAAGCCGCATTGGTGCCTGCGATGTGCTGTTTCGTCTCCAGCTGGCGGCCAGCACGCCAGGCTCGTGTCTCAAGCCCTCTTCTTCCTGCCGATCTCATGCGTTTGACGTCCACACTTCTGGCGTGAGCGTCAACTGTCAGCGTTTTTTACTGTCCCTGGTGGTGCTGGTCTGATGCGGGTGTCGAGCGCAGGTAACTGCATGTTATCAAATGTCATATTCATGATGGCATGCAATATGCTTTCTGCGTGAAGCCTTGTGGAGGTGGGGCCAGGCGCCAGGATGGCATACCTGATTTGATCCCTTTATTCGGAAATGGAGGTCCGAATGCCAAGAGCTTTCTCGCTGTTCAGATTTTGGGGCATCTTCTGCCTGTTGCTGGGGATTTCGAACGGTGCGTTCGGTAGCCTTCTTACGTATCGTTATGAAGGGCTGCCGCTCTTTTTCTCTGATTCAGAGGAGGCGCGTGATCCCTATTGCCGCAACAACCCGCTGGGCTACGAATGTCAGGATCAAATAGGCGCGGCTACGATTCTGATAACGATAGATGAGTCCAGTCTGCCCGGAAATACGCTGGCTGATGTGCGGGTAGAGATCTATTCCTCAACGCTGGGTTTTTCAGCCTCTACAACCGTCACGCATCCTGATGCCATCTATACTTCTGGCGCAGAATGTACCGACGTTTCGCCCGAAAGTGACTGCTGGTTCGCTCCGCCTGGAGTTATCGCTTATGGGGCGTCTGAGGTGAATC
>LFIK01001540.1_pt1 | contig 18377 bp, 26 predicted proteins | sample 643401 | NCBI WGS metagenome assembly LFIK01 (sample SAMN03777447, study PRJNA286221) | soda lake metagenome | biome: soda lake; feature: Kulunda steppe; material: water; isolation source: sample T5-Br brine of Lake Tanatar-5 | place: Russia: Kulunda steppe | collected 2010-07
TTCTTACTCTACACCGGTCTAGGCCAAGCTTACTGAGGGGCAGATCAGTATGACATTTATAAATGGTTCCCATCACTCCAATCAGGATGGTATGTAGGCTTACTTTGTGGCATTGCTGTGCAAGGGCATGTTTCAATCCATTCTGCTGTTCAGTTGCTCTTGCTAGTTGTTGCTCTGGTCGTGTATCATCACAGTATTTCACTTCAATGAGGTGTACATCCCAACGCGAAGGGTGTACATCCTGTATGTCTCTTTGATGGTCATTTTTCGTTCCAACTGGCAGTATGCAAATAGCATCAGGTCTCGAGCAGGATCGAAGTTCGTCTGCTGACAAGTTTGGTAGAAGCCATTGGGGTAAAGTCCTGTTGGCTACATGTGCCGGTAAGACCAGACTTTGTTGAGCCATCCGTGTTTCACTTCCAATATCTGTAAAAATGATTTTCCTCCAAAATCGCCTTTGTTCAAAGCTTTTATGATGAGCCTGGAAGCAATGTTATGTCTTTCAGTCACTATGTTTTGAATTGAAGCATGCTGACAGCCAGAAAGCATATGGATTTGGCTGTCTGGCTGATGACACAACAGACAAGATGAACTAGTGGCTCTGCTGTAAAGATGGCCATTTTCTGAGTGTAAAGAGTTCCTGTTCTAAATTTCATGACATTCCTTTTCTGTGATACATTAATCCTTGTATTGTTCCAAAAAGAATTGCTGATTGTAAGATTCGCAAAGGTGGCAGTCTTTTCCAATAGTTATAGTAATCTGAGTTGGTATTAGCATCTCCAAGTCTGTGATGCTTGCTCATGTGAGCTTTCAGTTTGTCCTTAATGTTTTGTAGTGGTGAAAGGCTGATTTTAGTGGTAGTATTAGTAGTCTCATTGTTCTCTTCTGCAAGCCAATATATATGGGCGAAGGGATTACCGTCAGGTGATAGTGGTGGGAATGCTTCGTCATGCCCATGGTTATGGAGAGCAGCATGTTTAGCTATAGCATCGGCAAATTCATTTCCAATCACACCAATGTGGGCTTTAATTTTGTAAAAGTTGATGGGAGTATCTAATTCGTTAATCATGGAGACAATTTGTTCTAAGAGTTTTTTTATGTGTGTGCTTCCTGTGTAATCAGAAAATAAGAGTTGTTTCCGTATCTGAGATAGAGAACAAGCGCAATCAGTGGCTATGTGGGTACACTTTGCCCTTAGGTGCAGTGAAAAGAACTTGTACTACAACACAGCTGCCAGCTTCAGTGAAGCTGCTGAAATAGTTTTGAAAAGGAGTTACCTAGGTTCTAAGCACCGTATGACTCCTCTACCAGCAAGGAAAACAAAAGAAGTCAGTGGGGATCAGGGGGGTGACAGGCAGTAACGTCTTGATGAAAAGAAAAGAAAAGTTTAAAGTTTATAATGGTCGTCCCCACCACCAGGTCACCCCTTAGGCAAAGGTGGTCAAGTAGGTTCCTCAAGGCATAAGTTTGCAGCCACCCCGCCGTTTCCCGACCTGAGCACACCATTGGATAGCTTGATAATTCGGATGATGCCCTTGGATTTAGAATTGGTGCGGTGGGTGGATGGAAATGTCGGGAAAACATAATATCAGGTTTGAACAGTGTAGTAGTGTTCACGCCCTATACCAAGTTTCAGCAAGCGGGATGAAATTTTGGGAAGAGGGTGCCATTAGGAAGTGATTAGGTTGTGCATATTTATTTTATTTTGCCCAGGAGTACTATAGGAGTGCTGAATATTTCAAGCTACCATAGGAAATGTGGTTTTGGGGTCACCGTGGGCCACCAACATCATGGGATTGGTTAGATGATGGCTTGTTTACAAGAGGGTTCCAACGTTGGAACCCTCTTGTTAAGGCCCATCCAACAAGCCGCTGCTTGCCCAAAACCATGCACTGGCGGGGCAGTTCACAACCCTAGACACACGTTTTTGGGTGCGTTTTTGCACCCAGGGCGCACACAGGCCCAAACTCCGACATTGACGTGTCTGCACATATGTTAAATTGGGTCACATATCCTGTATGGATTTGGGCGTGGGAAGCTCTACGGCTAATCTGTGCGCCGCTCGGGCCGCTTAGGAGAGGCAGATGTCAGGAAACATGCCCACGCTAATCAAGAAAGAAAAAACTACATAGGCTGAGAAACCACTCCCTGCATCAATTAAGGAAAAGGAAACACATTGACCCAAAGAGCCATGAGACTCCTCCACCAGGGAAAAAGAAGGATTAGTGAAGATCTGGAGGGTGGCAAGCGCTAGCCGCCCCCTGCTCCAGACCAAGACCTTGAGAGCAACTGATTTTTCAAGAGCGCGTCTGGTTGTAGTCAGCTTGTGTGCATAAAGCACAGAGTGAGCTTGCAATCTAAGAGCACTCTTAAGGTATTTTTGTGTATCAAGGACATGCTCTTAAAGATGATTTTAAGCATGAGAGGTACAGATAGAGCCGCCCACAACCAAGAAGGATGGTGTGAAGGGTGATGTTTTTAGCTTTTGAGCGCTTGCAAAGAATCTCATGTTGTTTCAAGAGGCCTCCAATTGGTGTCCAGGCCGTGTAACTTCACAGTACTCAAGCCAATCAGGCCTGCAACCAAAATCAGTGTAAGAACAAACACGAGCAAAAGAAGCAAGGTGGTCACTAGAACAGTATTTTAAAACCTGAGGCACAGTAAAGCAGGCGCGCATAGACAAATAAAGACACTTCTTTTATGTCTGATTGGCTAATGAGCTTTCTTTGCCGGCTAGGGCCACATTGAGGGTGTGGAAAGCATGGTGTGCTTGGTGCATACATTGAAAGAAGTTTTGTCAGATTTGGACTCGGACAGTCAAGGAGGGCATGCTTTTCATCTTGCACACAGTCAGTTGCAATTAGGATACTCTCGTAGAAAACTCTGTTGTTGATGATGGAGGACATTGAGGTTGTGACATGGAGAGCCTGAGTCTGGAAAAGGAGCATACTTGACAATGTTATTGGGATGAGTTGGTTTAGCTGCTCAATTCCGACTATTGCACCTGCCAAATCGACTCCGGGGTATGGTTAGGAGGCTTCAAGCTTATTTATCATTTAACTTGCACCGATAATGCAAGGGCAATCTTGTGCACCTCCCAAACTGGAAGGGACTGAACTTAATCGAATGCTTACATGTGAATCATTAAAGTACATTAAAAGCAATGTACTTTTTCCAGGCACTTTTCCTAAAATTGTGACCTACCACTGACAAAAAAACTCTGCATCGGAAGCAGCTCAAGTATTTCAGCTCCCCAATGGCACCTTGACATGACTATTGTATGGAATAAAGAGGCACAAAATCTAATTATTAAAGAGGAACCCAAGCTGGTGTACAGTCTTGACTGATGGCTTCCCTGGCATTAAATAAGTCCTGTCGACATCCACGCATTCAGAGAACGGCTGAACTTAGCCAAATACCAAGATCATATAAGGAAAAAATGAATGACTCAGCTCTGACAATGATACCCAGGTCTATCATTACAGTCTAAGATTGAAGATTTCAGGCTGGCATGTGTGGGCCTACACTGATGCTGTAACGAAACCAGGCTTTCCTTCATCACCAGATCACCTCCAACTACGTAGTATACCTAACCAACCATCAGGCTCAGGCATCTGGCTGGACTGGGGTCAGGCCACTTCATTAACCAGGATCTTTCCCCGGCCTGCCCATAAAAGACCCACTTTATAGCGTTCCTTACATCTGGCATTGAAGCAGGGGGGATGGCACCCCCCAAGGACCTTGGGCAAGGCACCCACCCGCCCGCCCAGCGTACTTCCCTTCGACTGCAGGCAGAGCGAATATGAGGCAATCCGGGCAGGCTTCCGGACAGGCACAGGCTCAGCAGCCGGCTCAGGCCCCGGCGCAGCCACAGGCAACCAAGGCTCAGCGGGCCCGACTTGGCTGACTGACGCACGGCGTGAGCTCGAGGCGCGGCGTCGCGTGTTACAGGCAAGGGCAGCAGATGGGAGAGGACCCTCAGGCTATGGCTCGCACCCGGAGCTCCAGTCCCACTCCCTGAGGCCCGGTGGCGACCCAGTCATGGATGCCCTGATGGCCGAGTGGGCACAGGCTATTGCCGACGCGGTGGGTTCTAGGCCAGACAAAAGCCCAGCTTTCTTCGAGCTCACCCAGAACGATCGGTTCTTGTACCTCGGGGCCAGGCACAAACGCGACGTCCGCGGGGAGACCCTCGACGAGGCAGAATAGGAGTTTGTGATGCGGGTCCAGCTGGACCAGCTCACACAGGCAGAAGACCTAAACATAATTGACGAGATTATGAGGGAGAGGCACCCAGGCATGGACGATGAGGAGATGGAAGAGGCAGCTGCAGAGGCACCCCAGGATCAGGCCCCTGGTGCTGCATCTGCAGAACCCCCCTCAGAGGCACCTCAGGCTCACCAGGTGCAGCAGGCCCAGGCCCCTGCTCACACACAACAGGCTCAGGCCCCTGTTGAGGCAGGCCTTTTGGCGACCGTGAAGGCACTATTGGCGGGTATGAGCACGCAGCAACAGCAGCTTACGCGCTTGCTAGCACTCACATTGTCCGCATCAGCTCGCGCACACACCAGGCCACCTCCATTTCATGCTACCACGCAGGCTCCCACAGTCACTAGGCCAGCAGATGCTCGTTGCGTGCGCTTTGCTGGTACAAGGAATCGTTCCCTGGCCAGCCCATAAAAGACCCTCTTTATAGCGTTCCTTACAGATGCTACGAGTCTGATACCACTTTTCAGACTTATAAAGTCAACAATGAATTGGAGCAGAAGTCTTTCTATTCAAGGTTAAACAGGTGTTTATATTTTATCGACTCTGGTGGAGTTGTGATGAGCAATTCCATTAACAAAGCAGAACTGATCGGCGTCGCTTCTGCACTTAGGGCGATGTGCACTCACATAGCCATAGGCACTGCTTGTTCACTGTATCAGATCAGGAAACAGCTCTTGTATGCTGAACTGCATAGGAAGTACACCCATGTTAAATATTTTAGCACGTCAGATTGGTGCTGCAGCAAAAAGTGTGCTGCACTGCGAGCAGGGTTGCACATCACAGTGCTGCGGTCACCATGTCGCAGCGTAGCCATAGCCACAGCCATAGACGTAACTGCCAGCCAGGGCTCCTGGCACCTCCTAAGTATTAAAGCATTCCTTTAAATCTTACTAAAAATAATTAGATGTAGTCAAGATAACACGTTTGCGGAAGAAAGGAGCAGTTTTGTACACCTCACGACTGAGCTACGGCCTTAGCAAAACTGTAGCATGCAACGCTGACTGCGCACTTATTCCGTCAGAGTTGGCTGGTTGAGCACTTAACTTATTGACAATAATGCTTTTGCTGTATGCTTTGTTTATGCCAAGAGGCTGTTCTGCATATAACGTAATCTCAGCCTAACACGCATTGTCTCCATGGTCAACGAATCAGACACCCCCATACATTTCAACAAAGCCAAAGCCCACACTGGTGTAGTTGGAAATGAGTTTGCTGATGATTCAGCAAAACATGCTGCTATCCATAACTATGGGCAAGATGAAGCATTCCCACAACCCTCACCTGCTGGCAATTCTTCCTTTCACCTGTGCTGGCTTGCAGAAGACAAGAAGGCTACCCACTCTGCCACAAGAACCTTGCTCCGCTACAAAACATGAAGGACAAACTAAAAGCGCCCCTGAGCAAGCATCACAGACGTGGATATGCTTAAACTATTGGATGAGATTACTTACATCAGTTGACCTTGCATCTAGCGATCTGTCTCGAATAGAACAAGAACAAATGTACATGTATCACAATGAAGAGATGTCGTGAAATTGAAAACAGGCACTTTGTGTACTCAGAAACTGGCCCATCTCAATGGCGGAACCGCACGTTCATCATGCCTGCTGCATCATCAGCCAGATAGCCAAACTTGGATTTTGTTAAAAACCAGGTTTCATACTGGCCCTACACCCTTTGCGCTGGGATGCACATCTCCTTGAAATCAATTGTCAAATTGTCAAATTGTCAAAGATGTGGTGACACATGACCAGCTGGAGAGCAACAACTCTGCAGAGCAACAACTAGGTAGAGCAACCGAACAGCATTGTAGATGAAGATGTATAACACATGCTCATACGGCAATGCCATAAAGTAAGCTTACATAAGATCCATTATGGGTGACGGACAAGCTAGGGACAGTCTATGTATAGAATTATGAATTTGGATACATGGAAATTCTGTTTAAATGATTGACAAAACACAAATAGGACATGGTGCATTTCAGAATCTTTCTGAGCTCATTGAGGTTTCATCTTTCTAAGAAACCAGGGGGAGCTGGTGCTTGCATCAGCTTTATACCTCTGCCTTGATTCATGCCAACAGGATATGGAGTATACTATTTTCTCTCTAGTATGTTAGTAACGGAGAGAGAGGCAAGCGCATTAAAAGCTTACCCTGTTCCCTTGCCATACCTTCCTTCTAGCACATGGAAATGGGCTTGGCGAAATAAATTTTGATTATCAAAAAGTTAAACGTTTTCGGGTTTGATCAGATGATCGAGTATGTATGTATGTACCATCCTTCATAAGAAAAATTGTAAAATTTAGTTGCGGCTTCTAGCTTTCGCAGCAGCTTATCGTGCAGGATGCAGCGGAGAGCAGGAAGCGGACAGCCCCATCGCTCTTGATAGGAGAAGAAGTGGGCCCCGAAAATGGCGAGTTTGGCGAGTAAGGGCGGAAGTTTCCGGGATTTGGCTTCGCTGATGGGCTCCACGCCTTCGTCGAGGGAGATGGGTGATCCGCGGAGGAGGAGCCTGAGCGTGAACAGCAGCCGCATCATAATTGCCAGCAACCACTTGCCGCTGCGGGTCAAGCAGGCCAGCACCGGGGAGTGGACGTTCGAGTGGGACGAAGACGCGCTGGTTGCACAAGCGAAGGACGGGGTGCCAAGACCGCAGTTCCAAGAGGTCATGTACGTGGGGTCGCTGCCCGTGGATATCGATGTCGAAGACCAAGAGGTGCGGGCCCGGGATTGGTCTTTGGAGCAAGGAAGCGTGGGGGAGGGGTAGCGAAAACTTCATCTCCACGGCTCCGGTCCGGAATGTCAGCTGGGACGGCTTTTGCGTCCACCGTCTTGCCCCCTGCACACGAAAAGCAAGCTTTGTCCTTCTGCTAGAGAGCGCTGCGTTCTGGAGCATCGGTCACCTGCGTGTGTGCTGCCTGCCTGCAGAGTATTGCAATCAAGCTCAAGGACCTGTACAACTGCTGCCCAGTTTACCTGGACAAGGGTGTGAAGGAGAAGTTCTACAAGGGTGAGTGAGCTATGCACCTTATGTTACTGTTATTGTTTTGGACGCGCTACTCAGCTCCTGCTTCTGCCCCTCTGCCCCCCTGCCTCAGGCTTCTGCAAGCAGCAGCTGTGGCCACTCTTTCACTACATCCTTCCTGGCTCGCCAAGCAGCTCCCAGCGGTTTAATGTGGAGTACTGGCAGGCGTATGTGAAGGCAAACAAGGTGACTGGAGGGGTTGGGGAGGAGGGGCACGGCAAGGCAACGCCTGTCCTGCAAGAAAAAGCATTGAGCCCAGATTCTGTGTGCGCTTATCGGGCGTGGAGGGTAGTCAGAAGGCGCACGACCTATTCTGGTGCGCGCAAGAGCATGTGTGCACGCTTCTGTGCATGTGTGCGCGATGGCGCACTATGCAGTTCAGGATTGCGGCGCTGCTGGAACAATTATTTTGTCCATGTCAACCCTGAAATGCGCTGCCCTGCGGTGTGCCAGTCTGTGGGATGGCTGCCTTGCCAGCCCCTGTGCACTTCTGTACATGACAGTTTGAGACCATCCTGAATGAGGTCCGAGCTCCTTGAGCATTATAAAACACAAGCATAGGACACCTATTGCGCTGTACCACTTGACACTTCTGCACCCTGCATGCTTCTGTGCCCGTGAACGTCAGGCATGCTTCTGTGCCCGTGGACGTCAGGCAGCTTGGCCATTGCTAGGGAGGTGTACATGCCGTGCCACGCAAGGAGGAGCACCAAGGCCTCTCATCTGCCCACCTGCTGTTTGCTGTTTCGCCCTACGCGCAGAGCTTTGCTGACAAGATTGTGGAGGAGAGTGCGGCAGACACTGAGTTTGTGTGGATCCATGACTACCACCTGCTTGTGCTGCCCTCCCTCTTGAGGAAGCGCTTCAACCGCATCCGCGCTGGCGTCTTTTTGCACTCGCCCTTCCCCTCCTCTGAAATCTTCCGGACCTTCCCCAAGCGGGAGGAGCTACTGCGGTCCCTGCTGAACGCTGACCTCATAGGTGTGCATATGCCGGGCCTGCGTGCCTGCCAGGCGGGTTGTGCTTGTAGGGCCATGGGGGCTGGCCACAGGCTACAAATGTGCTGCCGCCGAGTTCGGGCGCGGCCTCCCTGCTGCATGGCAGTCTTTCGGCAGAGGAAGCAAGGGTTGTAGGAGTCCCTGGCCTCGCAAGAGCCGTGCCCCGCAGGCGCAAGTGGCGGGGCTGGAAGGGGCCATCCATGAATCAATGCGTGGCCTGCTTCCTGCTGGTCAGTGTGCCTGCCGTGGGAACGTGCCAGGTGGGGGACCTACCTGCTGTGTGGAGCATGAGGATGAAGCATGGCAGCGAGCTGGAGTTTTGTGCCTGCTCGGCGAGCATGTGTATGGCTGCCTGAGCATCTCGAGGCTGGGAAGCTGCAGGAAGGTCGTGCGCGACCTAATGGCACGTTTCCTTTGTCCCTGCCCATGCCCAGCTGCAGCACCCAAGGAGCAGGGTAGAAGGCACGGTCGCCTTGCGTCCTGCTTCAGTCTGCTGCGCAGCTGCAGTGAGCAGGCCTGGGCTGATGCACTTGGGTACACATGGCCTTGGCGCGCAGGCTTCCACACCTTTGACTACGCGCGCCACTTCCTCTCCTGCTGCTCGCGGATGCTGGGGCTCGAACATGAGACCTGGAGGGGCTCCATCACCATTGACTACTACGGGAGGACGGTCGGCATCAAGATCATGCCCACAGGTGCGCCTACCGTTGCTGAGTACTGTGGCATGGCTGCTGTGGTATGAGGGCCATGCCCACACAGGTGAGGGCAGGTCCCTTGCACAGAGGCCTCCAGCCGCATCCTTTGTCTTATTGACCCAAGCTCGTGCGCGTGCACGTGCACGCACACGCGCACACACACACAATGTATGCACACGCTGGCATGCACGTGCGCTGTCATGCGTGCAGGCACATGCACACATGCAGGAGCCATGTGTCCCTCCTGCCACCAGCCACGTCCAGGCCCTGGCAGCTCCTGCCCGCCCAGGCATAGCCTGCTCGCCTAATGCCTGTCTGCCCTGCTCGCCTCGTGCCCAATGGCTCACCTCCTACACATGCGCGCTGCTGCAGGCGTCAACCCGCAGCGCTACTTGGACGGCTTCACCTGGGACGAGTTCAAGTGGAGGCGTGGGGAGCTGCAGGCCCAGTTCCAGGGTATGACCGTGCTGGCGGGCGTGGACGACATGGATAGCTTCAAGGGCATCGACCTCAAGCTGCAGGTGGGTGTGGGCGCGCGTGCGTGTTGTGCTGAGGGAGGGGCGTGTGCTTATTGCCTTGCTAGAGGAGGGTTGTGCTTATTGCCTTGCTAGAGGAGGGTTGTGTGCTGTGCACCTTGCTAGAGGAGGGTTGTGCGCTGTGCGCCTTGCTAGAGGAGGGTTGTGTGCCGTGCGCCTTGCTAGAGGGGGGGGTGCCTTGCCTAAAGGAGGGGACCTCTCCCATAGCTCCCAGGCAGTGCCGCGGCGCGAGACTCGGGAGCATCAGGTTGGAGGGAGGAGCTGCACAGCTGCTTGCCACCCTGTGTAGCAGCTGCTGCACGCGTCAGTTGTGTCAGCTCTCTCAAGGGGGGGGGGCGCACTTGGCTGTGTGCAGAGGCCGCGAGGGATGTGCGGGCTTGGCACGGAGCACGGGTGCTTCTGTGCAACTGCGTGTGGTGTGGACCCACGTACCTAGGCAGACATGGGTACCCAGCATTGCTCAACTGCGCAAGGGGCTTCACAAGAGCCCTAACTGAGGTGCATGTCCTTCAGGATGCTGTGCGGCCTCCCTCCCCACGTTTTGTCAGGGTGGCATGCTGCATGGGCCTGTTCGCGGCCTGGGAGGGGACCGCGTGCACGCCCAGCAGCGTGCCAGCGTGCAGGTCCCGGACTCAATGCTTCGATTAAGGTTTGGGGGGGGGTCGCCATTTGGCGAGTGTATCACCACAGCTATTTTGCTGACGCTGCTTGGAGATGGGAGGATAAGGAAAGTGGGGGAGCAGGGGGATTATACTTTTCAGGGTTGGGTCATGCGTATTTTATCGCATTTGAAAAATAAGGCTTAAATTCGCGAATTGAAAATACCCGGTTTCAAATGCGGGGTCAAATGCGGACCCCCCCGCCGGCCTTTCCTTCGTTCCTGCTCATTTCCTCTCGGTGACCTTACTTAGCGTAAGCAAATTAAAAGAAATAAGGAAGTTTTAAGCAGTCTATTTCTTATTTGCTCCTCATCGCTGCTTCTGTCGTCTGCATCACTGTTCTGGCGCTCCTCATCGTCGCTGAAGACTTCCCATGCTTGTGCCTGAGGCCCCTGCTCCAGGGACTGGGTGCGCTCAGCCAAGCGCAGGTTGCTGTACGGCCACACCGGCTTGCATGCGCGCGATGTGGTCAAGCGGTTCCGGCTGTCGCTGTGTACAAAGGAAAAGTTACTCCAGTTCTGCTCGCATCTGCTGCTGTACTCCTGTCGAGCTGGCGCTGCGCTGCTGCTGCTCCTGCTGCTGCTTTGTTCTGAGCATCGATGGCCCTCATCTCATCCAGGACAGGCTGCAGGATTGCCTCATCTGCTGTGCACTTTGCTACCCCGCAAGCTGGATTAATGTGCAGGAAGTGCTACCTGATGCGGGAAGCACCACCTACTAGGACATGCTTACAGTACTTGCACTCCACCTTATGCTGGTGTGCTTGTCTTTAAGCTCAATGATCCTGACATGATTCCACTCCTTCCCCTTCTCTCTAGGCATTTTTAATATATGTGTACATGTAACGTATAGGGGTGGTCATGGGTAGCTGGGGGGGCAGTTGGGGACCCACAGGCCCTCCTCTACCCCCCCTAACCACTACCCTCAAAAAAATGACCTTTAAATGCGGACGCATTGACGTTAAGTACGCGAATTGTTTGTATCATGCGCGCATTGGTCTGGGCAAATGGACGCATGACCCAACCCTGATAATTTTCAGCTGTCCTTGTCTTGGAGAGGCTAACAAGCCCCCAAAGTGCGTTTATGCACTATTGCTCACAACTAGGGGTCGGCGTATAACGTTGTATGAGAAATTCTATATCGTTATGTCACGTTTTACTACCAATATAACGTTATAAATGGTTATATAGATCTGTTATAGATCACTGTGCACCCCCAAGGGCAATGAATTCCACCTCCAGATTATTAAGATGGGTGGGGCAGGCTGAATGCTGCCCCTTTGCTAAATGGCAAGTCAAAAGAACAATTAAGTCGTGAGCTGCCAGCTAGGAGGTCAGAATATAACGTTATATCTTATCTGGCTGGGCACTCCCCATGGCACTCCCTATTGCCCCAGTGCTATCGTTCAAGCTCGTTCAAGTTGCCCACTGCTATAAGCCTGGTCCTACTAATCGTTGCCTAGCTGTACCACTCCTCTGGCATGTTCACAAGTACTAGCTTCCCCGCTGTCTCAATACCAAGGCTGTTGCGCAAGCTGGTATAGATGCGGCCCCATGCACTCCAGTTGCGCTCGGCTGCGCAAGATGTGGCTGGGCTTAGAGAAGTGTTTTGGCAGCCACTGCCAGGTGGGGGAACAAGTTGTTGGTCTTGGTCAGCCAGAAGTTGCGCAAGAAGTCAGGCTTAATGGGGATGATGATCTGAAACTTGGAGGGGTCTGCCGAGTAGTCACACTTCACGAGGTGGCAGGCTGCGTCCGCTAAAACACGCTACACCCTCGTCCAGCTCCATGAGCTCCTTACTGACTACTGCTATCATGCTGCTATTACCCCTGCTTCCGTTCAGGCATACTACGAGCATAAGCACCTCCGCCTTGTGCTTGGTAGTCAGCTTGCCATAGGGTGTGCGGATTATGCCTGCATGTGTGCAATCGCATGTGAGGAGGAAGTTATGGAAATGCCAAAGTGGTTTACTGGCGTTATGGAAGCCATCTGGAACACTGAAATGAGCTGCCATTCCATCCAAATCAAGCATGATAATTGCTTTCTTCAGAAATTGTCACTATGCGCAAAGCATGGACATTTATGCAAGCAGTTAACTTACCCTCCTCAATGATGAAGTTGGTTGGGTCAAGCACAAACGCTTCAACATGTGCTGGGATGTGGTGCTTGCTTCGGCGGTCTGAAAAACGCCGACAGCGTGCTTCTTCAAGGCAGCAGGGAGGTCAGGGTGTCCATCTGCCCATTGGGCTGTGTTTTCGAGGGCTGCTATGTTGCACACCAGCTGCTGCCAGTGCTGCTGCTGTGTACTTGCGGCGTTTTGCTGCCTGGGAGGGGTTGGTGGGGCTGACATCGGCATTGCACCTCTTGCACTTCAGCACACATAGTCCTTCACACTGGCTTTATCACTGACTTTAAACACTGCCTCCCACTGCTTAGGCTTGCCTGATGCTAGTTTCCTGAACAGCTCTTCAGGCTTCTTGTGCATGTGCCCTTGCACTTAGGGTTGTGTTACATAACCTGTGTACCATCCTCGGCCAATTCTATCCAATACTGATCCCCTTCTACTGTATCTGCTATGTTTATACGTGAATGAGTTGCTTGCGAAGAAGATCGGGGGTGTAGAGGGTGCCAAAGGGCGAATTTGGCCCAAATTTAGCCCTGTTATAATTCGAAAAACCTATAACATTGAATAACGTTATACAACATTACATAACGTTATATATAACAGCGCCGACCCCTACTCACAACTATTTTTAATGAAAAAGCAAAATTTTGGCAACGCGGGGTGCTCTGCAACGCTCTGCCGCGCGTCGTAGTGTCGCCACAAAAGTGAACAGAGCGCGATCATCGGCAACGCGTCTTTCTTGATCGAAGCACTGTGGCCAGGGCCTTGGGCCCTGCTCCTGTGCACGCTGCACAGGCAGAGGCTTGGGCGTGGGCCCCGCATGCGTAGTGCGCCATGTGCCTGCCGCTCACGCGCTGCCCACCCCACTGACAGGCTATGCTGTGCTTCGGACAAGCTTGCCCACGCGCATGCTCACTCTTCCCTGCGCGCACATGTCGGCCGCAGGCGTTTGAGCGGCTGCTGGAGTACCACCCCGAGTGGCGGGGCAAGGTGGTCCTCATCCAGGTGGGCGCTCCTCTCTGTCGCCCAGCAGCTCAGGTTCTCGTCAGCCCTCTGTCGCTCTGCAGTTCTGTGGCTTGGCAGCCCAGGTCCTCGTCAGCCCTCTGTCGCTCTGCAGTTCTGTGGCTCGGCAGCCCAGGCGTGCCCCCGCCCACAGGGCTGCAGGGTGCCCCGCATTGCAGTGCAGGGCGTGCAAGCGGAAGAGGTGGCGGGTGTGGCATGCACGGGAGCGGGCACGACGGTGGGCACGCCCATGCCCGCTGTGCACGCGCGTGCGCACGCCGCGTAGCGCCATGCAGGCAGCGTGGCTTGGGGTGGACTCCTGGCGTGTGCTGATTCTGGGTGTGCACGATTTGGACGGGAGGCAGCTCTGAAAGGTTAGGCATTTCTGGCAGTCAAAAGTCTAAGCAGTAACCCTGGCCTGGGCAGGGGGTTATGCTTGGGGTCAAATCCGTCTATGGATCTGGGTGTGGTGGGGAAAGGAGCACAGGGGCTGGTGCAGGCTTCCCGCCTTGCAGGAGAAAAGCCCCAGCTAGGGCCTGGTGAGCAGGTGGCTGCACAGGCCTGTTCATACCAAAATTTTCTTCCCTCCACCGCACCTCACCTGTGATCGGCATGATCCCTGATTATGGTGCGCGCACGTCACAAAACTTGTGAGTAGCATCCTGCAGCGCAGCAGCAGGCGGCCTCCATCTGGACCCCCTCCCTTGGCCAGCGGTGTTGCTGTAGATAGCTCCTCTCATGCCCCAGTGCTCTCCAGCAATGTGGCAAGGCCAGGCTCAAAAGGAAGCTCAACACCTCATGGAACAAATGTATGCCGCTGAGGCTGGGCTAGCCCAGGGCTTGGGTTGCACGGATCCAGCAAGAACATTGGTGAAGTTTGCGAGCATGAATGTTGAAGCTTGAAGAAAGCCCTCATCTGCAAGTGCCAGTGCCTTTGCCCTGCAGCATGGCAGCACTGCAGATCCCCTCGATGTTACTGTAGCGCAACTAGCATGCCCCTAGGCAAGAGATCCCCCTAGATAAACATACGGTGTCCAGCACCCCCTCCCCTACGCAGGGCCAATCTTTGTCCAGGGGCGCGCTGATTGCGCAGCAGTTCCATTGGGAAGATCTGTGCAAGCAGCTGGGCAGGCGCAGCGGCAGCCGGGCAACTCTCTTGCACGCTGGCCCTGGCCATCCCCGCGCTGCACGCGTCCCAACTGCACCTGCAAAGCGACCCCCCCCCCTTGCTTTCCCCCCGCTGCGTACAGGTGACAAACCCTCCACGCTCCACGGGCCACGACATCACCGAGCTGCACGCCTTCATCACCAATCTGGTGGCCTCCATCAACTACAAGTACGGCAACCCCGCCACCAACTACGTGCCGGTCCACTACCTGGAGCGCCACGTGCCGTTGCATGAGCGCATGGCCTTCTACAGGTGCGTGCGCGTGTGTGGGGTGGTTGCAGCGGTGCTGGCGGGGGGTGTGGGCTTGGGTACGGGAATTGGTCTTGGGTGGATGGGTGCTGGGGGTGCTTGCACGCAACTTACGTAAGGTAAGCTCAACACATGCACATGATAGTCTAGCTTTGCAAGCAGAGTCTCCCTGCTCTAGTGCCTTACTTGCTCTCAGTATGCACGTTCTCCAGTTGCCCTGGCACCCAAAGCCCCGGCAATGTTGAAGCTGCGCTTGGACGCCTTGATGGTGTTGAGCTTGCCGGTTGAACTTTGTCGCGCCCTCCAGGCCTTGGTGCGTGCCTGCGCGCTGCAAACATGCGCATGATGCCGAGGTGCTGAGGGCGCCGAGGCCTCTCCCTCTGCGCCACCACTCCCTGTCCTGCCACATCAACGTCGCCCTGGCAGCACACTGAGAGGGCACAGCGCATTGCTCATGCATGCATGGATGTGAGCCTGCGCCGGCGGGCGCTGCAGACTAGCTCACGCCCCTTGTCCCTCCAACTTGGAGGGAAAGAAAGGACACAAAGACTAGACTTGCAGGAAAAACCTGGTGGCATGTGTTGAGGCTGAGGTTTGCCACTAGCACACCTCATCTAGCACTCTAGTACCATGCACTCACAAGGTTACAAGGTTATGGGTTAACCTTCTTAGCTTGCGCATGACTTGAATGCATGGTGCTACAGTGCTAGGTGAGGTGTGCTAGTGGCAAACCTCACCCTCAACACGTGCCACCAGGGTTGGCAGTTTCCGCAGAAATCTGGTGGTGTGGTGGGTGCCTCCTCATGAGCGCTCTGCCAGTGGGTGCATGCCCGTGCCACCAGCTCGCAGGTGCGGCAATGTGCCCAGCGGCGTGTTTGCCTTGGGCGTGCCTTTGGGCCATTGGAGGCGCAATGCACTGACTCTTTGCGGGCGTGCCTGCCGTACTTTTGGTGTGTGCAGCATCGCGGACTGTGTGGTGGTCACCGCCACGCGCGACGGCATGAACCTGGTGCCGTACGAGTATGTGGTGTGCCGGCAGGGGCCCGACGCAGCTGCTGCTACGGAGACGGAGCCTGCAGTGGAGTCTGGACCGCGCGACTCCATGCTGGTTGTGTCAGGTGGGTGCTGCTGGTTGTGTGGTGGGTGCTGCTGATTGTGTCGGGTGGGTGCAGCTGGCGCGCCAATAAGGGGTCGGCGTGCATGTAAGGGGTGTGTGGATGCCAGACGGGGCAGGGCAAGGCAGGGGGTGTGCGTGCTCGAGGCCCAGAACGCCTCCCCCCCCCCCTCCTTGCTTAGGGTGGCAGCAGACCCTTGGATGGGGGCGGCACCATCAGCCTGCTTGGAGCGCGTGCAGTTTTTTTGGATGGGGGCGGCGCCACCGGTCCGCCTGCAGCGCCTGCGGGAGCAGCAAGAGCGCATGCAGGCTCACCCCATGTGGTCTCGTTTTGGCCTTCTGCTGGTGTGCACGGGCGCAGCCCTGAGGCTATGGGCCGGCGTTTGGGCAGTGCGGTGCTTGGGTGGTGGGCTAGCTGGCGTGGCATGGGGGTGGGCATGGGCTCGTGTGCGTGCGTGTGTGCTCCCTGATGTGCGTGTGTGCGCCCGAGATTTTGAGAGGACGCCAGCCGCTAGTTAGCCTGCGCACGCCCTAGCATGTTGGGCGCCTGCCCCAGAGGTGAGCAGGCATGCCAGGGGCCGCTACGGATTGTGTGTGCATGCCCATATTCTTACCGAGGCACCCTATTCTTACTGGGGCACCCTTTTCTTACCAAGGCACCAGCCACTGCGCTCGCCTGTGCTCATCCTGATGGCACGCCTGGGCCATCCAAGCGCGCACCTCCACCGGAGGGTCGCAGGCAAGCCAGGCAGTGTGCTCGCTTCCGCATGCAATTGCGCCCAGTGGGTGCGGGGCGCGCGGCGGCACAAGCTGTGGGTCATGCTGTGCCCTCTCATGCATGCATGCATGCACATACACCGCTGCAGAGTTTGTGGGCTGCTCGCCCTCCCTGAGCGGCGCCATCCGCGTGAACCCCTGGTCCGTTGACAGTGGCTACAACGGCCTGTACGCTGCCATCTGCATGCCCCTGGAGCACCGCCGCCTGCGGCACCAGAAGCACTGGCGCTACGTGAGCCAGCACACGGTGGCGTACTGGGCGCAGTCCTACATCACCGACCTCATGGTGGGTGCGCACTGGCAAGGCCCCTTGCATGTGTGCGCCAAGTGCATGCGTGCGCGCCTCGGTGTGTGTGTGGGTGTGGGTGTGGGTGTGGGTGGGTGGTGTGTGTGTGTGTGTGTGTGATGCCTTGACAGGCGCATCTCTTGCACGCAGGGCTGTGCCATTCCACGCTGCACCTTCGCATCCACCTGCCTTAATGCTATGATGGCACATGGTCAATCCATCATAGAGCAGTGCAGGTCCTGCACTGTGATGAAGGCTTGTGGGGTGCCTGTGTTGTGGGCGGGTGCGTGCGTGCCTGCGTGCCCGCGCGCACGCATCTGCGCATGTGAGCATTCACGTTGCATGCAGCTGCATCGTGCACCTGTGCGGGCATGGCTCTCGGCCTGGCCGGAGCAGAGCACGCCTTGGGCAGCGCATCGAGTGCGCGCGTGCCCCGTTGTGTGCGCAGCGTGTGACCAAGAACCACGTGACCATGAAGTGCTATGGACTGGGCCTGGGCCTGGACACATTCCGCATGGTGGCGCTGGACGCCAACTTCCGCAAGCTGGAGGAGTCGCAAGTGGCGGCCACGTACAACAGGTGGGCGCCTCGCACCTCGCGCACGTACCACGCGGCGCGTGTCGTGAAGAGCTGTGGCCCACAGTTTGAGGTGCAGGCACGCCTGTGCCCGCTGCGCCTGTCACCTGTTATTATTACCTGTTATTATTTAGAGCTTGTTGGCTCGGCAGGGCTTGACCAAGCTTGACCGGCAGGTGGGCTTGCTTGTGAGGATGTGCGACCAGTAGGTGGCCTGCCCTGCCATGAGCGAGAGGAAGCGCACACAGCAAGCAGCGGCAACAAGTTGAGCTGCGGGCTGATGCTGGCTGTGCCTGCATGAACAGGGTTGGGATGGCACTGAAGGTGTGTCAAGGGCTGCACTCCATGCCTGCACTCCATGCCTGCCCTCTCTTAGTGCCGACGCTCCCATGGGTATGTGCTTGGGTGCCCTGCAATGCTTTTGGTGGCTCAAGCCCATGCAGCACACACAGGCACACGTGTACACAGCACACATCAGCACGCGCACACACACGCGCGCGCGCGCACAAACCCCTTACTGGGGTGCCTGCCACAAATTCTCTCTTGCCGCGCCCCAATACGGCGCCCCCCATCCTCAACCCCTCCCCATGATGCCTCGCAGCTCGGAGAGCCGTGTGTTCTTCCTGGACTATGACGGCACGCTCACAGCAGGGCGACACACGTCCATTACGTTGGCGCCACTGGAGGAGGTCCTGCAGGTACAAGCGCGCGCATGACTGGCAGGCAGGGGAAGAAAATGAATGATACACTGTGAAAAAGGGTGCAGCATTGCGGGTGGGGGTGCTGCAGGTGCAGGCTTGGGCGCGCAGGCAGGGGTGAGAAATGGGTACTGTTGCAGGTGCAGGCGCGGACACATGCATGACAGGCTGGCAGATTTAGGTTGCAGCTGGCGCCAA
>LFIK01001542.1_pt1 | contig 18366 bp, 19 predicted proteins | sample 643401 | NCBI WGS metagenome assembly LFIK01 (sample SAMN03777447, study PRJNA286221) | soda lake metagenome | biome: soda lake; feature: Kulunda steppe; material: water; isolation source: sample T5-Br brine of Lake Tanatar-5 | place: Russia: Kulunda steppe | collected 2010-07
GAGGTCTGACGATGCCCGAAACACCCCCCGGCCCCACGCATACCCTCTCGCGCACGCGCCGGATCGGCGGCCTTGTCATCCCCGCCGCCGGGCTGGCCGCGATGGCGGTGTCTGCCAGCGCGCTCTCGGCGCTTGCCGCGGCCTTCCCCGAGGCGGGCAACATGGCTGATCTGGCCGGAAGCTGCGACCCGGCCTCGGCCGATTTCGGCTGCGGGCACGGCTTCGGATGCTTCTGCCACCTGCTACCGGGCGACGGCCCAACGCTCGACTGATCCACCCTGAACCCCGCCTGTGCGTCAGCACAGGCAGCGCCCCCGAAGTGCCATGGGTGGGTGGGCGGGGCGCTGAGGGGGCACTTCTTCCACGCCCGCCAACGCCTACGTCCGCAGCACCCGGAACGCCGCCGACGCCCCCCAGCCAAAGAACACCGCAAGCCCCAGCGCCAGCAGGCCGTACCAGAACGGCTGCTCATGGGCCATGTTGAACAGCCACCGCTCCAGCACCGCCTTCTGCACGTCGATTTCGGTGTCGAACCGGTCGATCACCGCGCCATCGCGGACCAGGAACACCCGCGTCGCGTAACTGCCCTCGACAAGGTTCTTGGGCAGGGAAATCGTGGTGTTGAAGAGCGTTTCGCGGTCCAGCGTCACCTGCGATTCAAGCGCCTGATACAGGTCCTCCTGCTTGCGAATGCGGATCAGCGCTTCGGAGAACGCTGCGGGGTTGGACACGTCGGCATCCTCGCGGGCCTCGAAGATCGCCAGCCGCGTGGAAATCCGGTGCCGCAGGTCGGCATCCATGCTCAGGATACCCTCCAGCGGCCCGGTCGAGGCGACGGCATAGAAACTGGGCGCCGCCCGGATGCGCATGGATTCGACGTTCATCCAGATGCCCAGCCGCCGCGCCTTGCGCCAGATCACCGCCGGGGCGGGCGGCCCTTCGATGGTGACGATGACATGCAACTCGCTGTCCTCGGGGACCGGGGCCTCACGACGCACCGCGCCATAGACCAGGATTTCCGAACCTTCGAAATTTACCGTCAGCGAAAGCTGCTTCTGGCTCAGCCCGGCCAGCACCTCCTCGGCCCGCAGGGGCAGGGCCGCGACCAGAAAGAGCAGCAGGAAGCCAACAAACCGCATCAGACCCCCCTCGGCGCGGAAATCGAATAAAGCTCGGCCGGGGTCCACAGCAGGTCGAAGCCGATCTTACCGCAGACCGCCAGCACCAGGAGCGCCAGCAGGATGCGCAGCATCTCGGGGCGCAGGGTCAGCCCCATGCGCGCCCCCACCTGCGCGCCAATCACGCCGCCGAGGATCAGGAACACCGCCAGCAGCACATCCACCGACTGGTTGGTCACCGCGTGCATCATGGTGGTGAACGCCGCCACGAACATGATCTGAAACAGCGAGGTGCCCACCACCACCTTGGTCGGCATGCCCAGCAGATAGATCATCGCGGGCACCATGATGAACCCGCCCCCCACGCCCATGATCGCCGCCAGCACCCCCACGCCCATGCCGATCCCCAGCGGCGGGAACACGCTGATATACAGCCCCGAGGCGCGGAACTTCATCTTCAGCGGCAGGTTATGCACCCATGTATGCGTGTGCAGCTTGCGCCTTGGCGCAGCGGGGTTGCGCGCGCGCAGGAGCGCCCGCGTGCCTTCCTGCAGCATCAACAGCCCGATGATGCCCAGAAACAGCACGTAGGACAGTTGCACCACCAGGTCGATCTGGCCCAGCCGACTGAGCAGGTTGAACAGCCAGATCCCGATGCCCGAACCGACCATCCCGCCCGCCAGCAGCACCACCCCCATGCGCAGGTCCACCGTCTTGCGCCGCAGATGCGCCAGCACGCCAGAGATTGACGAGGCCACCACCTGATTCACCCCGGTGGCCACCGCCACCGCCGGGGGCACGCCGATGAAGAACAGAAGCGGCGTGATCAGGAAACCGCCCCCCACCCCGAACATGCCCGACAGCAGGCCAACGCCGCCACCTACCCCCAGAAGCAGGAAGGCGTTGACCGAGATCTCGGCGATGGGCAGATAGACCTGCATCCTCTGACCTTAGTGCGCCGCAGCGCGGCAAGTCCAGCGCCGTCGCCGCGGGGCTTCAGCGTTCCTTCACATAGGGCTCGCCGCCCGCGCGCGGCGGAATCGCCCGGCCCACGAACCCGGCCAGGATCACCACGGTCAGGATATAGGGCAGCGCCTGCATGAACTGCGCGGGCAGCACCATGAAGCCCAGATCGATATTCTGGTAGCGGTTGGCGATCGCCTCGAGCAGGCCGAACAGCAGCACCGCACCCAGCGCGTGCCAGGGCCGCCACTTGGCGAAAATCATCGCCGCCAGCGCGATGAAGCCGCGCCCCGCCGTCATGTCCTTGACGAACCCCGCCGACAGCCCGGTGGCCAGATAGGCGCCCGCCAGCCCGCAGAGCACACCGCAGATCATCACCGCGCCATAGCGCATCCCCACGACCGAAATCCCGGCGGTATCCACCGCCGCCGGGTTTTCCCCCACCGCGCGCAGGCGCAGGCCGAAGCGGGTGCGGAACAGCCCGTACCAGACCAGCGGCACGCACAGCAGCCCCACATAGACCAGGATCGAATGCCCCGACAGGATCACCGAATAGAACGGTCCCAGCACCGGCACGTCGCGCACCGCCTCGGCCCCCGGCAGGGTCAGACGGGGAAAGCGCGCATCACCCACCAGCGTGGGCGTGCGGCCGCCCTGCCGGAACCAGTTCTGCGCGATCACCACGGTCAGCCCGGCGGCCAGGAAGTTGATCGCCACGCCGGAAATCAACTGGTTGCCCCGGAAGGTGATCGAGGCAACGCCATGGATCAGCGACAGGAACACCGACGCGATGATCCCCGCGCACAGCCCCAGCCAGACATTGCCGGTGGTGAAGGCGAAGGCGGCGGAGAAGAACGCCGCCGCCAGCATCTTGCCCTCCAGCCCGATGTCGAACACGCCCGCGCGTTCGGAAATCAGCCCGGCAAGGGCGGCGAACAGCAGCGGCGTTGCCAGCCGCAGGGTGGAATCGAGGATCTGGACAACCGCGATCAGGTCCATCAGCTACGCCTCCGCCGGGCAAAAAGCGCCGCAATGGGCATCCGCACCATGTTATCCAGCGCGCCGGTGAACAGGATCACCAGCGCCTGAATCACCACGATCAACTCGCGCGGGATGGTCGTCCAGAGCGCCAGTTCCGCGCCCCCCTGATAGAGGAAGCCGAACAGCACCGCGGCCAGGAACACCCCGAACGGGTGGTTGCGCCCCATCAGCGCCACGGCGATGCCGATGAAGCCCGCGCCCTCGACCGCGTTCAGAAGCAGGCGGTTCGCCTCGCCCATCACGTTGTTGATCGCCATCATCCCCGCCAGCGCGCCGGAAATCAGCATCACATACATGGTGATCCGGAACGGGCTGATACCGGCGTATTGCGCCGCAGGTTCGCTCTGACCAAAGGCGCGGATCTGATAGCCCAGCCGCGTGCGCCACAGCATGTACCAGACCACGAAGCACGCCGCGACCGCGACCAGAAATGAGATATTCGCCGGGGTCGCGGTGGAGAACGGGATGCCGAAGACATCGAGGATTTCATGCAGGCGCGGCAGGCGCACCTCGGGCGGGAAGCGGGCGCTGGCCGGGTCCATCGACCCCGCAGGCCGCATCACATTGACCAGCAGGTAGTTCAGCAGCGCCGCGGCGATGAAGTTGAACATGATGGTGGTGATGACAATATGGCTGCCGCGCCGGACCTGCAGATAGCCCGGAATCGCCGCCCAGGCCGCACCGAACAGTGCCGCACCAAAGGCCGCCGCCACCAGCGCCATGGACCAGTGCGGCCAGGGCAGGTACAGGCACACCATCGCCACGCCAAGGCCCCCCATGGTGGCCTGCCCCTCGCCGCCGATGTTGAAGAGCTTGGCCTGGAACGCCACCGCCACCGCCAGCCCGGTGAAGATGAAGTTGGTGGCATAGTAGAGCGTGTAGCCCCAGCCGTAGCTGGACCCGAACGCCCCCTGCACCATCAGCTTGGTGGCCTCCCACGGGTCTTCGCCGATGGCCCAGATGACAATGGCCGAGATGAGGAAGGCCAGCAGCACCGAGGTCAGCGGCACCAGCACCACATCGGCCCAGTGCGGAATGCGCCGGTCGCTCATGCGGCCCCCTTCTCGGTGATCCCGGCCATCAGCAGGCCCAGTTCGGCCTCGTCGGTCTGCTCCGGCTGGCGCTCGCCCATGATGCGGCCGTCGAACATCACCGCGATCCGGTCCGACAGGGACATGATCTCATCGAGTTCCACGCTGACCAGCAGGATCGCCTTGCCCGCATCGCGCAGGTCGATCAGCCGCTGGTGGATGAATTCGATGGCACCGATATCCACCCCGCGCGTGGGTTGGCCCACCAGCAGCAGTTCCGGGCCGCGCTCGATCTCGCGCGCCAACACCAGTTTCTGCTGGTTCCCGCCGGAAAAGCTCTCGGCCGTCAGCGCCGGGTTGGGCGGGCGCACGTCAAACGCCTTCATGTACTCTTCGGTCATGCGCAGGATGGCGGGGTTGTCCATCCAGAAGGCGCCGCGGTTATAGGCCGGGTCATGGTGATAGCCCAGCGCCACGTTTTCCCAGGCGTGGAAATTCATGATCAGCCCGCGCCGCTGCCGGTCCTCGGGCACATGCGAGATCCCTGATCTGCGCCGCGTGTAGCCATCCGAGAATTTGCCGGTCATGTCCAGCAGCTGGCCCGCCAGCGTCGCCTCCCCCTCGCCCGCGGTCAGGCCGGAAAGCGCCTCCAGCAGTTCCGACTGGCCGTTGCCCGCGACCCCGGCAATGCCAAGGATCTCACCCGCGCGGACGTGCAGGTCGATCCCGCGCAGCCGTTCCACGCCCATGTCATCGACCACGCGCAGGCCCTTGACGTCCAGTACCACCGAGCCCGGCTTGGGCGGGTGTTTTTCCACCCGCAGCAACACCTTGCGTCCGACCATCAGTTCAGCCAGATGCGGCGGGCTGGTCTCGGAGGTGCGCACGGTGTCCACCATCTCGCCCCGGCGCATGACCGAGACATTGTCGGTCACCTCCATGATCTCGCGCAGCTTGTGGGTGATCAGCACGATGGTCTTGCCCTGCTCCTTCAGCCCGCGCAGGATGCGGAACAGGTGATCAGCCTCGGACGGGGTCAGCACGCCCGTTGGCTCGTCCAGGATCAGAATATCGGCCTCGCGGTACAGCGCCTTGAGGATTTCAACCCGTTGCTGGTGGCCGACCGACAGTTTCTCGATCAGCGCATCGGGGTCGACGTTCAGCCCGAATTCCTCGGCCAGTTGCTTCAGAAGCCCGCGCGCCCGGCTGACCGAAGGCTTCAGGAACGCCCCCGCCTCGGCCCCCAGGATCACGTTTTCCAGAACGGTGAAATTCTGCACCAGCTTGAAATGCTGGAACACCATGCCGATGCCCGCACGGATGGCGGCCTGGCTGTCGGGGATTTCGGTGGGCTGGCCATTGATCAGGATGGTGCCCGAATCGGCCTTGTAGAAACCGTAGAGGATCGACATCAGCGTCGATTTCCCGGCCCCGTTTTCGCCGATGATACCGTGGATGGTGCCCTTTTCGACCCGGATGTGAATGTCGTTGTTGGCCTGCACCGGGCCGAATGCCTTGGAAATCCCGCGCAATTCGATGGCGGGGGGAACGGCCCCGGCGGGCCGTTCCAGTCTATGTGCAGCGTCGGTCATCCCGTCGATCAGAACGACAGGACCGGGCAGCTATCGTCATCGGTGTAGTTGTGCACCGTCATCTCGCCGGACCGGATCGCATCGGCCGCGGCTTCGACGGCCTCGCGCATCTCGTCCGAGATCAGCGCCTCGTTGTATTCATCCAGCGCCCAGTCCACGCCACCGGCAGCCAGGTCCATGACCAGCACCCCGGCTTCCAGTTCGGTGCCCGCTTCGAAGGCATCGAACACGGCGTTGTCCACCCGCTTGAGCATCGAGGTCAACACCTGCCCCGGATGCAGGTGGTTCTGGTTGCTGTCCACGCCGATCGACAGGATGTCCGCATCGGCGGCAGTCTGCAGCACGCCCACGCCGGTGCCGCCGGCGGCGGCATAGACCACATCGGCGCCCTGGCTGATCTGCGCCTGGGTGATCTCGCCCCCGCGCACCGGGTCATTCCAGGCCGAAGGCGTGGTGCCGGTCATGTTGGCGACGACGGTCGCATCCGGGTTGGCCGCCAGCACCCCTTGCGCATAGCCGCAGCCGAAGCGGCGGATCAGCGGGATGTCCATGCCGCCGACAAAACCGACGGTGCCGGATTCGGACGCCATGCCCGCCAGCATCCCCACCAGATACGACCCCTCATGCTCGGCGAACAGGACCGACTGGACGTTGGGCTGTTCGACGAACCCGTCGATGATGGCGAAGCGCGTGTCGGGGTAGTCGGGCGCGACCTCGTTCAAGACATCGGCAAAGGCAAAGCCGGTGGTGACGATCGGGTTGTGCCCGGCCTCGGCCAGACGGCGCAGCGCCTGCTCGCGCTGGGCTTCGGACTGCATTTCGATGTCGCGGTAGCTGCCGCCGGTTTCCTCGGCCCAACGCTCGGCGCCGGTAAAGGCGGCCTCGTTGAAGCTCTTGTCGAACTTGCCGCCCAGGTCATAGACCAGCGCCGGTTCGGCGGCGGCAACCCCTGCGCTCAGCGCCGTCACGGCAGCGGCACCCAGAAGCCGTGCTTGCAAAGTCATGGCAATCTCCCTTGTCTTTCCCCGGTCTTTTTGCTTGCCGCCGGGGAGTTTGGCCAGGTCCGGATGATCCGGGACTGGCCGATTTAGGACCCAGCACGGCACGATGGTCAACAGGAATCTGGTGCGTGTCCGGCACGCGGGCGCCTTCGGCCATTCAGCGGCGCAGGATCAGCGCGTCGGTGCCCCCGTCGTAGTATCCGCGGCGCCGCCCGACCGTTCGAAACCCCATCCCCGCGTAGAGGGCCAGCGCGGCCGCGTTGTCGGCGGCGACTTCAAGGAACGTCACCCTCGCCCCGGCGGCACTTGCGCGCGTCAGCGCCGCGTCCATCACCGCCCGGCCCAGGCCCCGGCGGCGCTGCGCGGGGGCGACGGCGAGGGTCAGGACCTCGGCCTCGTCGGCGGCGATGCGCAGCACCGCCAGTGCCTGCGGGGGGGCTTTGGCGGGGGCGGTGGCGATGATGATCTGCGGATCGGCCAGCAGTGCGGTTAACTCTGCGGCGCTCCACGGGCGCGGGTGCGCGAAGGCGCTGGCATGCAGCGCCGCCAGCACCTGCGGATCGGGCGGGCTCACGGCAGGATCGGCACCGGCGCGGCGCGCGGGGGCGCGGCATCGGCGGGGCGGACATAGAGCGGCGCAGGGCAGTCACGCAGCCCCACACCCGCCCGCAGGCGCTGCGCGGCGATTAACGCGATCTGCGCGGCCAGATCCTGCGGCACGGCCTCAATCGCCTGGGCGCCCAGTGCCTTCGCGATGTCAGCGGCGCGGTGACCGATGACGACCGGGGCGACAGGTTCTGAGGGTGGCGCAGAGAGGTCGATCAGATGCGGCGCGCCCTGTGGCGTGCCCCGGTCCACGATCTGCACGCACGCGCCCTCGCGCGGCGCCTCGACGCTGCACAACACGCGCCGCGCCGGGGCATGCTGCGCGGCCAGCACCTCGAACAGGGACACCCCGATGCCCGGAATGCCCAGACCCAACGCCAGCCCGCGTGCGGTCGCCACGGCGATGCGGATGCCGGTAAAGTTGCCGGGGCCGATACCGACAGCCACGGCGTCGAGGTCCTTCCAGCCCAGCCCGGTGTCGCGCAGCAGCGCGTCCAGCATCGGCACCAGTGCCTCGGCTTGTCCGCGCGCCATGTCGACATGGCGGCGCAGCGTGGTGTCGGCGCCGGTCGAAAGCACTGCCGTGCACCACGGCCCGGAGGTATCGAAGGCAAGAATGCACTTTGCGCGCGGGGGCGCCCCCGATCGTTGCGGCCCGTCAGCCAACGGCAACGGGGCGCACCTCGGTCACCTCGGGGATGTAGTGCCGCAGCAGGTTCTCGATCCCCATCTTCAGCGTCAACGTGGACGAGGGGCAGCCCGCGCAGGCGCCCTGCATGTGCAGATAGACCACACCCCGCTCGAACCCGTGAAAGGTGATGTCGCCGCCGTCCTGCGCCACCGCCGGGCGCACCCGGGTGTCCAGCAGTTCCTTGATCTGGCCCACGATCTCGCCATCCGGGCCGTCATGCTCGGCGTGGCCCGAGGTCGCGGCGGCCTCGCCTTCGATCACCGGCGCGCCGGACTGGAAATGCTCCATGATCGCGCCCAGAATCGCAGGCTTGATATGCGCCCAGTCGGCGCTTTCGTCCTTGGTCACTGTGATGAAATCGGAACCCAGGAACACTCCGGTCACGCCCTCGGCGGCAAAGACACGGCGCGCGAGCGGCGAGGTCTGCGCGACTTCGGCGCTTGGAAAATCGGCGGTGCCTGCGGGCATGACCTCCTGCCCCGGCAGGAATTTCAGGGTGGCGGGATTCGGGGTGGACTCGGTCTGAATGAACATGATCTGGCCTCCGTTGCTGGGCATATGCGCCCCGCCCCGAAGGCTGTCAAGGTCGCCGCGTCGGCAACGGAGCTGCTCCCGCGGCCTGAAATGCGCCCGACATGCGACAGGGGTGCTCACCGGGCGGGCACGCGCGGCCCGGGGCCTCCGTGCTTTGGCAACGGGTCGGTCAGCGCATCGGCGGTCAGCGCAAGCCGCCGCTGCCCTGCAACAGCGTCAGCGCGGCCGAGGCCGGGGACCATGCGAAGGCAGGGTTCCGGATCTGGTCCATCAGCAGGAAGCGTTCGGTCAGCGCCTGACGCTTTTCGGGGTCGGTGAATTGCGCCAGATCGCCGCTGCCGAAAAGCGAGACGGCGCGGCGCCGGAACTGCACCAGTTGCTGGTCGATATCCAGCGCGCCGAAGCCGCTGCCAAAGCCGAAAGCGATCTCGAAAACCTGCCGCAGGGGCGGGTTGCCCATGACCGCGAACCAGCCGGCGGCATCGCTGCGGCTGCCCTCCAGCAATTCGGGCAGTTCCCGATCCAGCGTCATCGCCAGCCGCAAACCCTGATCCTGCGCGCCCACGTCCACTTCGAAGGCGCGGGTCTGGAAGGCGCCGATGATACGGTCGGCGAAGCCTGCCTCGGCGAATGGCCGCGCCTCGCCCTCGGGGAAACGGAAGGTCTGGGCCATGGCCAGGTAGCGCTTGTCGCTCAGGCGCCGGGGCAGGCCGTCGCGATTGTCCGGACCGTCTTCGAGGATGCGGCGGATGAAGGCGATGTTGTCGATGTCCTCCTGCAACCCGAAGGCACCAAGCATCACCCGGCGCATCCGGCGATCGGCGACCAGTTCCTCGGCCGAACCGACCTGCGCGATGCGCTCGCGGAAGTGGTCGGTGTCGCGCAGCCGGTCCGGAGCGCGGGCGTGGGCCTCCATCTGCGTGGCCTGCGTACGTTGCATGAACGCCCAGCCGGCCAGCCCGCCCATGGGTATGACCGGCTGGAAGCTCATGCCGGACGCGCGGCCAGCAGGCGCGCCTCGCGCGGCAGGAGCGCGCGCAGGGCGCGGAGCGTCATGTAGGGCTCGGCGCGCAACACCCCTTCGGTGGCCGTGTGCAGCAGCGCACGGCTGTCGGGGTCGGCGAAGACCTGGCTGAGCTGTTCGATCCCGCGCAGCAGATGGGTGCGCACGTCTTCCGCCTCGGCATCGCCCGAAAGCACCAGTTGCGCCAGGTAGCAGACGCGGCGGACGGGGGTGTTGGCGGTATCGGGGCGGATCGCATCGCGCAGCCGCAGGACCCGGGTGTTGGGGGTCAGGATGGCCAACCGCGAGCGCCGTTCGCCGTTCTCGATCACCGCGCCGTTGATCAGCAACCGTTCCTGCGGCGCCAGCTTGATCACCAGCCCGGTCATCACTGCGCATCCTGCCCGCGCAGCCCGCGCATGATCGCGGTGTTCACATCGACCAGCGGCGCTACGTCGCCACCGCCGTTCAGGACCGTGTCGGAATGGTTCAGCACGAATTGCGCCAGTCCCAGCAGGCCGACGCGCAGGCCCTCGGGCAACGCGTTGCCCTCGATTGCCAGATCGGCGGCGAGCACCGTCCAGAGGCGGCGGTTCAGGGTCAGCGCGTCGGCCAGCTGGCCAGGCGCGGTCTTGCCCGAGCGGGCGGCAGCGGTCAGCGCGCGGGTGGCGCGGGCAAAGGCCTGGTATTCGGCGTCGCGCGGGGTGCGTGTGGCATCCTCCGCCACGCCATAGGCGGTGCGGGCCTGCAGAAGGGCGTTCATCATCGACCTCTTGTTCTGGTGGGGCGGGCAGTCCGGGTGGGGGCAGCGTGAGCGGGGCCGGTCCGGCCCCGCCCCGTGTGCTCAGTGCAGCATCATCAGCGGAACAGCGCCAGGATGTTCTGCGGCGCCTGGTTGGCGATGGACAGCGACTGGGTGGCGAGCTGCTGCTGCACCTGCAGCGCCTGCAACCGGGCCGAGGCGGCCTCCATATCGGCATCCACCAGCGAGCCGATCCCCGTGGTCAGCGCATCGGTCAGGTTCTGGACGAATTCGGCCTGCGTATCGATCCGCCCCTGGGCCGAGCCGAAATCCGCCGCCGCGCCGATGGCGAACTGGATCAGCCCCTCGATCGCGTCCAGGGCCGATTGCGCCCCGTCGCGGGTGGAGACATCGAGCATCTCCATGTCGAACAGGCCGCCTGCGGCGATCCCCTCCTCGGCCCCGTCAGCAGCAAAGGCAACATCAGCGCCGGAGGTGTTGATCACCTCGAGTGCGCCGGTGGTCTCGTTCACCCGCGCCTCGAAGTCGGTGCTGCCGTTGATCTGGTCACGCAGGGCATTGGCGATGTCTTCGTAAGTGTCCCCGGCAGAAGCGACATAGACGAACTCTTCACCACCAGCAGTCACCCGGTAGCCATCGCCCTGGTTGATGTCGACGGTGCTGTCGAACTCAATGGAGACAATGCTGTCAGCCTCGACCTGGCCGACACCGCCGGTTGGAGCGGCCTCGTTCACCTCGATCGCGCTCAGATCGAAATCGATATCGTCAAAGCCCGACGGTGCCGTGATTGTCAGCGTGCCGGCGTCGCTCGAGGCCGTGATACCGCGTTCCTGCAGCGTCTCGTTTCCAGTGATCGCAGCAACGATGCTCCCTGCGACATCTGCCGCGCTGTCGTTCACCTCGACTTCAACCGTGACTTCCACGCCATCGATCGTGAACACGCGGGTCCCTGCGTCAGCCGCAACCGCCGTGCCGGCGAACGTGACGTCGGCATTGTTCGTGGCTGCGATCTCATCCGCGCCGGTCAGGCCAGTGACGTCCACGTCCAGCGAATCGCCGTCGCCGAACACGGCGGCATCGGTGGTGAAGTTGCGGGCGCCCACCTCGATGTTGCTGGTGGTCACGGTCCCGTCGGACGCGCGGTCAAGCGACGAAAGCACATTGACTGTGCTCTCGCTGGTGCCGTTGACCAGGTTCAGCCCGTTGAACTGCGCCGCTCCGACGACCGAGTTGATCTGGTCACGCAGGGCGACCACATCGCTCTGGATCTTGGCGCGGTCGACGTTGTCCTCCTGCGCGGCGACGATCTTGCCCTGCATGTCGGTCAGCAGGTCGGTCACGGTTTCGGCCGCGGTGCGGGCCACGCCCACGGTGGAACGGCCCAGTGCCAGCGTGTCGGAAATGGCGGTGAAGCCGTTCACATCCGCTGCCATGGTCCGGGAGACGGCCCAGACGGCCGCATTGTCGCGGGCATTGGCGACCGACTTGCCGGTCGAGATTTCGTTCTGCGTCTGCGCGAGGTTCTGGTTGATCCCGCGCATGGTCTGCAGCGCCACCATGGCGCTGGTATTGGTCAGAATGCTGGACATGACTGTTCCTGTTTGCATGCGCCGTTTGCGGCGCTGTTGGTCAAGCCGCGGTTTCGCGGCAAACTCTGGCATTCTGCGCGTGCGGGTCCTCGCTGAGGGCACCTGCGTGTCCCGTTCTGGGTCTGTGGGTGACTCTGGCGGCGAAAGCCTAAGCAAAACCTAATCGGGGCTTTCGGACACCCACCCGGGGCCGGTTTTTCCGTGTCAGGGTTAACGGGCCTGCGCTCATACCCCTCGCTCAGGGCGGCCGTTCAGGCCCGGCGTTCCATGCGCGGGCCGGTGCGCGGAGCGCTGAGCCCGCCACGCGCATCCGCGCCGCCATCTGCGTCCTGCGCGCGGCGTCCATCAGCCCCATAGGTGCCGAAACTCTCCGGCGGGCGGGGGTGCAACCGCGCCATCGCCGCCTGCAGGCCTGCGCCCGCCGCTTCGAGCAAGGCGCGATTGCGCTCCAGCCGCGGCACGATCTCGCGGCGGATTGCGTCCCTGCGTTGCACATCATCCCGCACCGAATCGGTGCTTTGTGCGAGGCCCTGCACAAGCCGCTCCTTGCGCCGGACCAACGGTTCCAGCCGGTCCAGCGTGCCTGCCAGCAGCGCATCACGCTCGGCATCCAGTGTGGCGGCCAGCGCCGTCACGTCATTGCGCAGTGCCCATGTCATCCGCACCCTCCCTTGCTGCCAGATACCGGAACACCGTTTCCGCCAGCCCGATCCCGCCGGACGCTGCAATGGCGCGGGCCTTCGCATCGATCACGAAGGACTGCATCTGCGACTCGCCCATGCCGCCATCGAACCCGCCGTCGAACCCCTCCGCGCCGCGCCCCAGCCCCGCCGACGTGAGCATCTGCGCCAGAAACGCCGCCTCGAACTCCTGCGCGAGTTCGCGCAGGCGGGCGTGGCTCCTGTCCGCAACCATGGCGGTGGGCGCGGCGAATGGCGCTATCGGGTCGGGCATGGCAAGGCGTCTTTTCTGGCGAAAGCGGGAAACGGTCGGTCCGCACAGTTTCCCGCGGGCCGGTAAAGATTCCGTAACGCGTTTGCGGCAGGGTCGGCCCAGAATTCGGAGGCTGCCGATGGTTCCATTGCCCGTTCCCTGTTCCGGTTGCGCGTCTGGCGTGACGCGTTCTGACGGCGCGGGCGGGCCCGGCGCCACAGCCACCGCGCCGGGTGCATTCGCCCGGTTCATGGCGATTCTTCAGCCACGGGAAGCGGACCCGCAGGCCCTCGCCTCCGAGCCGTCGCCGGACGCGCCAGCGGAGGTTGGTGCAGAAACGGTGGCGGAGGGACACGGTACCGGCGAAGACGCGCGCAGCGACGACGGGACCCAGCGGCCTGCCCCCCCGCCGGGCGCAACCGATGCCCCGGAACCGGCGCCCGCCGCCGTCGAACAGGCGAAAGCCCCTTCGCACGGTCTGGTGGCAACCGACGAGGCGGCGCATCGTGGCCGCGCAACCGCGAACAGCGGTGTTGCAACAGCCGCATCCGCGCCCGGTGTCGCAAGCCTCCTCTCGCCGGGAACAACACGGCCGGACGGCACGATTTCAGGGGCGCACGATGAAACCGTTGCTGCAACCGCATCGACCGGCCCGCGCGATGGTTCCGTGCCGAAGGAGCGCAGCGTCGCGGATGCGGGGCAAGGGCACCACGCCCCTCCGAAGCCGGGAATGCCGGCCAGCGAAGACCCCGGCGAAGCATCGAAACGCGTCGCTTCCGGCGCGGAGGGGGGCCTGACGCGGACAAGAGCCACCGGCGAAGAGACGCAGGAGCAAACGGAACGGCGCAAGGGGCCGGGATTGCGCACGGCGCATGGACACCTGACCTGGGGCCAGGGCGCGTCGGAACACCCGGCGCGACCCCTCATGCCGGCCGCGCCTAAATCGCCAGAGGACCGGCCGCCGGCGCTTGCGCCGCAGGACGGAAAGCCCGGGGACGCGGTGCGCCTGAACCGGCCATCGGCACCGAACCTGACGCCGCGAGGCGTGGCACAGCCGCACCCTCCGCAGATCACCACGCCGCCGCAATCCGCCCACCTCTCGCTCCCGTTGCCGCAGCCAAAGCTGGCTGGCGATCTTCACGCGTTTCGCTTCGGGTTTGCATGGCAGGACCATGCGCTGCCCGTGTCGGAAAGCCTGTTTGCGGAGGGCGCGGAGCTGCGCCCGGGCTCGCTTCCTGCCGCGAGTGAATCTCTGCGCGCGGAACCGCTGCGAGCAGATCTTGCGCGCCACGCCACCGGGCAACTGGCAAGCGCGCTTCGCGCCGCCACCGCCACCGCGTCCGGCACGCCGGGCCAGTTCGACATCGACCTGTCCCCCGCCGAACTGGGCCGGGTGCGCATCAGCATGAGCTTTGCGGACGGCGGCCTTCTGGTCGCCGTGCAGGCCGACCGCCCCGAAACGCAGGACCTGTTGCGCCGCCATATCGACCACTTGCGCGATCTGCTGGCGGATACCGGCCATGAGTCCATCAGCTTTGCCTTTGGCGGGGATGGGCGGTCACGGCAAAACCCGGCCAACCTGCCCCCGCTTGCCGCGTCCGGCGGCGAGGATACGGCGGCGATGCAGGCTGCAGCACAGACACGCGCTCCACCAACGCGCGAAGGGGGCCTCGACATGCGATTATAGGGCAAGACGCAAGTGCCGGAGGCCGGGGCATCTTCTGGCCCGCAGGCACGATCCCCCGACCGCAGGAGGCCGGCCAGCGTTGGCAGGGGGGGCTGGTCGCGGACTGCGGGCAATTCAGCAAGCGCCGACTGGCCGCAACTGGGGCGCCATCGCGCCGGGCGAGTCGCCATGCCGGGCAGCGGCAGACACCGCAGGGGCAGACAAGGTGGCGGTAGACACGACGGCGGCAGACACGGCGGCGGCAGACATCGTGGCGGCAGACATCGTGGCGGCAGACACGGCAGGGGCCAGTGCGACGGTCCGGGATCACCAGAACACCGCGGCAGGATCAGAACAAGCATCGCGCGGCTCGCAGAGCGAAATTCAGTGTTTCCGGAGTGGCCGCGCGAAAGGAAAGGGACACCAGGATGATTACACCGGCCCAGGGCATCCCCGATGCCGCGACCCCGCAGCGCCTTGGCGCATCCGCGCAGAACACCGCACCGGCGATGACCACGGATTTCGAAACCTTCCTGCGGATGCTGACCGTGCAGATGCAGAATCAGAATCCGCTCAACCCCATGGAGTCGCAGGAATTCGCCGTGCAACTGGCCACGTTTTCGGGGGTCGAGCAGCAGGTGCGCAGCAACCAGCTGCTCGAAGCGCTCTCGGCCCGCATGGGGGTGAGCGAACTGGCCGGATGGGTCGGCATGGAGGCGCTGAGCGACGCTCCCGTGCGGCTGAACGGGGCGCCCGTGGAACTTGTTGCGCCGCAGGTACAGGGCGCCGACCGGGCGCGGCTGGTCGTGCGCAACGCCTTCGGCACCGAGGTCGCGCGGCAGGAAATCGACCCGACGGCACGGCGCCTGCAGTTCGACGGGATCGGCGCCGATGGCTTCGCCCTGCCGCCCGGCGACTATGCCTTCGCGGTCGAGAGCCTGCACCGGGGCGAGGTGATCGCCACCAACCCGGCACTGGGGTACGCGCGCGTGCAGGAAGCGCGGTTTGACGCAGGCGCGATCTCGCTCATGCTGGCCGATGGCGGGGTGATCGACAGCACACGGGTGCAAGGGCTGCGCAGCCCCGGCTGAGCACGCCCATCCGCTGGCAAGCCGGTGCGGCAGAGGCATGGCGCAGGGGACCGATCGTTTTCGCCCGCCACGCGCGCGGGGCGGCGTCCCTGCAGCGGGCAGAACAGTGCATTGGGCAGAGGGCGGGCGGGGCGCTGGCGGGCGCTTCCGCGCAGCCCGGGTATCGCGGCTCAATCCTCGGGAATGTCCAGCACGATCTTGCCGATATGCGCCGAGCTTTCCAGCCGGGCGTGCGCCTCGACCGCGCGCTCGAGCGGGAAGGCGCTGTCCATCACCGGCGCGATCCGGCCCGAGGCGAGGTGCGGCCAGACATGGCGCTCCAGATCGCGCGCGATGGCGGCCTTGGCAGCCTTCGACTGCGGGCGCAGGGTGGAGCCGGTGATCGTCAGCCGCCGCACCATGACCTCGGCGAAGTTCAGCTTTACCTCGGCGCCTTGCAGAAAGGCGATCTGCACCAGCCGCCCGTCATCGGCCAGCGCCTCGACGTTGCGCGGCAGGTAGTCGCCGCCCACCATGTCCAGGATCAGGTCGGCGCCGCCCTCGGCCTGCAGGGCGGCGACGAAATCCTCGGTCCGGTAGTTGATCGCGCGTTCGGCGCCGAGGTCGAGAAGGGCTGCGCATTTCTCATCCGTCCCGGCGGTGGCGACGACCCGCGCGCCCATCACCCGCGCAAGCTGGATCGCGGTGGTGCCGATGCCCGAGGCCCCGCCATGGACCAGAAACCGCGCGCCCGCGCGCAGGCGCCCGCGCAGGACCACGTTCGTCCAGACGGTAAAGAACGTCTCCGGCAGGCAGGCGGCCTGCGCCGGTGACAGGCCCTCGGGGATCGGTAGCGCGTGGTCGGCCTCGGTCAGCGCGCATTGGGCGTAGCCGCCGCCGGGCAGGAGCGCGCAGACCCGGTCGCCGATCCGCCAGCGGGTCACGCCCGCGCCCACCGCCACCACGCGCCCCGCCCCTTCCAGCCCCGGCAGGTCGGAAGCCCCGGCGGGCGGCGCATACCGCCCTTCGCGTTGCAGCGCATCGGGGCGGTTCACCCCGGCGTGGGCCAGGCCGATGACGATCTGCCCCGCGCCCGGCACCGGCACCGGGCGGGTGACGGGTTGCAAAACCTCGGGGCCACCGGGACGGGAGATTTCGATGGCGCGCATGGTGTGGGGGATGTTGACACGCATGGGCTTGCACTCACGGGTTTGCAGCTTGCGGCGGGCGGCGGATGCCTCCGGCGGGGGTATTTGGGGCAAGATGAAGCGGCAACCTCAGGCTCAGGTTTTCGCCGGAGCGCGAGAATGCGCGTAATCCCAGTAGAGTTCGCGCGCCCGCCGCGCGATAGGGCCGGTGCCCAGTGTGCGGTCCTGGTAGCGTTCCACCGGCATCACCTTGGCTATATTGCCGGTGACGAAGATTTCTTCGGCCTGATCGAAATCCTCCAGCGTCAGGCTGGTCTCCTGCACCTCGACCCCGTCGGCGCGCAGGAGCGCGGTGACCCGCTGGCGGGTGAGGCCATTGAGAAACGTGCCGTTGGGCACCGGGGTGAACACCACCCCGTCCCGCACCATGAACACGTTGGTCGAGGCGGTTTCGGCCACATGCCCGTCGGGGTCCAGCGACAGGGCGTTGGAGAAGCCGCGCCTGCGCGCATCGGCCATGATCCGGGCGTTGTTGGCATAGAGCGCGCCGGCCTTGGCCTCGGTCGTGGCCATGTCGGGGCGCGGGCGGCAGAAGGGCGAGACGGTGAGCGAGAAAGCGCCCGGCTCGGGCATCTGCAGCGCCTCGATGCAGATGGCGAAGCCGGTGCTTTCGGGCACCGCGTCGATGATGCCGGGCGTGCTTTCGCGCGCCCACATCATCGGGCGGAGGTAAAGCGCGGCCTCGGGGGCAAACATGGCGCAGCCCTCTTCCAGCAGGCCCTGCACGGTGGCGGCGTCCACCGGCGGGATCATGGCCATCGCCTCGGCGGAGCGGATGATGCGCGCGGAATGCAGGTCCAGATCCGGGCGGGTGCCCTCGAACTGGCGCGCGCCGTCAAATACGGTGCTGCCCAGCCAGGCGGCGTGATCGGCAGCTTTGATGATCGGCGCGTTGCCGCGATGCCACTGGCCTTCGTACCAGGTCACGATGTCCTTGCTGACCGCCATTACCCACTCCCTGAACGCTGCTCGGCGGCAAGGTGCGCGCTGGGCGCGGCGGGGTCAAGTCCCGCGATCAGGGGCCGAAGCGTCGGTGGCCGCATCACCGTAGGGCGTATCACCGTAGGGCGTATCACCGGGGGGCCCATAATCGGGGGGCGCGGTGTCGGCAGGTGCCGCGTCAGACTGCGCGGGCGGGCTCCAGCGGCCGGGCAGGTTGTCGGCCCCCGCGCCCGCGGGCGCCCGCACCTTGCCCGCCAGCCACAACGGCCCGGCAAAGGCCGCCTTGAACAGCGGGTTGCGGTTGGCCGCGGCCTTGACCTTTTCGAACTGCATCACGTCGTCGATGCGCCGGTCAAGGAAGGCCCAGGTCGCCTCGTCCCCCGGGCTGCTGTCGCCCAGCCAGTAGAGCACGGTCGAGGAATAGACGCCCGAGAGGATCGCGCGCTTGGTGTACCAGTTGATGTCGTCCGATGGATCGCCCAGCGCGGTCCAGATGGTATCGGCCGTGTTCCAGGTCAGCCGCGCCCCCTCGGGCGCCAGATGCGGTAGCGAAAACAGCGTGACACCCCGACGCACCACTTCACGGTCGGCGGCGATCTCGATCCGCTTGCGCAC
>LFIK01001543.1_pt1 | contig 18365 bp, 15 predicted proteins | sample 643401 | NCBI WGS metagenome assembly LFIK01 (sample SAMN03777447, study PRJNA286221) | soda lake metagenome | biome: soda lake; feature: Kulunda steppe; material: water; isolation source: sample T5-Br brine of Lake Tanatar-5 | place: Russia: Kulunda steppe | collected 2010-07
CGGGATCACCTGGGTGGAGACCGGCTCGGGCTTCAGGCCGAGCTTCTCCGCCACGTATTCCTCCACACGCGGATCGATATTGGCGAAGGTGCCGACGGCGCCGGAAATGGCGCAGGTGGCGATCTCCTCGCGCGCCGCGACGAGGCGGGTGCGGCAGCGGTCGAACTCGGCATAGGCCTGGGCGAGCTTCAGCCCGAAGGTCGTCGGCTCGGCATGGATGCCGTGCGAGCGCCCGATCGTCGGTGTCAGCTTGTATTCGAAAGCGCGGCGCTCGAGCGCGGCGAGCAGCGCGTCGAGATCGGCCAGCAGCAGGTCGGCGGCGCGGGTGAGCTGCACATTGAAGCAGGTATCGAGCACGTCGGAGGAGGTCATGCCCTGGTGCACGAAGCGCGCTTCCGGCCCCACGATCTCGGCGAGATGCGTGAGGAAGGCGATGACGTCATGCTTGACCTCGCGCTCGATCGCATCGATGCGCGCCACGTCGAAGGTCGCAGCGGAGCCCTTCTCCCAGACCACCTGCGCGGCCTCGCGCGGGACCACGCCGAGCTCGGCCAGAGCCATGGTGGCATGGGCCTCGATCTCGAACCAGATCCGGAACTTCGTCTCCGGCGACCAGATGGCGGTCATTTCCGGGCGGGCGTAACGCTCGATCATCGCTGATATCCATCAATGGGAAAAGGATGGTCGGGCGTTAGCATGGAACCCGGTCGGGCTCAATCGTCGCGGTTCCCCGTTGCACCGGTCTTCACCGGGCGAGCAGCGCCGCCACCGCCTCACCAGCCTTCAGAGCGTCTTCCTCAGCGTGATACGGGCCGAAGCCCACGCGCAGGCGGTCGCCGCGCACATCCGTGACCACCTTCCCCGCTGCGAGGCGCGCGTGCAGATCCTGCGCATCCGTTCGGCGGAAGGTGAGGAAATTGCCGCGCTGCTCATGCGCGAGCGGCAGCAGCAGATCACTTTCCCGCAAAGCCGCCCCGCGCGCTTCCAGCTCGCCCACGAAAACGCGGTGCAGCGCATGCGCATGGGCGTGGATCGCATCGACCCCGACGCCCAGCCCTTCGAGCCAGCGCATCACCGCGTTGAAGCGATACAAGGCGCTTGGATCAAACGTCGCCCCCATGAAGCGATAGCCGTCCTCGGCATAGCCCACAGCCCCGCCCTGGCTCGCTTCGAGGGCGGCGAAGGCGGCGTACCAGCCCGTCGCGCGCGGACGCGGGCCGTAGCCGGGCGGGCAATGCATGAAGGCCGCGCCCTCGCCGCTCATCACGTATTTGTAGCCGCCGCTCATATAAAAAACCCGCTCCGCCAGATCCGAGAGATCCGTCGGCACGGCCATGAAGCCGTGATAGCCGTCGATCACGATGAAGCTCTCGGGCGAGGGGACCGCAGCTACGATCCGCGCCATCTCGTCGCCGGAGAGCGCGAAGCCGGAATTGAACAGCACCTGGCTGAACAGCACGATGTCATGCCCGCCCGCCGCCGCGCGCTCCGCGAAACGCTGCGCGAAATCGGCGAAGGGCTCGGCGGGGACATGCTCCACCGTGACGAGCCCGTCCTCCTCCAGCCGGCGCGCCAGACGCGTGAAGGAGTGGAACTCGCCGTCGCTGGCGAGAATCCGAAGCCGCTTTTGCGCGGGGAAGCAGGAAAACAGCCGCAGCCAGAATTCGAAGGTGTTCTGCCCGAAGACCACGCTTCCCGGATCCGGCAGCGACAGAATCCGCGCCACATGCGTCTGCGCCTCGCGCCAGACCGGGCCCATCACGTGTCCCCATTTGCCGTCGGCGAGCCGCGCCGCGTCGTCCCAGGCCTCGATCTGCGCCTCGCGGGTCACATCCGGCCAGTAATGGTGCGAATGCGCGGCAAGATGGATGCGCCCCGGTTCGGCGGCGAGGAAACGGGAGAAATGGGCGCGCAGGTCGAGCATCGCGGCAGGCCTCGTCGATTTTCGCCGCGCGCACGTTCCGCTCGCAGCTTCCGCATGATATTTTAAGCTTTAAATATCTCGTGACAACAGGCGGGCGGGTCATCCGCGAGCAGCCGCCCGCAAGGAGCATCGTAGATGAGCAGCGACGGCGTCCATACCGATTTTTCCAGGGCCATGTCCTATGGCGATTATCTCGATCTCGATACGCTGCTCTCGGCGCAGAAGCCGCTCTCGGACCAGCATGACGAGCCGCTCTTCATCGCCATCCACCAGGTGCAGGAATTGTGGATGAAGCTGTTCATCCACGAGCTCGATTTCGCGATCAGCCGCATCCGCGAGGATGATCTGCGCCCCGCCTTCAAGGCGCTGGCGCGTTGCGGGCGCATCCAGGAGCAATTGGTGAGCGCCTGGGACGTGCTCGCCACGATGACACCGGCCGATTACCTCGCCTTCCGTGACAAGCTCGGCCATTCCTCCGGCTTCCAGTCGTTCCAGTACCGCATGATCGAGTTCAAGCTCGGCGCCAAGAAGGCGCTGATGCTGCGCCCGCATGCGCATGATCCTGCCCGCCATGATCCACTGAAGGCGGCCTATGACGCGCCCTCGATCTATGACGAGGCGATGCGGCTTCTGGCCCGGCGCGGATTGCCGATCCCCGAATCGGTGCTCGATCGCGACGTGCGCGAGCCGCATGTCTATAATGCCGAGACCGCCGCGATCTGGGAGCGGGTCTATCGCGAATCGGAAGCCTGGTTCGATCTCTACGAACTCGCCGAGGAACTCGTCGACCTCGAGGATCTGATGCGGCAATGGCGTTTTCGCCATGTGACGGTGGTGGAGCGCATCATCGGGATGCGCATGGGCACCGGCGGCTCCTCGGGCGTGGGCTACCTCAAGGGCGTGCTCGACCACGCCTTCTTCCCCGAACTCTGGGGTCTGCGCACGCGGCTGTGAGGCGCGCCGGCATGCATCGACGAAGCATATCGGCAGTTGCGCGCAAGCCCCGCGCGCGATATCAACACCTCGGACACCGCGCCACCCGCCGGATGATCCGGGCCTGTAGCTCAATTGGTTAGAGCCGACCGCTCATAACGGTCTGGTTGGGGGTTCAAGTCCCTCCGGGCCCACCAACATTTTCAATGGCTTGGCTATTGCTTTTCCCGTTTTGTGTCTCTTCCGCCAACGATACCTTCCTCGCTGAGTTTCGATGAAAGCTGATTCGATCTGCAGCATCCCGCAGATGGGCTAGCAGGCGCCGAGGAATCGGGATGGCTGGTTGGCGCTTTTTGGTGGTGCGTTGCCGCTCCGCGCGTCGATAAAACACCTCTCGGTCTGGATCCATGAAAGCCCGTCCCATCCCTGGGTAAGGAGAGGCAGAGAGGATGGTAATGTTCCGTGTGCCGGAATAAATCCCGATCAGTGTGAATGGCATCAGGTGACGTAGGGGGTATTTTGCGGTGCTCACGGTGCTACCCGCATGCCCGCCGCGATGGAAGCCCTCGCGTGCGTGATGCCTGATCGCGGCGCGCAGATCTTCAAGGTCACGCCTGGCGCCGCCGTGAGATCCGTGCGAGGCCACATAAGCGTGGCAGGTATCGCCCTTCACGGCCGCCAATGTTCTGTTGCTCCAGAACGAGTTCAGGCGTCGCATCCGTCTCACAAATGCGTCAGGATTTTTGACCTGAGCGCACCGATCTTCGTAATGGATGGACAACACGTCTGCAATGTAGATTTCAGTGATATCGCGCTCTGATTATGCGGGCTTGTGCTGCTCCGCGAGATACGTAGCCAGATGGCTGGCCGCTTGGTCAGCTTCGTGTTCAAAGCATTCCGTGGCGATATGCCTTTCTGAATCCAGAATGACCCAATGGGCTGGTTGGCGGAGTGCCCGTTTCAGCGCCGGGGTAACGGGTTTGGCCCCGTATAGCGCCAGGTCCGGTCTCGCGGAATCGGCCCCTTGTTGCGCTCACCCATTCCGGCCTGCTCATGCGCATGGGCGAGGATGCCGACCGAGCGCGAAAGAATGAACAGACCGCGCGCCAGTTCAGGCGGGAAACCGAGCTCGCCGTAGATCACCGCGGTGGCGCCATCGATATTCATCGGCACGCCACGCCTGCGCCCCCGGGCCAGCACAGCCTCGATGGCCCGCGCCGCAGCCGCATGGCGACCCGCGATCACCCCCTGCTCCCGGGCCGCATCGACCAGCGCCAGCAGGCGCGGCGCCCGCGGATCGACCGGGTGAAACCGGTGGCCGAAACCCGGCGCATAGCGGCGTCCCTGTTCACGTTCATGCGCGAGGATCCGTTGCGCAGCCGCATCGAGCGTGATGCCGTCATCTGTGGAAAGGGCAAGCACGGCATCATAGAGCCGCAAGGCCTGCTCACCCGCCCCCCCATGCACGTCGCCGAGCACGTTCACGGCTGAGGCCATCGCGCCGTTGACGCCGACGCCGCAGGTGGCCGCCATGCGTGCGATCGCGATGGACGGCGCCTGCGGGCCGTGATCGACACCGGCCACGAGAGCAGCTTCGAGCAGCCTTGCCGCTTCCGGCGCAGGCTTTTCGCCGCGTGTCATCAGCCAGATCATCGAGACGAAATCGATCTCCCCGATCAGATCGCGCACATCATGGCCGCGCAAGCGAATCTCGCCGGGTTGCATGTCGATGATGGCGGTGCGCCACCATTCTTCCGCTGGATCATGGGGGGCTTCACGCATGGTCATGACTTTCAGATGATCCGTTTCGCACGCAGGCCGGCGATGTCTTCGTCCGTCAGCCCGAGGGAGGTGAGAATGGCCTTCGTATCAGCCCCGAGCCTGCGCGGCGGCGAGCCCGGCATCGGGCGGGCTCCATCGACCAGGAAGCCTGCGCCCATGACATGGACGTTCTGCGCGCCCTCGCCGTCATCGCCATAGCTGTGCACGAGACCTCTTTCGGTGATCTGCGGCTGCGCCAGCGCCTCCGGTACGTCGAGGACCTCGCCTGAGGGGATTCCGGCCTGGTTGAGCAGGGGAGCCCATTCATGCGCCGGGCGCACGGCGAGGGCTTGTTCCAGGGCATGGGTCAGTGCCTCACGATGAACCTTGCGGGCCTCGCGTTCGGCAAAGCGCGGATCATCGAGCCATTCCGGTCGCCCGACGAGCCGCGCCAGAGCCTCGAATTGTTCCTGCTTGTTGGCCGCGATGTTCAACAGGCCATCGCCCGTTCGGAAGGCGCCGGAGGGGCTCGCGGTGGCGTTGTCGTTGCCCATCGGCGCCGGCGTCATGCCGGCGATAAGAAAGTTCGACACGCTCCAGGCCATCACGCTCAGGCTGGCTTCGAGCATCGAAACGTCGATCATCCGGCCCGCGCCGTCCGTCCCGCGCCCGGCCAGCGCGCTCGCCACTGCAAACGCGGCAGTCATGCCACCGACCGTATCCGAGACCGGGAAGCCGACCCGAAGCGGTGCGCTGTCACGATCACCGGTGACGCTCATGATGCCCGACAGCCCCTGGATGATCTGGTCATAGGCGGGATTGTCGCGTAGCGGACCGGTCTGCCCGAAGCCGCTGATCGCACAATAGACGAGCCGGGGATTGGTCTCCTTCAGAGCCTCGTAGCCGAGCCCGAGCTTGTCCATCACGCCGGGACGGAAATTCTCGACGAGGACATCGGCGGTCTCGACGAGGCGCAACAGGATTTCGCGCCCGCGCTCGCTCTTGAGATCGAGGCACAAAGATTTCTTGGCCCCGTTCTGGGCCAGGAAGGAGGCGCCCATCAGGTCACGATTGCGCGCGACATCCGCCCCGAGCTGGCGGGCGAGATCGCCTCCTTGCGGACGCTCCACCTTGATCACCTCGGCGCCCATCAGCGCCAGCTGATAGCAGCAATAGGGTCCGGCCAGCACATTGGTCAGATCGAGGACACGGTATCCGGAGAGGGGGAGTTCTTGCATTGTCATGGACCGTCAGGCTCGGCTCGTTCGTTTCTGCGTCGGTGACAGGCGCGCCAGCTGGGGATTGCGCCAGCCGCCGAGTTGCCGGGACAGATCATCGGCGAGATCGCGACAGGCGGAGACGAAGCGCGCGACGGCCTGCTCCTCGAAACGGTGTCTGGGTCCCGAAACCGACAGGGCCCCGGCGAGGCGCCGGTCCAGATCGAAGACCGGCGCGGCGACAGCCGCCGTCTCGCTGTCGCGCTCGCCATGGCTCACGGCGAAACCATCCTCGCGGATGCGGCGCGCCATCGCGTCATCCCCGGATGGAACGGCGCCGTTATCCTGTGTGTCGAAAGCGAGAATCAGCCGGCCCGCGGCACCGCGATCCAGGGGCACCATGTCGCCGACCGAGACCATGTTGCGCACGATGTGGAAGCTTTCCACGCGATAGAGGCAGATCCGCGAATTGCCCTCGCGAACGTAGAAGGACGCGCTCTCGCCGGTGAGATCGCGCAGGCGGGTCAGGATCGGCATGACATAGGCGCCGAGATCGAAAGAGCGGCGATAGGCCGCTCCCAGATTGAGGCATTGCGGACCGAGCCTGAACCGGCCGTCCTCGAGCCTGCCGAGATAGCCGGCTTTCTCGAGCGAGGCACACAGGCGCAAAATGGTGCTCTTGTAGAGCCCGGTTCGTCGGGCGAGCTCGGCCAGGCTCACGGCGCCCCCGGCCTCGGCAAGCGCACCGAGAACCATCAGCGCACGATCGACCGCCGCGACTCCCTGCTCCTGCATCGACATCCTCCCATGCCAAACGTTCTGTCTAGCAGAACATTATTCTATTTGACAGAACAAAAAACAGCAAGCTAGATTTTCCCCAAGACGAGAACAGAGGGCACAACCTCTGCGTCAACCGCATCACATCACGGCATCGTCGATCCATGACGGCGCCGGAAAAGGGAGGACATCATGAGCCTGACGAGACGTATTTTCGGACTTGCCGCAGCGGGAGCGCTGGCTTTCGGCGCAGCGACGCCGTTTTCCGGCTCCGCATTGTCGGACGAGTATCCCAGCCGCACGATCACGATGATCGTGGCCTATTCGGCCGGCGGGGGCACGGATGTGCTCGCACGCACCATCGCGCCCTTCATCGAGGAAGAGCTCGGGGCGAGCATCGCCATCGTCAACCGTCCGGGTGCGGGTGGCGAGATTGGCTTCACCGAGATCGCCCAGGCTGATCCCGACGGCTACACGATCGGCATGCTGAACGTCCCGTCGGTGATCAATCCCCTGATCGAGCGCAGCCCCGCTTATGAATTGTCGGATTTCGCGCCGATCGCGAATGCCGTGACCGAACCGGCTGCAATCGTGGTGCCCGCAGACAGCCCGTTCGAGACGCTGGAAGAATGGGTGACCTTCGTGACGGAGAACCCCAACACCATCCCGGTGGCGAATTCCGGTCTTGGTGGCGCCATGCATACCGCTTTGCTGCGCTTTCTCAATCAGGAAGACCTTTCCGTGACGCATGTGCCCTTCCCGGGTGCGGCCCCCAGCCGTGCAGCGCTTCTGGGCGGGCATGTCGCGACCAGCGTGATGGGCGTGAGCGAGGCCGGGCCGCTGCATCTGGAAGGCGAGTTGCGCATTCTCGGCGTGATGTCGGCCGAGCGCGATGCCAGCCTGCCCGAAGTCCCGACATTCCGCGAGCTCGGCCATGACATCGTCGCCGGTTCGTATCGTGGCATTGCCGCACCGGCCGGTATTCCCGAGCCGATCTTCGAGACGCTGGCCGGTGCCGTCGAAGCTGCGCTCACGAGCGAAGCCTTTCTCGCCACCGCCGAGGAACGCCTCCTGAATATCGACTTCATCGATCCGCAGGACATGCAGGAATTCCTCGTGGAAATCGAGGCCGAGATGCAGTCGGTCTGGGAGAGCATGCCTTGGATCCAGTAAAGGATGATGCCGCGCCCGAGGCGGATACGACCCGGGCGCGGCGCGACCTGCTGGGCGGCGTGATCTTCGCCGCCCTCGCCGTCGTGGTGGTGGTCTTCGGCGCCCGTCTGCCGGGGGACAGCGGTCTTTTCCCGGTCTTCGTCGGTCTCGTGCTACTGGCCGGGGCAATCGGCTCCGCCGTCACGGCGATCCGCGCAGGGGCGCTGACGGGTTCGGGGCCCGGACTCTTCGCGGGGACGGATCCCGCAGGCCTGCGCCGCATGGCGATCGCGGCCGCCGGACTTGTCGCTTATGCGCTGGCCTTGCGTCCGTTGGGCTATTTCACGACCACGCTGATCATCCTGATCGCCCTGCCGCCGCTCCTCGGCTATCGGCGACCTGGCCTGATCCTGATCAATGCCCTGATCACCACGGCATTGCTCTACGCCGTCTTCATCCTGCTTTTCGACCGGCCGCTTCCGCGCGAGTTCTTCCTGCGCTGAGCGGGGCTGCGCCAAGGGTATCAAAGCATGTTCGAGCACATCGTCGAAGGCCTGTTTCTGGCGCTGCAACCGGCGAATTTTCTCGCCATGACCGGCGGCGTGCTGCTCGGAATCTGCATCGGCGCCCTGCCGGGTCTCAGCGCCACGATGGGGATCGCCATTCTGGTTCCGCTCACCTTCGGTCTCGACCCGCTGGTGGGACTGGGCATGATGGCCGGCATCTATAACGGGGCGATGTATGGCGGGGCGATTCCGGCCATTCTGCTGCGCATTCCCGGCACGCCGGCCTCTGTGGCCACCATTCTCGACGGGGCGCCGATGGCCGATCAGGGCCGCGCCCCGCTCGCCTTGCGCGTCGCCGTCGTCTCCTCCGCCCTCGGCGCCATGGCGAGCGCCGTCGCATTGATCCTGCTTGCGCCCCCCTTGTCTCGCGTGACGCTGCTGTTCGGCCCCGCCGATTATTTCTGGATCGCCCTGTTCGGGCTGACATCGATCGCGATCCTGATCGGATCCGATCCCTGGAAGGGAATCATGGCCGCGGCGATCGGGTTGCTGATCGGCATTGTCGGGGTGGACACGGTCAGCGGCTATCTGCGCTTCACCATGGGATTCACGGAACTGACCGGCGGCTTCCATATCGTCGTCGTGCTGATCGGCCTGTTCGGTGTGCCGCCCACGCTGCGGCTGGCGGAGCGCGCCCTGCGGGCCGATCCCGAGAAGGCTCCGCCGCTGGGTGAGAAAGGCCCGCCCTTGCCTTTCCGCCTGCTCTGGCCGACCTGGCTGCGCTCGTCCCTGATCGGCATCGGCGTCGGCCTGCTGCCCGGCGCAGGTGGCAACATGGCCTCGTTCCTGAGCTACAACGAGGCCAAACGCGCCTCGAAAACACCGGAGAAATTCGGGCACGGTGCAGAGGAAGGTGTCGCCGCTGCGGAATGCGGCAACAATGCCGACAATGCCGCCGCCCTCGTTCCCGCGCTCACGCTCGGCATTCCCGGTTCTGCCGTGGCGGCGGTGATCATGGGGGGCTTACTGGTGCACGGCCTGCAGCCGGGTCCGGCCCTGTTTCGCGACAATGCCGGCATCGTCTACGGCTTCATGCTGCAGATGTTGCTGACGGCGGGTCTGCTCATCGTCTTCGGGGGATATCTGGGTTCACGCGTCTTCGTACAGATCCTGCGGCTGCCGCCGTTCCTGCTCGTTCCGGTGATCTTTTCGCTGACGATCGTCGGCGTCTATTCGGTCAACAATTCCCTTTTCGACGTCTATCTGCTGCTGGCTTTCGGCGCATTCGGAATCCTGCTCGACCGTCTGGCCTTCCCGCTCGCGCCGGTGGTCCTCGGCGTGGTTCTGGGAACGATGGCCGAGTCGAATCTGCGCCTCGCCCTGCTGATCGGGCAGGGAGAATGGTCGAGTCTGGTGGCCCGCCCGTTATCCATCGGTCTCGCCGGCCTGACACTCGCCGTGCTCCTATTACCGCTTTTGCGCCGCGTTCGACGCGCTCGTCTTTGACCTTGGTCAGGGCTTCCGGCGATCCGTTCTCACCCATTCGGCAGGAAAGGTCACAAGCCAAGCACGTTCCGGCCTGACTCCGTCAGGTCGAAACGCTCCATAGGAGTACAGGTCTCATGCCTCTTCGCCCGGCTCATGAACTGACGGCATCATGGGAGACCATCCACGACATGCCGAGGCCGTTGCCTTCGCTCGCCATCTGATGCAGCAACCACGTCGGTTCTGAAGCCGGGTCACGGCGAGAGCTGGCAGCGACATGCTCCACGATCAAGCGTGCTCAAGAGCCGTTCAGGGCGATGTCTTCCGCAAGGGTGTCGAGCGGCCAGATCGGGCGGCGCAGGTTCTCGAAGGCGAAGCGCGTGAAGTCGTGCGAGCAGAGCGAGCCAGAATCGACGACAATCACCTTGCGCGAGATCGGCTCGAAGGCGGCCCGAAAGTGGTGCGAGCTCTTGACCACCACGACGGAGCGGTCCCGGGGATCGATACCCTGGCTGAGAAAGGCCTGAAGGTCGGTCGTCTGCATCCGGTTCGAGCACACGATGACATCGATCCCGCCGATGCCGAGCACCATGGTCGGCCCCATCGAGATCGGGACACCGGCCCACATCGGGCCCTGATGCACGAAATCGCCCTCGGACAATGATCGCACAACGCCTTCGCAGGCGATGGGCGGGCCGAATTTCGGATCGGTATGACCGCCGAGATCCACACTGATGGTCGCGCCGATACCCGCCGCGCGCCCCTTCATCACGGCAGCGTTGTCGAGGATCGAACAGAAGGCCGCGTTTTCAACCCCGGCCTCGATCATCGCGCGCAAGAGGTTCGTCGTATCCGCATAGCCGCCGGCACCGGGATTGTCCGTGGCATCGGCGACGACGAGCGGCCCCTCGCAAGCCTGACCCTGGTTCATCTCGGCGATCGCCTCGTCGAGGGATGCGTGCTGTACGGTCGCCTCGCGCCGGGTCTTCCAGATATAGCGCAGCATGTCGCCGAGGATCGCGTCGGCCCGGGCAGCCGCGTCCGGCTCATGACTGACTGCGACCGAGGGCCCGGCGAAGACCACGTCCGACCAGCCGAAGCCCGCCTGCACACTCACCACGTGGATACCCGGCTCGGCCTCGTATTGACGGGCCCGACGCTCCAGTTCCACCATCGGCCCCTGTTGCGTCCTTCCATGATCGCAGCCGTCGAGCGTCGGCGCGCGCCCGACCCGGCAAACGGCCCTGATCTCCCCTGCCATGGCCGCTTCCACCAGCCGGGCGGCCTCGCGCCCCCGGGCGTATTGGTCGATATGCGGATAGGTATGATAGGCGATGATGAAATTCGCGTGTTCAGCCATCGCATCGCTGACATTGGCGTGAAGGTCGAGTGTCAGCGCGATGGGAACATCCGGCCCGAGCCGTTCCCGAAGACGCCCGAGCAGCGCGCCCTCCGCATCGTCCTGCGTCTGCGTGACCATGGCGCCGTGCATGGCGAGACAGATCCCGTCGATCGGTCCGTGTGTCTCGATTGCTTCGAAGACAGCGTCTTGCAGCATCTCCCAGCATTCCGCCGTGACCTTGCCGGACGGCGTCGCGTTGGCGGCTATGGCCGGAACTTTCATCCAGCCGTATTCCTTCGCCGCGTCGATGAAGCCGCCGAGTTCGGTGCTGGTTCCTTCGAAATGAGACAGAATGCCGTCGCCCTTGACGAGATAGCGTTTGCGATACGCATCCTCATCCGTGGGCAGTATCGAGAATGTGTTGGTCTCATGCATTATCTGGGCGAGGAGGACGCGTTTCATCGAATTATCCAGTATCTGATGGTCAAGGATGGCGTTTCAGCATTCTTGAGGGGGCGCTCGGCCAGCACAGTCACGAGCCGGACGGGCTGCTCGGCGCCCGGTTACGCGCGATCATGAAGACGCGCGTGGTCTGCGCGCGCGAACACTCAGCCACGCTCATGCCGCACGCACCTCCTGCGGGCCGTAGAGATGGCACTCGACCATGTCGTAATCGGATCCCGCACCGGAGACGATCGGGGTCGGGGCAGCCTGTTTGCAGATATCCATCGCCTTCGGGCAGCGCGGATGGAAGGTGCAGCCGCGCGGCGGGTCGATCGGATTGGGGAAGGCGGCGCCGAGCTGCGAATCGGGAACGCCCATCCCCGGCTCGGGGGTGAGCACCGAATCGAGCAGCGCCCGCGTATAGGGATGGCGCGGATTGCGATAGAGTTCATCCGTCGGCGCCTGTTCGACCAGCCGCCCCAGATACATCACCGCCACATGCGTCGCCATATGCTCCACCACCGCGAGGTTATGGCTGATCAGGATATAGGTGAGGTTCAGCTCCTTCTGCAGATCCGTCAAAAGGTTGAGGATCTGCGACTGGACCGAGACGTCGAGCGCGGAAGTCGGCTCGTCGCAGATGACGAGCTCCGGGCGCATGATCAGGGCCCGCGCGATCGCCACACGCTGGCGCTGGCCGCCGGAGAGCTGGTTGGGATAGGAATCGTAGAAGCGCCGGCTCAACCCGCACAGATCCATGATCTCCAGCACCTTCGGCCTGATCTCCTCACGCCGCGCCAGCTTGTGGACGCGCAGCGGCAGCGCGATGATGTCGCCGATGGTCTTGCGCGGATTGAGCGAGGAGAATGGATCCTGGAAGATCGGCTGGATGCGCCGGGCGATATCGATGCGCGAGAAGGAAGAAGCCCGCTCGCCGTCGATCAGGAGCGCCCCGGCGGTCGGGGCCTGGAGGCCGAGCAGGATCTTGGCCAGCGTGGACTTGCCGCAGCCCGATTCGCCGACGAGGCCGAGCACCTCGCCCTTGCGCACCTGCAGCGAGACGCCGTTGACCGCCGCGAGCGGTTTCTTCGCCTTGAACAGTCCCTGACGCACCGAGAAGACGCAGCGCAGATCTATGGTTTCGAGAATGGGCGTTTGCGCGCTCATGCGGTGGCGGCCTCCCTGGCATTCTGCGTGGCTTCCTCCTGCGAAAGCAGGCAACGGTATCGCTGGCCGCCCGAGGCGTCGCGCAGGGCGATGTCGGTCGCCGTACAATCCGCAAAGGCATGCGGGCAGCGATTGGCGAAGGCGCAGCCCTTCAGATCGCCGATCAGCGAGGGCACCATGCCGGGAATCGAGCCCAGATGCGCCCCGCGCGCGGTCTTTCCGGGGATCGGGATGCAGCGCAGCAGCCCCTGCGTGTACGGATGCATCGGGCGCCGGAAGATGTCCTCGACGGTCCCCTCCTCGACGATCTGCCCGGCATACATCACCGCCACCCGGTGGGCGACCCGCGCGACGATACCCAGATCATGCGTGATCAGCACGAGCCCCATCTCGAATTCCTTCTGGAGATTGGCCAGAAGGTGCAGGATCTGCGCCTGGATGGTCACGTCGAGCGCCGTGGTGGGCTCGTCGGCGAGGATCAGATCGGGCCCGCACATCAGCGCCATGGCGATCATCACGCGCTGGCGCAGCCCCCCTGAGAGCTGATGCGGATATTGCCCGAGCCGGCTCGCGGCGGCGGTGATGCCCACCTTCTCGAGCAGGTAGATCGCCCGCTCCCGCGCCTCCTTGGGGCTCACCTTGCGATGACGCAGCATGGCCTCGGTGAGCTGGTTGCCGATCGTATAGGCCGGATTCAGCGAGGTCATCGGCTCCTGGAAGATCATGGCCATGCGCGAGCCGCGGATATCGGCCATCTGCGCTTCATTGAGCGTCTTCAGATCGCGCCCGCCGAGCGTCAGGCGGTTTGCTGTGCGGATCGCCTTCGTCGGCAACAGCCCCATCAGGGCGAGCGAGGTCAGCGACTTGCCGCAGCCCGATTCACCGACGATGCACAGCGTCTCGCCCTTTTTCACATGGAAGCTGATATCGCGCACCGCGTGCAGCGTCCCGCCTTCGAGGGGGATGTCGACGCGCAGGTTTTCGACTTCGAGGATACCGGTCACCGTCTGGCCTCTCAGTTTCGGTTTTCGGGGGCGGTGACGTCGCGCATGCCGTCACCCATCAGGTTGATGGCCAGAAGCAGCACGAACAGCATGAGGCCCGGAATGGTGATCAGCCACGGATCGAAGAGCAGGTAATCCTTGCCCTCCGAGATCATCAGCCCCCAGGAGGGCAGCGGCGGCTGCACGCCGAGGCCGAGGAAGCTCAGGGCCGCTTCGAGCAGCACCGCATTGGCGATCTCCAGCGTCGCGACGACGATCAGCGGGTTCATCACGTTGGGCAGAATCTCGCTGAAGACGATCCGCGCATTCGAGCAGCCCGCCGCCCGGGCAGAGGCGACGTAATCGAGGGCGCGCACCTGCATCGTGGCCGAGCGCATCACCACGGCGAAGCGGTCCCAGAGCAGCAATCCCAGCACAGAGACGACGACCGTGAGCGAGGAGCCGATCAGCGCCACCACGGCGAGCGCCACGAGGATCACAGGCATGCTCAGCCGGCAGGTGATCAGGAAGGTGACGACGAGATCGACGCGCCCGCCGAAATAACCGGCAGCGAGCCCCATCGCCGAGCCGATGATCGCGGAGACGAAAGCCACGGAGATCCCGATGAAGAGCGAGATCCGCACGCCGTAGATCACCCGGCTGAGATAATCGCGCCCGAGCTGGTCGGTGCCCAGCGGGTGCGTCCAGGTGCCGGTTTCATGCCAGATCGGCGGGACGAGCCGGTTGGCGAGGTTCTGGCTGTAGGGATCATGCGGGGCGAGCAGCGGCGCAAACAGCGCCATCAGCACCATGACGAGCAGGATGATCCCGCCGATCATCACGCCGCGATGGCCGAAGATGCGCCTGCGCAGACGCTGTCCGGGGCTCGGCCCGACAATCGCATCCATGGTGGGGATGGTGGTCGAGGTCACGGCCATGTCACGCCACCCGAATGCGCGGGTCGAGCCAGGCGTTCAGGAGATCCGAGACGAACGTCAGCACGACATAGAAGAGAGAAAAGACGAGAATGAGCGCCTGCACCGTCGGGAAATCCGCGCGGCGGATGGATTCCCAGGCGAGGTACCCCGTCCCGTGCAGGGCGAAGACGGTCTCGATCACGATCGAGCCGCCGAGCATGAAGCCGAATTCCACCGCCGCGACGCTCACCACCGGGATCACGGCGTTGCGCAGGGCATGCTTGAACAGCACCGTGCGCGGATACAGCCCCTTGGCGCGGGCGGTGCGGATGTAATCGGCGGAGAGCACTTCCAGCATGCCGGTCCGCGTCAGACGCATCAGTGAGGGAGTGGCGTAATAGCCGAGCACGATGGTGGGCAAAACGAAATGCTGCCAGCTCTCCGAGCCGGATGGCGGCAGGATCGGGATCATGAAGCCGAACAGCACGATCAGGATGAGCGCGAACCAGAAGCTCGGCAGGGCCTGCCCGCAGACGGCGATGGTCAGCGCGACGCGGTCGATGATCGAATTCGGATAGAGCGCGGCGATCACGCCCATGGGAATGGCGAGGATCAGCGCGAAGGCCATGGCGGAGCCGGCCAGCGTTAGCGTCACCGGGATGCGCGACAGGATCAGCTCGGTGACGGGCATGCGGAAATAATAGCTTTGCCCGAAATCACCCTGGATCGCGCGACCAACCCATTCGAGATATTGCAGCCAGATCGGACGATCGAAGCCGAACATGGTGCGGATACGCTCGATTTCCGCATCCGTCGCCGTCTCGCCCGCAATCGCCGCCGCCGGATCACCGGCGAGGAAGAGCAGGGAGAAACTCAAGATGGAGATCGTGAACGCCACGAGCAGGGCGAGCACCAGACGTTTCGCCGTATAGACCAGCATGACCCGTGCCTGAAAAACTGCGCGGCGCCATCAGCCGGCGTCGCGGGAAAGCCGATCACCGCAAGAGCCGGCGATCCGCGTGGAAGCCTCCCGCGCGCCAGGCGCGCGGGAGTTCGTTCGCATCAATCCCAGGAGGCGAGCCAGAAGCGCGGGATCTCGTCGGGATGCGGCTCCCAGTTCAGCTGCGAGGACATCGCGTAATTGGTATTATAGGTGAACAGCGGCACCCAATACGCCTCATCCGCGATCTTCTGCAGCGCCTTGGTGTAATTCTCCATCCGCTCATCCGGATCGAGCGTCGAGCCGCCGGCCTCGAGCCAGGCGATGACTTCCTCGTCCATGGCCAGATCGTCGGCGAGGCCGCCGAAGAAGACCGGGGTGGCGTTGTCGATATCGGGAACCGAGTTCGAGCCCCAGGTCATGAAGGCGAGCGGCACGTCGCCGCCACGGATCGCGTCACGCGTCGCGGCATACTGGCCCCAGCGCAGATCGGTGGTGATGCCGACCTCGTTGAGATAGCCGATCATCGCTTCCGCATAGGGGCGCTCGCGATAGCCGTAGAAACGCGTCTCGAACCCGTCCGGATAGCCGGCTTCCGCCAGCAGCTCGCGGGCGCGCTCGGGATCGTATTCGTATTCGGCAACGTCATCGATGCAGCCGAACTGGGCCGGGTGGCAGGCGGCGTGGATAACGACCGAATCACCGCGCACCAGATTGTCCACGATGGACTGACGGTCGATGGCGTGATTCACCGCCTGGCGCACGAGACGGTCGGTGAAGGGGTTGTCGCCGCTCTTGCCCATCGCATCGAACTGCAGATAACCGATGCGCATGGTCGAGGCATTCACCACATCGATCGTCGGCATGGCGCCGAGACGGTCCACCTGATCGGCGGGCAGGCGCCACATCCAGTCGAGACGGCCACCGGCGAGCTCGACGACCTGCGTATTCAACTCGGGGATGGTGCGCTGCACGATGCGCTCGATCGACGGCATACCCTTGGGGCTGCCCTCGTAGTAATCGTCGAAGCGCTCGAACACGATGCGCGTGCCCGGCACCACTTCCGTCACCTTGAACGGCCCGGTCCCCACCGGCGCGCGGCCCATGCCGTCGGCGCCGACTTCGGAATAATAATCCTTGGGATAGATGCCGATATCGCCGGCCATATAGAGCAGCGCCAGCGGCGTCGGCTCCTTGGCGATGATGCGCACGGTGCGGTCATCGATGATCTCGGCACGATCGACCCAGTTCACCGTCTGCTGCGAGAGCAGGTCGCTGTCGGGATTGGCGACATAGTTGAACGTGAAGGCGACATCCTCGACGGTCATCGGGTCGCCGTTATGGAAGAGCACGCCTTCGCGGATCACCACATCGATGGTGACGTCGTCCACCAGATCCCAGGATTCGGCCAGAAGCGGTTCGAATTCACCCGTGTCGGGATCGCGATAGATCAGGCTGTCCCAGACGTGATGAGCGATGATGATGCCCTCACGATCGGTGTTGTGATACATCGAGATATTGGGAACTTCGCGTTCCCAGGCAATATTCAGGCTGTTGTCCTGCGGCCCCGCCATGGCGGCACCTGCGGCAAGTGACAGTGCCAGCGCTGATGCGCCGAGCATTCCTGCACTGTTCCTCTTCGTCATGCTGATCCCCTCTGTTTGTGATTAGTGTTTCGATACTCAATAAGAAAAGCACAGCCTGAGACTGTCAATTGCGCATCGCGACGGACACGCGGTGCGCTCGCGCGGTCTTTCGCGGAGCAGGGTCCGCAAACCGTTGCGCTGCCGCACAAATCGCGGGCATGCCCGAAAAAGTGGCGACTTCGCGCATTATTTCCCAATCGGGATCGCGCGCTTGCCCATGGGGGCTGTGGCGGAATTGAGCAGCCTCCTGTTGCGCACTCCCCGCGAACCGTTTCCGCTTCATCTGCGGTCCTTCGATCAAGGGCTCGCCTCGAATCAAGGCCAGAGTAAATGACCCGGGCAGATCACTGGCGGGCCTGTCCGTTTTGACTTCGGCTATGGCGGTCGGTAAGCAAACGCGATGCGCGATCCATCCGCCCCGATCCGTTTCAGTGAGATCGGCGAGAGGCTCAGGGCCTTTCGCATGGGGCGGGGGCTTGCGCCGGAGGATCTGGCGGGGCGGCTCGGAATCTCCCGCGCGGCGCTCTACCGGGCCGAGAAGGGGCAGATTCCAAAAATTGAGACGCTGACCCGAATCTCGGACGTACTCGGCGTCTCGTTGCCCACCCTGCTCGGGGTCGGAATCGAATATGTCGACACGGCCATCGCCTTCTTCGAGCGCATGCGCCAGCTGGAGGAGACGAGCCACCAGATCGTCGGCCTGTTCGGACCGATCTCCTATCTGCTCACCTCGGATACCTATGACGCCACCCTGCGCGAGGTGCTGATCGAGGGCATCACCGAGACGGGTCCGGGCCGCGCGCAGGCCCTCCAGGCGGTGGAGACGCTGATGAGCGTGCTCGCGGCGCGCAAGGCGGCCTATCGGCGCAAACGCCCGCTGATCGCCAGCCTCGTCTCCTCCGCCGATCTCGAACGTTTTCTGCTGCACGGCCTCGTCGGGCGCCACGATCTCCTGCCCGAGACCATCGCCCGGCGCCGTCGAGAGGCGCTCGCGGAGACCCGCGCCATCCGCGATCTCCTGCGCGATCCGCCGATCGGCGTGCAAGTGGGGATCGTGCGCGAGACCATTCCCGCGACGAGTTTCCAGATCTTCCGCCAGCCCGATCGCGCCGTGCTGGCAATCAGCCCATTCCGTCTGGGCGAACAGCCCAATGTGCGCGTCGGCGCGGCA
>LFIK01001544.1_pt1 | contig 18355 bp, 10 predicted proteins | sample 643401 | NCBI WGS metagenome assembly LFIK01 (sample SAMN03777447, study PRJNA286221) | soda lake metagenome | biome: soda lake; feature: Kulunda steppe; material: water; isolation source: sample T5-Br brine of Lake Tanatar-5 | place: Russia: Kulunda steppe | collected 2010-07
CGCATCGCCGCCTCGCGTGTCCAATCGCTGGAAGCCGCGCTCGATGCGCAGATGAGCGTCGTCGCGCAAGCCAATGAGAGTGAAGTGCAATTGCGCGCTCTCGAACGCGAGGCGCGGGCCGAGCGCGAGCAGCTGGAGAACTATCTCACCCGCTACCGCGAAGCGATTGCGCGTGGCTCGCAGAATGCGACATTGCCCGATGCGCGCATCGTCTCGCGCGCCATTGTGCCGCGCGAACCCGTCTTCCCGCGCAAGGCGCCCACGATCATTCTGGCGACGCTCGGTGCAGCCTTCGTCGCCACCGGCGGGGTCGTGGTCGCCGCGCTGATTTCCGGCGGCGCGCCGGCGGCGCCGGCAATGGCTGCGGGCTACGGCCATGCAGCGCAGCGGCGGGATTCCGATCCTTATGAGCAAGAGCCGTATTACGGCGCCGCAGGCGAAATCGATACGGCCTGGACCGGGCGGGCGTCACCAAACGAGCAGGCCGGTGCGCTCGGCGCGGCTGCGGTCGGTGTGGCGTTGGCCGAACACCGTCATGCCCGCGCGGATGCGCCGGCGCCTGACAGGGCTTATGCGACCGGACAGCATGCCTTCGCTGACACCTATCAGCCGGCGCCGGATGATGCGGCGCAGACGGTCGGCGCGGAAATCGCCGATGCGCCGCCGCGATCCGTACGTCCGCAGCCAGCCGCTTTTATCGACATTCCTCTGGAGAAGCCGCAGCCGCAGCCGCAGGCGGAGGAAGAGGTCCTGACCGGGGTCCGCAAGCTCGGTGCGCGCTTGCGCGGCACGCTGGAAGGGGCAGCGGAAACTGCGGATGACAGCCCGCCTCCGCCAGCGGGGCCATTGCATGATACCCGTGGCCTGGCCGAGGAAGGCGTGGATGAAGGCGTGGATGAAGGCGTGGATGAAGGCCTGGCGGTATCGGCCGAACCGGCTGCCCGGGACGTAGCTGCGCAGGCCGGGGCGCCGCGCGACGATCTCGCCGCATCAATATCCGGTACGCCGATCCACGAACCCGCCCTCGCAGCGGCTGCCACCCGATCCGCCATTGCCCAGGCACCCGCCGCGAAGGCAGTTGAAGAGCCCCCTGTTGCAAGGCAGCCCGTCGCGGCATCTCCCGCGCCGGCGGATGAGGCCAAGATCGCAGACAAGGCGGAGATCGCAGACAGGGCCGAGATTGCAGACAAGGCCGAGATTGCCGATAAGGGCGAGACCGCACAAACGGAAGCCGGTCCGGCGTCCGGACCCGAACCGGCGCCGGCGCCGGCACCATCGCCAAAGCAAGCGCTTCCCGAGACCTGGCAGGAACTGGTCCCACAGGAGCCGGTCGCTGAACCAGCCGAGGGCGGGGCTCCTGCGCAAGCGGACAAACCCACCGAAACGGCGGATGGCGCCGTAAAGCACAAGCCGCGTCTGCGCCGCAAGCAGGCTGCGCGCAAGACGGCAGCCGATCCCAGGGAGGAGAGCGCGCAGGAAGATCGCCTCGATGCGGCCTGGCAGGAAGCCCAGAAAGGGAAGATCTCCAACGATGCCCCGACGGCTGCCCAAGCCGCCGGAGTGACGGGCAGGACAAAAGAGAAAACCGCCGGTGACTCCGTGCCGGTGCTCGATGACGGGCCTCCCGCCGGAGATTCGGTGCCCGTTCCCGCGCATGCGTCAGGCGCCGCGCAGCAGCTGACCGCCGAGGGCTCGGATGTGCTCGCCACGGCATCGGGGGACAGCGACGCGGCTTATGATTTCAGCGCGCTTCTCACGCGGTTGCGACAGAACCAGCGTCAGGATCGCGGCCAGCGCGTGCTCGTCACCGGGCTCGGGAATGTCGCGCGTCTGCGCCGATTCGGCGAAAAGCTGGGTCAGGCCGGCGCTCGCGCCGGGCGCTGCATCCTGGTCTCGATGCAGGATGACGGGCGTTCGGAATCCGTGCCGGGGCTGAGCGACCTGATCGCCGAGCGCGCCAGCTTCTTCGATGTCATCCGGCGCGATCCGGCTTCTCCGCTGCATCGCGTGGAGAAAGGGCGCGCCGCTGTGGCGGGGCTGATCGATGACGGTGACGGCCTCGATATCGCACTGACGGCGTTCCAGCATACCTACGGGCTCGTCTTCATGCTGATGCCCGATCCCTCCGACGCGGCCCTGCTCAAATCCCTCGCAGCTGCGGCTGATACGATCGTCATCGCCGCTGATCGTGAGGCGGACGACCCCGAACTCGTCGATCTCTATGCGCGTGTTGCGGGGATGGGCGCGGCGGATGTCGTGGTGGCCGGTGTCGGGCGCAGGGCGGGCGTTGCGGCTGCGTGAGCCGCTCCGCCGATACCGGAATGCCTGCCGCGCCGGAAGGGCGCGCCGGCGCTTGAATCTTGATCCGGGGAGCGTGCATGTCCTTGAAATCCGCCATTATCCGTACGGGGCTGCGCGCGATCGACTGGAGCCGGGCCGATCTCTGGCTGGCGCCCGTCGCGCGCGGCGCCGGCATCGTCCTGATGTTCCACCATGTGCGCCCGGCTGCCTACGGCGCCTTTGCACCCAACCGCCTCCTGGAGATCACGCCCGACTTCTTCGATACGGTTCTCACCATGGTCCGGGAAGCCGGATACGACATGATCGCACAGGATGCGTTGGCGCAGCGCCTGCGTGCACCGGGCGGGCGCCCCTTCGCGGTCCTCACATTCGATGACGGTTATCGCGACAATGCGGAATTCGCGTTGCCGATCCTGCGTCGCCACGCCGCGCCGGCGACCTTCTTCATCACCACCGGCTTCGCCGATGGCTACGGGCGCCTGTGGTGGCTCGAGCTGGAGGAGGCGATCCGCCGGCTCGACCGGGTGCTCTTCACCCATGACGGGCGTGATTTCGATCTGCCGGCGCGCGACGACGGAGAAAAGCAGATCGCCTTCGAGACCACCTATTGGCGCCTGCGCAGCGGCGACGAGGCGACCCTGCTCGCCATCATCGCCGATCTTGCCGCTCAGGCCGGCATCGACAGTCGCGCCCTGACGCGCGGGCTCTGCATGACATGGGACGAAATCAGGGCCGTGGCGGCCGACCCGCTGATCACCATCGGCGCCCATACGGTGAGCCATCCGATGCTGGCCAGGCATGACGATGTCACGGCGCGCTACGAGATCGTGCAATCGCGCGACCGCCTCGCCGGCGAGCTCGGCATCAATGTGGAGCATTTCGCCTATCCGGTGGGAGATCCCGGTTCAGCCGGGCCGCGCGATTTCGCCCTGGCGCAGGAGGCGGGATTCACCACGGCTGTGACGACGCGCCCCGGCCACGTCTTCGCCGGTCACGCCGAACATCTCCACGCCCTGCCGCGCGTTTCCGTGAACGGCCTGCATCAGAGCCCCAAGACCATGCGCGCCCTGCTCTCCGGCGTGCCGTTCATGCTCTGGAACAAGGGGCGGCGGCTCAATACCCACTGAGCCGCCGCAAAGCTGCGCCCGGGCGGGCGCTCGTCAATCCAGACCGCGCGCGATATTCGAGGCGGTGACGAACTGTTTCTGGAGGACGAAGACCGCGAGGCCGACGCCGATGCCGATGACATCCGACATCCAGCCGCCCTGGATCATGGCGAGCGCGGCAACCAGCAGCACGATCCGCAGCACCGGATGCAACAGTCCGAAGAACCAGCCCTGAACGGCTGCGGCGAGCAGGAATATGCCCAATGCCGCCGTGAAGAAGACATGTGCTATCTCGAACCAGTCTCCCTGCATCAGCAGCGCATTGTTGTAGAAGAACATGAACGGCACGACGAAGGCGGCGAGGCCGATCTTGAAGCTCTCCACGGAGGTGCGCATCGGGTCCGATCCCGCAAGCGCCGCACCGGCATAGGCTGCGAGTGCCACGGGTGGCGTGATCGCCGACATCACGGCGAAGTAGAAGATGAAGAAATGCGCCGTCAGCGGCGGGATGCCGAGCTGGATCAGGCCCGGCGCCACGACGGAAGCCGCCACCGCGTAAGCCGCCGTCGTCGGCATGCCCATCCCGAGGATGATCGAGATGCACATGGCAAAGAACAGCGCCAGCAGCTGACTCTGATCCGCCACCGCCATCAGCACGCCCGACAGGCGCCCGCCGACTCCGGTCATGGCGATCACGCCGACGATGATGCCGGCAGCAGCACAGACCGCGACGAGCTGCAACGACATCTTCGCGGCGATTTCGAGCGCGTAGAGGATCGCCCGGGGCCCCATGCGATAAGGCGTCAGCCAGCTGACGACGGCGGCTGCACCCATGGCGAGCGTGCCGGCGCGGATCACGGAATAGCCCACGAACAGCGCGCCGATCAGGATCACGATCGGAATGAACAGGAAGACCTGTCTGGCCAGCTTGCGGAACTGCGGGAGCTCGCTGCGCGGCAGCCCCTTCATGCCGTTCTTCAGGGCCTCGTTATCGACCATGAAATAGACGGAGAGGAAGTAGAGGATCGCCGGGATGATCGCCGCGATGACGATATCGGTATAGGGGATGCCGGTGATCTCGGCCATGATGAAGGCGCCCGCGCCCATGATCGGCGGCAGGATCTGGCCGCCCGATGAGGCGGCCGCCTCGACAGAAGCCGCCGTCTGCGGCTTGTAGCCGACCTTCTTCATCAGAGGGATCGTGAGCGAACCGGTGGAGACCACGTTGCCGGCGGATGTGCCGTTGATCATCCCCATCAGGCCGGAGCCGAACACCGCGACCTTGGCCGGCCCGCCGCGCGCGCCACCCGCTGCCGCGAAGGCAAAGTTGACGAAATACTCACCCACCTTGCTCGCCTGCAGGAAGGCCGCGAAGGTGATGAACAGGATGATATAGGTCGAGGAGACTGCGATGGTCGGGCCCAGAATGCCGTTATCGGTATAAAGGAAGGCGAAGAACCGCGCCGGCCGATAGCCGCGATGCTCGAGGAATCCCGGCAGCCAGGGGCCGACAAAGGCATAAGCGACGAACAACGCCACGATGATCACGAGCGCGAGCCCGGCCAGCCGACGGGTGAGTTCGAGGATCAGCAGGATGCCCGCGATCGACGCCCACATGTCGTTGGGGTGGGGAAAGACCTGGGCGCGGGTGCGCAGGAAATGCGCGTGGGCGATGATGTAGATGCCGACCGCAATCGCCGCGAGGGCGAGGAGCAGATCCCCCGGTGCGAGCCTGCTGCGGTCTCCCGGCGGGAAAAACCAGGTCACAAGGATCGCCAGAGCCGTACCCGCGATGATCGGCAGGCCGAATGTGTTGACCATCTTGTCCGCCGGGGCGCCCGTCGCGATCAGATCGCCCGTCGCCACGGCAAGGATGATCTGCCCGAGCGCTGTGAGGATCAGGAGCGCCGCGATGCCGAGCAGGGCGAGTTCGACGACCGAGCGCGTATGCGCACGCCCCTGCGGATCGACGAAACCGCGCGCGGAGAACAGCGTGAAGCCGAGCGCGAGCCCCCCGGTCACGTGAGCAAGCCGGTAGACCCAGGTCTCCAGCGGATAAAGGTTCATGACGCCGATGTGAAAGGCCGTGTAGGCGATGCACAAGGCGGCAACGAGATGATGGCTCCGGCCTTCGAAGATGCGCTGGTTGCCCGCATAAATTTCGCGATCGACCCCTGCGGCGATACTTTGTGTCCCGGATTCGCCTTCCGGCGCCTCACGCGTGTCAGCGGCGGCCATTCACCCCTCCCGATGAAACCTCTGGTGCGGTCGTTTTCGACCTTTTTTTGATGGATGGAGGCCACGGCGGGCGCGGCCTCCATCGAAGTCAGATCATAACGGCGAAGCCGCAATCAGCCACGCAGATCTTCCGGGATCTCGATGCCGATTTCCTCGTAGTAACGCACGGCGCCCGGATGGAACGGCAGGAAGCTGTTGTTGTCCCAGTTCTCAGCCAGGGTGGCCACCGCCGCAGCGTGGATCTGCATCATGCGCTCGTTGTTCTCGAGCACCGTCTTGGTGATCTCGTAGGCGAGGCTTTCGGGCATGTCCTGATGCGCGATCGCGAAGTTCCACATCGCCACCGAGGCCTGGTCTTCGTCCTGCACGGCGTAGGTGCCGGCGGGGATGGTGAAGGCGGAGACTTCCGGGAAGGCTTCCAGAACCTGCTCATGCTCTTCGGGCGTGAAGCCGAAGGTGATCACGTCCGCTTCGGCTGCGAGCTGCGAAAAGGCCGCAGTCGGGAGACCGGCGGCGAAGACGAAGGCATCGACCAGACCATCCTGGAGCTGGCTGGCCGAATCTGCGGCGCCTGCGAAGGAAATGGTGGCATCGACACCGAGCTCTGCGAGAATGCGCGGCCAGTAGGTGCCGGGAGTCCCGCCGGCCGGGCCGACCGCGACACGGCGCCCGTCCAGATCACCCACCGAGGTGATGCCCGACGTGCGCAGCGTGATCCCGTGGAAGGGCGTCTCGTACATCGGGAACAGCGCGCGGATGTCGCTGTGCTCGAGGCCGGGGGCGAGTTCGCTCTGGCCGGTCCAGGCTTCGAAAGCCGGGCCCATCGTCACGAGGCCGATATCATGCTCGCCCGTCTGGACCAGCGTGACGTTCTGCACCGGGCCGCCGGTCACCTCGCCGGAGACGTTGACGCCGAGCTCGTCCGTCAGGAAGCTCGCCATGCCGCCGCCATAGACGAAGTACACGCCGCCCTGGCTGGCGGTGCCGACGGTTAGGTCGCGCGGCCAGTCGTCACGATCGGCCAGAGCCGCGCCGGATACGAACAGTCCGGCCGCAGCCAGACCCGTTACGATTTTCTTCATCAGTTTTCCTCCCTCGAAGGATTAAAGGGTCATTTTGAACCAAGCCCTGCATCGGGCGCAAGGCTGCCCCGCATTAGGAATAGGGACAAGGCCGGCTTTGTAAAGCCCGGACCACGGCGCCGGCCATCTGATGAGGGGAGGGGGCGGGTGGTCTGCGACGAAAGAATAAGGCCGCCCGGAAATGCTGCGACGCAAAAAAATCACGCAACCTCTGGCCTTTGATGAATCTAGCTGGCATATTCTGCATATAAAATATTCTATGATTATAGTCAGAGGGCAATATTATGACTTCAATATCATTCGGTGCCGCGCCGCCTCCGGCGCATCCTCGCATGCGCCCGGATCCGCAATTCTCCCTGGCCGGAACCTTGGATGGCGCAGCCTCTGCCGGGCAGGCGGCGCAGGACCCGCGCGCGCAGCGCCCGCTCTGGAACGAAGCTGGCGCGCTGGAAGTCGAGGGCATGCGCCCGCAGCCACTGGTCGGGACGCGGGCCCCGGACGATCCGTTCCTGCGCGGGCTCGCCGCGCCGCCGCGATCGCTCCCCGGCGAGACGCCAGAGGGCTTCGAAGATTTTCGCTGGGTCAGTACCGAAGCCGCGCCGGGCCTCTCGGTCGGTGCCGATCATGCACCGGGCGGGTCGCGTTTCGGTGTGACGACCAACGGATCGGTGCTCTCCGATAGCGGTTGGTCCGGGCTCGTCGTGACACAGCCGCACGGGCCGGATGCCGGCGCTCCCCGATTGCGCGCACAGATCGGCGGCAGCACGGATTTCGCGCTGTCCGATGATCTGCGCGCGGCCTTCACAGGCAATGCGGCTGTGACGACCGATGGCGGCGCGAGCGCGCATGCCGATCTCTCGCTCGCCACCGGCGGCGGGACCGGGATCGGCGTCGCCGTCACCGCAGGGCCCGACGGTGTGGCGCAGGAAGCCTATATCCGGCAACAGATCGCCGATGGCGGCACGCTGTCCGGGCGGATGATCCGTCCCGCCGATGGCGGCGACACGGAATGGCGGCTGCGCTACGATGCCAGCGATTTTCGCGCCGAGGCCTATCAGCGCGGTGACGATTGGGGCGCCGGCGTGAATTTCCGCATGCGCTGGTGAGAAATGCGCCGCGTCCCATGTTCAGGGGCGCGGTGCGGCAGCAAGTTCGGCGCTCTCCTCCGCCGGGGTCTCGGTCGTCGAAGCACTCGAAAACCCGTAATCCTCCTCAGCTTCCGGATAGAGCGGCGCGGCCACCGGGGTCGTGCGCGGCAGGGTCTGGAAGCGGCCCTGCTGGTCTGCGGGCACCGGCGCGCGGGCCTTCAGGCGCCACACGGCGAAGCCGACGGAGAGGAAGCCGACGATGGCGGTGAAGAGAAAAAGCCCGGCCGGGCCGGCGAGGTTCATCACCCCGGCGGCGAGAAGCGGCCCGGCTGTCGCGCCGGCGGAATAGGTCAGCACCAGCCCGCCGCTGGCCGCAATGCGCTCCTCGCGTTCGAGGTGGTCATTGGTATGGGCCACGCAGAGCGGGTACAGCACGAAGGCGATGCCGCCGAAGACGGCGCCGAGGATCAGCAGCGCAATCTCCCCGCCTGCGGGCGCTGCGATCATCGCCACCGAGGTCAGCGCACCGGCGATGATCACGCCGACGATGACGAGGCGCCGGTCGATCAGATCGGACAGGCGCCCCACCGGCCATTGCAGGATCACGCCGCCGAAGATGATGGCGCTCATGAAGAGCGCCGTCTGCGACAGGTCGAAGCCGATCCCGGACGCATAGACCGGCGCCAGCGCATAGATCGCGCCGATGACCAGCCCCGAGGAGATGCAGCCGAAAATCCCGAGCGGGGAAGCCTCGTAGAGACGCTTGAAGCTCAGCGAAGCGATATCGGGCAGAATCGGTGGTGCCATCCGCGTCATCGCCACCGGCACGGCGGCGAGGCTGAGCACCACGCCCATCATGATGAAAAGCAGGAAGCCGGTCTCGTCCGGCACGCCGATCATGAACTGGCCGGCGGACTGGGCGAGATACATGCAGCTCATGTAGCTGGCGAGCAACGTACCGCGATTCTCCTTGGTGGCGCTGTCGTTGAGCCAGCTCTCGATGCAGACGAACAGGCCGGCCATGCAGAAACCCTGCACGAAGCGTAGCACCGCCCAGGGGATCGGATCGAGATGGATCGGATAGGCCAGCGTGCTCGCCGTCACGATCGCCGTGAATGCGGCGAAGGCCCGGATATGGCCGATGCGCGTGACGATACGGAAGGTTTGCAGCGAGCCGACCGTCAACCCGCCGAAATAGGCCGCCATCACGAGGCCGATGATCGGCGTCGCCACCTCCGCCTCGTTCATGCGGATACCGAGGATCGTGCCGAGCGGCCCCGACCCGGCCATCAGCAGGATGGTCGCGACCAAAAGGACGAGGACCGGGCGCAGGGCGTCTTTGAATGCCATGATGGGGATGCTTTGTCGCAGGAGTTCGAGGCAAGCCGGGTGCCTTCAGGGTGTGGCGGATTTGGGGCGCGGGCAAGCGAATTCGCAAGCGAAATCGCAAAGCGCGAACGGTTTTCCTGTCTGGCTTTGCGGATAATCGGTGCGCGCTCCGCCGCAGCCATGTCCGACTGCGATCATTCGGCATAACGCGTAAAATTTGAGCAACCTTAAAATGCGTTTTGCGCAGCCTCCGCCCGTTTATCCGCCATGCTCCGGATGGCATTTCGAATGTTTCGTGCCACACTCGTGATTCGAGACGAATCGGTTTGGAGCCGATTCCGTTTCAGGGACGCCTGCGACGCGATGTGATCTGGCTCCTGCCGCATTTGCCGGGCAACCTGTCTGAGATTCAGCAGGTTAGCTGAGGAATGTGACGCTTGATGGAGGCAGATGCATGTATCCGAGCGACGACCTCTTCTCCTCTTTCGCCCGCACCTACGAGGCGCGGCGCGAAACGGAAATGTCCCTGTCGGACTATCTGGAAGGCTGCCGGGACGACCCGATGATGTATGCCAGCGCGCCCGAGCGCATCCTGGCGGCGATCGGCGAACCGGAGATGGTCGACACCTCCCGGGATTCACGGCTCGGTCGGATCTTCATGAACCGCACCATCCGGGTCTATCCCGCCTTCACCGAGTTCTACGGCATGGAAGAGACGATCGAGCGCATCGTCTCGTTCTTCCGCCATGCGGCGCAGGGTCTGGAGGAGCGCAAGCAGATCCTCTATCTGCTCGGCCCCGTCGGCGGCGGCAAGTCCTCGCTGGCCGAGCGCCTCAAGGCGCTGATGGAAGTGCATCCGATCTACGTGCTCAAGGCCGGCAACGAGATCAGCCCGGTCTTCGAGAGCCCGCTCGGCCTGTTCGATCCCGAGCGCATGGGCGATCAGATCGAGGAGCGCTACGGCATCCCGCGCCGGCGCCTGACCGGCCTGATGAGCCCCTGGGCGCTCAAGCGTCTCGACGAGTTCGGCGGCGATATCTCGCGCTTCAAGGTGGTGAAGGTGAACCCCTCGCGCCTGCGCCAGATCGGCATCGCCAAGACCGAGCCGGGTGACGAGAACAACCAGGACATCTCCTCCCTCGTCGGCAAGGTCGATATCCGCAAGCTGGAGACGCTCTCGCAGAACGATCCGGACGCATATTCCTATGCGGGCGGGCTCAACCGGGCCAATCAGGGCGTGCTCGAATTCGTCGAGATGTTCAAGGCGCCGATCAAGATGCTGCACCCGCTGCTCACCGCGACGCAGGAGGGCAATTACGTCGGCACCGAGAATATCGGCGCGATCCCCTTCCAGGGCATCATCATGGCCCATTCCAACGAGGCGGAATGGCAGAGCTTCAAGACCAATAAAAACAACGAAGCCTTCATCGACCGCATCTACGTGATCAAGGTGCCGTATTGCCTGCGCGTCACTGAAGAGCAGCAGATCTACGACAAGCTGATCCGCACCTCGGAGCTGGCCGAGGCGCCCTGTGCGCCGGGCACGCTGGAAATGCTGGCGCGTTTCGCGGTGCTCTCGCGCCTGCGCGAACACGAGAATTCCAACGCCTTCTCGAAAATGCGCGTCTATGACGGCGAGAGCCTGAAGGAGGTCGATCCGCGCGCGCGCTCGATCCAGGAATACCGTGACGCGGCCGGTGTCGACGAGGGTATGGACGGCATCTCCACCCGCTTCGCCTTCAAGGTGCTCGCCGCCACCTACAACCACGACACCACCGAAATCGCGGCCGATCCGGTGCATCTGATGTATGTGCTGGAGCAGACCGTGCGGCGCGAGCAGCTGCCGGACGAGCAGGAAAAGCGCTATATCGAGTTCATCAAGGCCGAGCTCGGGCCGCGCTATGCCGAGTTCATCGGCAACGAGATCCAGAAGGCCTATCTGGAGAGCTATCACGATTACGGGCAGAACGTGTTCGACCGCTATGTCGATTACGCCGATGCCTGGATCGAGGATCAGGATTTCAAGGATCCCGATACCGGCCAGCTGCTCAACCGCGAACTGCTCAACCAGGAACTGACCAAGATCGAGAAGCCCGCGGGCATCGCCAATCCGAAGGACTTCCGCAACGAAGTGGTCAAGTTCTCGCTGCGCTCGCGGGCGAGCCATGGCGGCAAGAACCCGTCCTGGACCTCCTACGAGAAGATCCGCGAAGTCATCGAGCGGCGGATGTTCAGCCAGGTCGAGGATCTGCTGCCGGTGATCTCCTTCGGCTCGAAGAAGGACAGCGAGAGCGAGAAGAAACACAGTGAGTTCGTCGACCGGATGACCGAGCGCGGTTACACCGAGCGTCAGGTCCGCCGGCTCGTCGAGTGGTACATGCGTGTGAAACAGGCGGGCTGACCGAGAGGAAGGCCCGCGAAACGGGGCGACCGGATGCATATTGTCGATCGCCGCCTCAATCCCGGCGGCAAAAGTCTCGCCAATCGTCAGCGCTTTCTCAGGCGGGCGAAAGCCTTGGTCAAACGCGCGGTGCGCGACACCACCCGCGACCGCTCGATCCGCGATGTGGAGAGCGGCGGGGAGGTGTCGATCCCCGGCGAGGGTGTGCGTGAGCCGCGCTTCCAGCGCGCGTCACAGGGCGGCATGCGCGATTACGTCCTGCCCGGCAACAAGGACTATGTCGAAGGCGAGACCATCCCGCGCCCGCCGGGTTCCGGTGGCGGCGGGGGCTCGCAGGGCAGTCCGGACGGGGAGGGCGAGGACGAGTTCCGCTTCGCGCTCAGCCACGAGGAGTTCATGGACCTCTTCCTCGAGGATCTCGAACTGCCCGATCTGGCCAAGCGCAAGCTCGCGACGACAGAGCAGGTGAGCTGGCGCCGCGCCGGCTTCTCGGTGACCGGCTCGCCGGCCAACCTCGCCCTGACCCGCACCATGCGCAACTCGCTCTCCCGCCGCATCGCCCTGCGCCGGCCCCGCCCCGAGGCAGCGGCGGCGCTGGAGGAGGAGATCACGGTGCTGGAGCGCACGGGCGATGACCCGGTGCGGCTCCTGGAGGCGCGCGAGGAGCTCGCCCGGATGCGCAAGCGCCTCAAGGCGATCCCCTGGATCGACCCGATCGATCTGCGCTATCGCCGCTCGGAGCCGTATCCACGCCCCGTCGCGCAGGCGGTGATGTTCTGCCTGATGGATGTCTCCGGCTCGATGACCGAGCATATGAAGGATCTCGCCAAACGCTTCTTCACGCTGCTCTATCTCTTCCTGAAGCGGCGCTACAAGCATGTCGAGATCGTCTTCATCCGCCACACGCACGAAGCCTCGGAAGTCGATGAGGAGACGTTCTTTTATTCCCGCGAGACCGGCGGCACCATCGTCTCCACGGCGCTGGAGGAGATGCAGCGCGTCGTGGCCAAGCGGTTTCCGCCGCAGGAATGGAACATCTACGCCGCGCAGGCGTCGGATGGCGACAACACCTCCTCGGACAATCCGCGCGCCTCTGAACTCCTGACGGGCACGATCCTGCCTGCCTGCCAGTATTTCGCCTATCTGGAGGTGGGGCGCGAGGATGATCCGGCGCCGATGGGCTTCGGCTATCGCCAGAGCGATCTGTGGCGGCTCTACGACGTCCTGCGCCAGAGTGGCGAGCAGATCGCCATGCGCAAGGTGCGCCACCGCCGCGACATCTACCCCGTCTTCCGCGAACTCTTCCAGCGCAGGCAGGGCGCAGACCAGGGAGCCGGCGCATGAGCACGAAGACCGCGCAGACAGCCGCGAACCCGCCGCAGAAGCCGCGTCTCTACGAGGGGGCGGACTGGGATTTCGAGACGCTCCGGCGCATCAACGAAGCCTGCGAGGAGATCGCCATTGGCGAGCTGGGGCTCGACGTCTATACCAACCAGATCGAGGTGATCACCGCCGAGCAGATGCTCGACGCCTATTCCTCGATCGGGATGCCGCTCTTCTACAAGCACTGGTCCTTCGGCAAGCATTTCGCCACGCACGAGGCATCCTACCGCAAGGGAATGCGGGGGCTGGCCTATGAGATCGTCATCAATTCCAACCCGTGCATCTCCTATGTGATGGAGGAGAATACCGCGACGATGCAGGCGCTCGTCATCGCGCATGCGGCGTTCGGGCATAACCACTTCTTCAAGAACAACTATCTGTTCAGGCAATGGACCGATGCCGACGGCATCCTCGATTATCTCGAATTCGCCAAGGCCTACATCGCCGAATGCGAGGAGCGCTACGGCCACGGGCCGGTGGAGCGGCTGCTCGATGCCGCGCATGCGCTGATGAACCAGGCGGTGCATCGCTATCCGCGCAAGATGCAGCCCGATCTGCGCAGCGAGGAGCGGCGCGAGCGCGAGCGGCGTCAGCATGAAGAGCAGATGTACAACGATCTGTGGCGCACGGTTCCGATCAAGGAGCGCGCGGGCATCGACGATGCCGATCTGGAGCGCCGGCGGGCCCTGTTGCAGCTGCCGCAGGAGAACCTGCTGTATTTTCTGGAGAAGAGTGGCCCCAAACTCGCGCCCTGGCAGCGCGAATGCCTGCGCATCGTGCGGCTGATCGCGCAGTATTTCTATCCGCAGGGGCAGACCAAGGTGATGAACGAGGGCTGCGCCAGCTACGTGCATTACGAGATCATGAACCGGCTGCACGAGACCGGGCAGATCGGCGATGGCGACATGCTCGAATTCCTGCGCTCGCATACGAACGTGGTCTACCAGCCGGAATTCCACGAGCGGCATTATTCAGGCATCAACCCCTATGCGCTGGGTTTCGCCATGATGAAGGATATCGAGCGCATCTGCCGCGAGCCCACCGAGGAAGACCGCGTCTGGTTCCCCGATATCGCGGGCGTGGGCGACCACATGCCGGTCCTGCGCGAGATCTGGGCGAATTACCGCGACGAGAGCTTCATCCTGCAATATCTGAGCCCGCATCTGATGCGGAAATTCAAGCTCTTCCACGTAGCCGACGACGACAGCCAGCCCGACATGCTGGTCGACGCCATCCACGACGAGCGCGGCTACCGCCGCCTGCGCCGCGCGCTCGCGAAGCAATACGACGTGGCCTGGCTCGATGCCGACATCCAGATCGTCGATGTCGACCTCGCCGGCGACCGCCGCCTGATCGTCCAGCACAACGTCCTCAACCGCATTCCCCTCGACGAATCCAACGCCCGCCGCACCCTCCAGCACCTCGCCGACCTCTGGGGCTACGAGGTGATGATGAAGGAAGTCGACACGCAATCGGGCGAGGTGCTCAAGGAGCACAGGGCGGTGGCACGGGATCGGATTGTCTGAGCGGGGGGCTGGAATTTAGAGACCCATCGCAAGTGATTGTAGAGTTTCGGATCTTCATAACGGGTTTCCCCGCAAGGCATTAAACGCTATAGCATTTTTCTGATTCCTGAGGAGGTCCGCCTTGGATGTTTTTCGCGGGAGCATGTGCGATTGCGTCGCTTGAGCGACCGCCGACTTCTCATATGCCGGGTGGCGCTTCGGAGCGGCTTCCCGGTTTCCGCGGGTGCGAAGAGAGCAGGTTTCTGCCCAACGCAGGTTTCTGTCCACTGAATGCCAGCCGAAAAGGGAGATCGGACCAGCATGAAAGCAAGATCAAGACAGTTTCTTTCGATCGCCGCACTCACGAGCCTCGCGCTCGCGCCGTTGTCGGCGCAGGCCGAGCCGGAGGAGTGGGGGGATCACCCCATGGTGCCGCGTATCGCGGGGAGCGAGATTCTCTCCTACGACTTCACGGAGCTCGATCGCGTGACGCTCACCTTCGGCCCCCGCAAGGACGGAGAATTCGAGAGCGCGCGCGAGCTCGAGGGTGAGCATACCCAGCTCCTCTACCTGCTGCGCAACACCGATGTCAGCACGCTCCAGATCAAGCGCGCCTATCGCGACGGGCTCGAACAGGCCGGTTTCGAGATCGACTTCGCCGCCAGCGGCGATGATCTCGGTCGCCGCTTCCACCGCTTCGATCTGTTTGACCGCAGCCGGCCCAGCGGGGTGAGCGTGCACGAAATCGGCTGGCCCCGGGACAAGGACGACATGCGCTTCATCGCCGCCAGCCATGCCGATGAGAACGTCTTTGTAAACGCCCTGATCCATCCCAACCGCAGGGGAGGCGCGCCCGTGTTGCGGGTGGACGTGGTCGAGAAGCCGAGCGAGGAACCGACCATCGGCGTGGCAGCACCGCAGCCGCCGGCGGAACAGCCCACCGAGCGCGAAGATATCGTCGCCGCTCACGATCCCGAGAATCTGAGCGCGGCTGAGATCGAGGCCGATATCGTTTCCGAGGGCCGCGTGGCCGTGCGCGATATTCTGTTCGAATTCGACAGCGCGGCGATCATCGACGAATCCGCTGGTGCGCTCGCAGCGATCGCGGAATTCCTCGAGGCGAATGAAGAGCTCGAACTGCTCATCGTCGGGCATACCGACAATGTCGGATCCTTCGATTACAATCTGAGCCTGTCCGTCGAGCGCGCTCAGGCCGTGTCCGACTGGCTCGAACAGCGACACGGCATCGATGACGCGCGCCTGCAGGCGGCTGGTGCCGGCATGATGGCGCCGGTTGCCACGAACCGCTCCGAAGACGGGCGTTCGCAAAACCGCCGGGTCGAGCTGGTCGAGCGGTAGAGCGGTATCATGCCGGTCTGCGGCCGGTATTGGAGCGCCCGGCCTGACGGAGGCGGATCGGGCGCTCTGAAGCCTCGTTTCGGCGCATCACAGGCTGATGCGGGCCTCCGGGCGCCATTACCGCCTGGGCGATTTTGATGGATGCGCGCTCCCGGTCCCGCGTTTGCCCGCCGCAGCCTTGCCGGCTTTCTTCTTGCTCACGGGTTGACCCGCCGCCTCGCCATCGTCTTTCGCGAAACGCTTCTTCCGCTTCTTGTCGGATCCCGCGCCGCCTGCGCCGGCATCGGCGAATTTGCCGGAGGTCCGCGCCTTGCGATGACTGGCCGGAGCGTCGATCTGTGGCGCGCCGGAAGCGCGCCGGGCCGTGACGCCTTTCTCGAGGCTGCCGTGTTTTCCCAAAGCGTTGAGGAAGGTCGCAACGCTCGTCTCGGCGATTTCCACCCAGGTCTCGGATTGCTGGACGCGGATCGCGCCGATCGCATCCTTGTCGAGTCCCCCGGAGCGGCATAGCAGCGGAAGCAGCCAGCGCGGCTCGGCGCCGTCGTCGCGCCCGACGGACAGGGTGAACCAGACGCTCGGGCCGAAGCGCGCATGCGCCTTCGCGGCTGGTCGCTTATCGACCGGGACGAGCTCCTCGGGCGCCGAGTGCCGGGCGCGATGCTGGCGCAGATAGGCTGCCGCAATCGCCTCAGGGGAATACAGGGCGAGCAACCGGCCAGCAAAAGCCGCTTCGTCCTCGGTGACATCCATGGACCAGTTGGGATCGGCGAGCAGACGCTCCTCGTCGCGGCGCAGGATCTCGTCCGCTCCCGGCGCGGTGATCCAATCCGCCGTCACGCCGGCGCTCGCCAGCAGACGCTCCGCGCGCTTCACTGCCTTCGGCGGCACCACCAGGGCGGAGATGCCCTTGCGCCCGGCGCGGCCCGTGCGACCGGAGCGATGCAGCAGGCTATCGGCGTTGCTCGGGAGCTCGGCATGGATCACGAGTTCGAGATTGGGCAGATCGATGCCGCGGGCCGCGACATCGGTCGCGACGCAGACCCGGGCGCGACCATCGCGCATCGCCTGAAGCGCGTGCGTCCGCTCCGTCTGGCTCAGTTCACCGGAGAGGCTGACGACGGCAAAGCCGCGATTGGAAAAACGGGCGGTGAGCCGGCTTACCATCGCGCGGGTATTGGCGAAGACGATGGCGTTTTGCGCCTCATGATAGCGCAGCACGTTGATGATGGCGTTTTCCGCGTCCTGTGCAGCGACGCGCAGCGCCTGATAGGCGATGTCGGCGTGCTGGCTTCTGTCGGACTGGGTCTTCACCCGCACGGCCTCGCGCTGGAAACGCTGGGCCAGTTTGGCGATCATCGGCGGCACGGTCGCCGAGAACATCAGCGTCCGGCGCTCCGGCGGCGCCTTGTCCAGCATGAATTCCAGGTCTTCGCGAAATCCGAGATCGAGCATCTCGTCCGCCTCGTCCAGGACGATGACCTGCAAACCGGTCATGTCGAGGGATCCGCGCTGGATATGGTCGCGCAGGCGCCCCGGTGTCCCCACGACGATATGGGCGCCGCGTTCGAGGGTGCGGCGCTCGTCGCGCATGTCCATGCCGCCGACGCAGGAAGCCATGCGTGCCCCCGCCTTGGCATAAAGCCAGCCGAGCTCGCGCGTCACCTGAGAGGCGAGCTCCCTTGTGGGTGCGACGATCAGGGCCAGCGGAGCGCTTGCGGGGCCGAGCATGCCTTCAGCGTCCAGCAGCGTCGGGCCGATCGCCAGCCCGAATCCCACGGTCTTGCCCGAACCGGTCTGGGCCGATACCAGCAGATCGGCATCGCGCAGAGCGGGGTCGGTGACCGCTTCCTGGACCGGGGTGAGGCTGTCATAACCGCGCTCGGCGAGCGCCTGGGACAAGGTATGGATCATGGAATGCCAATCTGGGGAATATCGACGCCGCAGCCTTGCGCGGTCCGTCGGCACGAAAGGTGCGATCATGGTTCACGTAACGCAACGCGCGCATCATGTATACTGTAGAAAACAGGGTTCGGGCTCGCGGCGCCCGGGATCCTTCACCCGCTCCCCCTGATCGGTTACGTCTCGGGCCGGCTTCGACGGCAGAGGGCAACGCATGCTTCCATGGATACATCTGACCACGGCACAAACGCCGGAGGGGGACAGGCTCAGGCTCCTGCGCCGGGGCGATGAATTCTCGATTCGTCTCGAGGGCGGCAACGAGCTGATGAACAGCCGCCTAGGCGGCTCGGAGGAGGCGCTCGCGACCCTTGCTTTCGACCAATTGGCCGGGCGGCCCGCGCCGCGTATCCTCATCGGCGGGCTCGGGATGGGATTTACCCTGCGCGCCGCGCAATCGGTCGCGCCGCCGGATGCGCGCCTGATCGTCTGCGAGATCGTGCCTGAACTGGCCGACTGGGCGACGCAGCACATGGCGAGCGTGTTCGGGGATTGTCTCGCCGACCCGCGGGTGGAGCTGCGGGTGGGCGATGTCGGTGCCGTCATCGGCGAGGCCGGGAAGGCGTTCGACGCGATCCTGCTCGATGTCGATAACGGGCCTGACGGC
>LFIK01001545.1_pt1 | contig 18350 bp, 21 predicted proteins | sample 643401 | NCBI WGS metagenome assembly LFIK01 (sample SAMN03777447, study PRJNA286221) | soda lake metagenome | biome: soda lake; feature: Kulunda steppe; material: water; isolation source: sample T5-Br brine of Lake Tanatar-5 | place: Russia: Kulunda steppe | collected 2010-07
CACACACACACACACACACACACACACACACACACACACACACGTGTGCACGCACATGCACGCATACTCACACACGCACGCACACATTTACACGCACCGCACACACATATACACAACATAAGCACAAGCATACACATGCATACATCCGCACACATGCACACTTACGCACGTGCACGTGCACACACACGCACACGCACACACACGCACACACGCACACACACCCACCAACCCACACACGCACACACACACACAAACGCAAGCATGTAAGCACACACGCACACGCATGCACACACACACAAATGCACAAAAATACAAATGCACACAAATGCACACACATGCGTACATTCTAGTGCTCGTACACACGCTTTCATAGATACATGCATAACCTGAGCAGGAGTGTGTATGTGCGTGCTTCCTCCCCTTAACACACATACAAACATACACACACGCACACGCCTATACTCACATACATACACACGTGATATGCACAAGACATGCACTCATTCAATAAGGATACCAGACATGCGCATGATTTGTGAAAGGTCATTCTTATTTACGGACTTGTATCATGTGTGATCTGGAGTGGCATGGAGTGCATTCAACTGTGCTCTACAGCATGCACTTATGGATTGCATTTGTGACTTATTCAATGATTCTCAAAAGTTTGTCTGTTTGATGATACTGGCAGACTAGTGACCAGGCCAAGATTGATTGAAGCGATGAAGCAAGTAGACAGGTTGGTGTTACATTAGTTTTCATACAACTTGCTCTGTGCTGGACAGACGCACACTGCTTGCCAATACTGGATTGTTGCGTAAGTAAATATAAAAAGAAGGTAGCATGTGCAGGTATGGACAAGTAGTAGGCATTTGTTCACACACAACACTAAAATTTGGATCCTGCAACAAGGAAGCTTTTTTTCTCTGTGCACGCATTGCGTTACATGCATACAAACAATTCATTGCTGTTAATACCATGCCATTTCATAACAGCAAGCACATTCATTTAAAATCATAAGGATGAATCAGTCATAATCAGTTGAACCCATTTTTCACATGGCTAGCTCATAGGATTCAATCTGCATTTCAGTTGTGTGCCTACCTCTGTGCATGGTCCTTGCACACACAACCTCGAGTCTCTTACCAGAGCCTTTGTCTTGTGCCATGCACTGCTGTGCAGAGCAGCTTTCATTGATGACCGTTTTGCCAACAAGTTATTGGCTTATGCAGACGAGCCAGCGCCTATATCGCCAGGTGCTACCATAAGTGCACCTCACATGGTAAGTGGACTCCCACCGACCTTTGAAACCAGCACACCACCCCTGCCAAAGGTACCAGGCATCCGAATTCTTAGTTGTGTTGTTCATAGGAGCTCGTTTGCGATTGGCTCTAGAGGAGAGCAATGCTCAAGGAATGGGGGCCCAGGTGGTCTTGAAGGGTGCAGATGAGGTGGTGAGCTAGTGGCAAAGCGGCGTGCTGAAATGCAGGTCCCTGGAGTGGTGCTCCTGCAAACAGGTGCAGACCCTTCAATTGCCCAGGGCCGCGCTTGCTTCCCGCCATTTTCTTGACGCTATCTTCGTCCTGCTGAGATTGTGCCTGCCACACCGCCACCCTGCCTGCAGCATGCCACAGTGCTGGAGATGCTGGATGCCCAACTCCAGCCCGGGAATCGAGTGCTGGATGTGGGATCAGGTGATGCCAGCTCAGGGATGTGGGATCAGGTGACGCCAGCTCAGGGATGTGGGATCAGGTGATGCCAGCTCAGGGATGTGGGATCAGGTTACGCCAGCTCAGGGATGTGGGATCAGGTGATGCTAGCTCAGGGATGTGGGATCAGGTGACGCTAGCTCAGGGATGTGGGATCAGGTAATGCCAGCTCAGAGGGTCCTGCTTTCTCAATCCACCCCCGCACCTGTGTTGACCGCTATGGTGCTGCATCGCTTCCGCAAGGTCCTCGTGCCCACAAGGACAATGTGACATACTGTCAGCCGCGCCTGTCTGGGTGGGCAACGCCCGCCCTCTGCTCTGCTTTGCCCAACTGGCTTGTCCAGCAGCGTCCTCTTGCTCAGCCGTGTGCCCTGGTACAGCCTGCCAGGCATGCCACATCCACTGGCCTTTCCGGCCACGTCCACAGGCTCATGGATTTGTCAAGCATAATCATGTGTGCGCTTCCACTTGCAGGGTCGGGCTACCTTGTGGCGGTGTTTGCAAAGCTCGTGCTGCCCGGAGGGACGGTGCTGGGCTTGGAGAAGGTGCCGGAGCTGGTGCGTGGCATAGTGTGTGCATATTGCGGCAGCCCGCAGTTCAGCATTCCCCATGCTGGTGCGTGGCACAGTGTGTGCACATTGCGGCAGCCCATAGTTCAGCATTCCCCATGCTGGTGTGTGGAGGGATGCAGTGCTAAGTTGGTCCTCCACACATCAGCGTAAGGTGATGCAGTGGTAGGGTGGTGCACCAAGCTGATGAGCCAAGTGTGGTTACCAGGCCGCTGGAAGGTCCACCTCTGCCCTTAGATGCAGTTGACAGACAGCATCTGGAAAGTTCTTTGGATTTGATCCATCGAAAGTGCCACAGGGCTGTCCATCTGGAGACTACTAGCTGCTTTTTGAATCAAGGGCTTTGTGCCATTCGTTCCTGGGGCATGCCTTGGTCCTGTGTTTATGTTTGCTGCCCGTTTGAGCCCAAACTCTGCCATCCTAATTCTCTAGGTACACCGCAATCTGTTTGATTATCGCTCGTCACCCATGCCTGCCCAGTGCTGTGCCCTTGCATGGCACACACCTGCCTCAAGACCCAATGAGCTGCGCTCTGCTTAAGAAGGCAAGAAAAATACCAGTGGAGGTGCAGCTAGCACTTGAAGCTTGAAGATCAGTTGGACAGGCCTTGTCAAAAGCATCACCGGATCCCATGCATGGATGATGACCAGGTGCTACTCCTTGCTCCTTGTGCTCGACGTTTGCTCCTGTCCAATCAGTTTGCTGTGTCTCTACCTGAAAGGCTGCACCACGTGGCTAGCTCCCTTTGAAGGCATTTTGAGGGAATGCTTTGCTCTATTTGTAAGGGTATGATCATTGTAACAGGAGGCTGCAATTGCTAACCGGTGCCAGCCGCGAGAGGCCAAAAGGGTTGGGGTGCAAGTCTCCCCGCTCCTTCAAAGGAGTAGGGAGGTGCCAAAGTGGCATCCACCACCGGAATTGGTCGGTCCATTTTGGCCAGGTCTGCTACACTGTTAGAGCCATTACTTCATGCTTGTGTTTAACGCATGCTTTGCTGCTGCCAACATGCCCTTCTGCAAAATGATCTGCGCTGCAAGCTTATTCGCCACCCAACCTCCTTCCCCCCCCCTTTCCTGGCTTTTGTCACCTGTCCTGCAATTCCCATGGCCCGCTGCAAGGCACAGATTTGACATGCCGCTGTCGTCGTGTGCACGCCGCAGGTCACCCGCTCTGTCACATGTATCCAGTCAGCCTGCCCTGAGTTGGCAGCAGAGCAGGGCAAGGGCTGGAGGGTGGAGCATGGGAATGCTCTGTCAGGTGGGGGGGGCGCATGGAAAGGCTGTTCACCACGGAGGCGATACACCCATTTGTGCTGCTCTAGCCCCAGGGTTGGCATCAGGCATGCGCTGGCATGGTGCAGTGAATTGTTCATGATACCGTGAAAGTGCCATGGTGCTGTTGGGACCGTGATGCATACACAATCTTCACCCCACCCAGCGCACCTGATGCGCTGATGCGTCTCGGGGCATCCGCTGCTTCCGCCGCTGCAGTGGGATGGGGGAATTGGAACAGTGAGGGCAAGCCTGCCTGCAGAGGGGGCCCCTCTCGCAGCGGTGAGCCCTCTGTGCGCCCTGCATACTCTGCACGCCTGGGTGCGCTTTGAACAGCATGCCCGCTTTGAAGCTGCTCGGCCGGCTGCTGCTGTGTGTTGCCTAGATCGCCCTGCGCTGTGTGGCATACAAGCTGACCTGGGACATCCCCTGTGCTCACCCGCCACTTTGGCACTCCCCGCACTGCTGCAGCTCGCTCACGTTTGGTCAGACCTCACGTACGCGCGACACGCACACATACACACACACGCTCACATTTAGTAAGACCTCACAAATACGCGCACACACACATACACGCACGCTCACGTTTGGTCATACCTCACATGTGCGCGCACACACACATACACACACACGCTCACATTTAGTCAGACCTTACAAATACGCGCACACACACATACACACACACACGTTCACGTTTGGTCAGACCTCACATACGCGCGCACGCACACATACACACACGCTCACATTTAGTCAGACCTCACAAATACGCGCCCACACACATACACACACGCGCTCACGTTCAGTCTCACCTCACATACGCGCACACACACAAACACACGCTCACGTTTGGTCATACCTCACATACGCGCGCACACACACATACACACACACGCTCACGTTTGGTCAGACCTCTCACACACGCGCACACACACACACACGCTCACGTTTGGTCAGACCTCTCACACACGCACACACACACATACACACGCTCACGTTTGGTCAGACCTCACACACCCGCGCACGCACACATACACATGCTCGCGTTTGGTCTGACCTCACATACGCGCGCGCACACACGCTCACGCTTGGTCAGACCTCACATGCCCCTGCAACAGACATGGCCATGACGGAGGACCCGTACCATGCCATCCATGTTGGTGCAGCAGCAGACGAGCTACCCAAGTGAGTGGCATCTTAACACGCTCACGCTGATGTGCTTACAAACCAGGTGCGGGGGGGGCCTTGCACGGCTGCTCCTGCAGTGAGGCTAGCATGTGGTCGGTCAATCATGTAAAAACAAGGTGCTCCAGCAGCTGCTTTTCCTCCATCCAGCTGGTGGCAGTACCTGTGTGCCTCGTTGCCCACCCTCGCCGACACATGCATGCGCATGCTGCGGTGCGCCCACGCCCTCTGCATATGCCTCTACCGCCCCTGCCCCTGCCCCATCCTCACTGACCCTTGAGCGTGTGCCCATATGCGTGAATTTCTGGAGGTCCCTCGTGGACAATGTGAATTTCTGACATGTGAATTTCTGACAATGTGAATTTCTGACATGTGAATTTCTGGAGGTCCCTCGTGGACAAGTTAGCCCCGGGCGGCAGGCTGGTCATCCCTGTGGGCCCGCGCTATGCAGCTCAGGTGTGACCCTCCTTGGCCTTATTTTGTTTTGGAGCGCTGGCCCCTGTGCTAGCTGTGCGTTAGCACCACTTGTATGCACCAGGCCTTCTCCACTTGTTCCAGGGTCTTCATCAGCGGCGCAATCAGCGCCGACTGCCGCTTTGGCAGAGTCCCTGTGTTTACAGCGCTTGCCTGATCGACAGCAAGAACGCCAGAAGTAGCACCAGAATCAGCAAGCATTCCTTGCTGCCTGGCCTGTGACGCGACTTGTTGGTGCTTGGCAGGACGTCGGGTGCGCAGTGCAGTACATGGGCACGAGTCACACCTCCCTGCGCCATATCATGGCTTCTCTCTTGGAGGTTGCAGCAAGCTCGTCGTTGCAATAACCAGTCAGAACAAAAGGTCAATTGGGACCTTTTGGGTCCCCGTGTCCATCATCATATCACACGCCCTGTTACCTTTTTTAGCAAAACCAGTTCTGTCACAGGCTTAATGTCCCACTTTTGTCTCTCTCGCAGCGCCTCATGACTGTTGACAAGGACATGAAGGGGAACGTGGTCCAGCGAGATGGAGGCTTACTGGTGAACTACGTAAGTGCATACGTCAAGTGAGGTCCTCTCAGTGCAATTACGTTGCTTTCATGCTTGGCTATTGCTTTACTTGCTGAGCTATTGCACTCACGTATACACTGGACCATGGCATGGCATAGAATGGCAAGGTGCTCCTGGAGACACTCCTACCGTGTCAGAAGCATTCATTTGGGCACTTGACAAGGAAAGCCCTGGATGCATGCCAGCACTGTGGTTGCTCAAAGAGGAGCAAACACATCTGGGCACAGCCAGGTGAGCCTTGACTTCCACCTTGAATAAATACAGGTACCCCTGACCCGGCCGTCTGAGCTAGAAGATGGCTTCATGCCATAGGCATCCCGGGGGGGCGCAGCTTCCCCAGAGGGTGGACACATACAGCATATCTCCATTCTCCCTGTAGTCTCCAGCCTTCAGAACGTACAGCCTCAAGAGTCAGGCGCACAGGAGGCGCTACCCCAGACAATGGGCATTCACTGTCCTGGGTCAGCAGGCGCCTCAGAAGTACGACTCCAGGAGCAAGGCTTGCGGGGATTAGATGAACGTTCAACCCCGGGGCGCAGAAGTAAAGGGAGGCATTCCAGCAGGCCCAGCAGGAGATGACCTCAAGATCATTGTAAACCATGACTGTATATGCTCAAACGTGTACCAAGATTTGGATCTACCAGCTGTTGGCACTTTCACAGACTGTGGATCTGTATCACAGCGCAGTATCCTGTGTGGAACCTTTCACTGGGATCTCTGTAAATCATGATAGGGTTATGCCATCAAAGTACTTGCATTAAACAATTTCTGTGCATATGCTGATCCTTGCTTGCGATAGTGCAGTGCTTCATGCAGAAAGGCGACAGCTCAGGTGTCATGACTCATGAGACATTGTTTATTTAGGCAGCCCTGAAGCATTCTTATGATTGCTGCCGTGCACGTCCTTACCTCTTCATCTCTTCGATTGTTGCAAGGCTCATGCCTGACAGGTTTCCTTTTCCCTTTTTTCATGCTCGTGTCAATGCACCCAACCATTGACACTCTTTGAATTGGCTGGTCTATAGCATGTCATGATGGTGACTCATCGGATGCTTGAGTAAATCAAATGATCGGGATAACACAAACTGGAATGAGTCCTTTGCCTGCACGAGTGGGGTGCCTCAGGAAAAGAGATTTGTGTAAGCTCGTTGGACTGGTTAAAATCAGACGAATGGATGGAGTGGTACCGTAATGTGTAACACATGCAAAAGGTGCTCGACGCACACACTCAAGAAGGGCATGAGAGGTCATGCAGTTGTTTAAGATGCACATCCATCAAAGTTACTGGCAGGCAGTCACATTATGGCCTCTGAGTCAGCTCCATCCAAAGATGACAAACACTTGACTCATGTGTATAACACCTCTTCCTACTTTAAAACTGAAGACACTGCACAAAATTAAGTTTTAAACCAGCACTTTGATGGGCCTGAGTGGCGGCTGAGCTGCTCTTCAAGTAGATCCTGCCTCAATCATGAGGAGCAAAAACTAAAAGTGCTTCAGATAGCTGGCTGTGCTGTTGCTGCCTCTTCCACGGCATTCCCCATTGGCTCCCCACAGGCCACAGCTTGAGCTGCAATAGCTGCCAGGTGCCCTGCCTCAACATGCAGCGCCATGGCCTCTTCCCCCACATCCTCTTGTACTGCAGTCTGGGCGACGCGCTGCAGGAGCGCCTCCGCCTCTTGCTCGGCCTGAGAAAGCCGCTCGGCACGTGCATGTTGCTGCTGCTGCTGCTGCTGCTGCTGCTGCTGAACATCCTCTGACCGAAGGGCGTCCGGGTGCTGGTTGGGCTCAAAAATGTGGCAGCATGCGGCTGGCTGGAGTGCGGTGGCAGCCGCAGCGGGCACAGGGGTGGCATTCATTGCCTCAACAGCTTGGCGCAGCACCTCCCCTGTTGCCTTGTGCACAGCCACCTTGGCAGCCTGTGGAGGAGCGTGGCAGAAGTGCTTGCATATTTGTTGCCTTCAAGTGTGGAGCAACCCATTCATGAGCTCTAGCAGCGCTGCCCCCAGCTCTACCAAGGCACAGCAGACTGCAGAGGCCAAGCTGCCAGCAGTGATCATCACTGTTGCATGCACTGCATGGCATGACCTCACAGGGCCGCGGCAGTACCTGGGAGTCAGAGCTGTCATGGAGGAGACGCACGCATACTCACTGCTTAGGGGTGAAAGGCATCACTCGGGAGCGGGGGATTTCACAGAGGAGGCACACACACACACACACACACACACAGGCTTGACAGGAGTGGGGCATCACCTGGGAGCCTGAGCTTTCATGGAGGACACGCACGGTGGCCCGTAAAAGCTCAGGGTTGTCTTCGTCCAAGGCCCGCATGCTGCGCTCCCCCGCTGGATTTGTGTACAAGAGGGCATGCATGGTGTGAATGAACGTTTTGAAAGCCTTGACGGACGGCCCATGCTGTACAAGATCAGCAGAATGAACCTATGCCCAGGCTTACAAGCATCTTGGGTGCTGCTCCACAGCCACGTCCATCAAAGATCAAATGGCAGTCAGGCATGTTGTACCAGCCGGGCATGTTGGCCTAAGCTGCCTCAAACAAATGAGCAGGTCTCTCCGTCCAGGGTACGCCTGCATCATGCCACTCACACCTGATCTGCAGCGCACGCCCACCTGGATCGTTGCGCCTGTTGGCAGTGATTGGCACTGTGGATGTGCGGCTGAGGCTACCTTTCAAGCTAGATTGCAGGGAGCAGCATGGTGTTTTGGGGTGTTGGTCAAGTTCACGCTCTTTCTTCCCAGGAGAGCAGCCCGCAGCATTCCTGCACAGAGGCAGCAGGCAAGGAGACTCAAGTAGGCTGGGTGTGTCATGGGTGGAAGGGGGTTGTCAACCTCCCACGTTGGGACAGTTGTTTTTGAGCTTGTGAGGGCCCGCCAGTGTGCCGGCCCTCTGGAGCATGTCGGTGAAAGCATGGATTTGCATGAAGCGACTCATGGCCATGTTGGGTACGCGCAGAGAAAAAGTTTGAGGGGTGCAGATTCCGGGGCCACAGGCTCCACTGGGCAAGTGCAACGCATAAGACCTTACTCGGCACTGACACAGGCCAGACCTTACTCGGCACTGACACTGTTCAGCGGGAATGCCTCCAAAGCTAAGGACAAAGCAAATGGACCAGGAGGACGCGACACAGCACGACCACAGGAGCACGCACCTTCCTGATCCAATGGTATCTTCATGTGCAAACAGTGCACAATGATTGCATGACGGGAAAAGCTAACCCCTCTATGTGGACCACTTGCCTTAGGAGGCCCTCCCAATATTGCCTGGTCTCTTGGTCTTCATCAGAATCAGTGTCAGGTGAGTGCTGCCTCCTTAGGAGGCCTACTCTAGGCGGGCAGTGATGCATGGCCAGCCGCTCCACGGGCGTGCCGGTCTCTGCCACAGCTCTTTGGGTGGCCTCCCATGCCTCCCGCACAGCAGAGGTCACATGCTGGCCCTGTTTGAATGTGCGTGCGTGCGCGCGTGTGTGTATTTGTGTGTGCATGTGTGTACGTGCGTGCATGTGCACGAGTGTGTGTATGTGTGTGCATGTGTGTATGTGTGTGCGTGTGTGCGTGCGCGCGCGTGTGCGTGCGCGCGCGTGTGTGGACGTCGGTGTGTGCATTTGCGTACGTGTGCACATGCATGCATGCGTGTTTGTGTGTGCGTGTGTGTATGTGTGTGTGCGCGTGTGCATGTGCGAGTGTGTGGATTTCTGTGTGGACATGTGTGCACCTAGTAAGTAGCAGAGGCCACGTGTTGGGCCATTTTGTGCTTCGAATGCCTATCCATGAATAACAAAGCTACAGTGCATGTTGTTGTCCTTATATTTGCACATCCAGACAGTCACTAAAGCACGCCAAAGCAAAGCTACCAGGCTGTTGTCGTAACTCATGATCATTCAAGTCAGTGCGCACACTATGCAAGGTGCTGCAATGCGCAGCTTGGGTGTTCAAGCTGCACAAAGCACGCACATGACACACACACACACACAGATCAAGCTCGCCTTTGGCAATGCTTTTGCGTTGAGCACTGAGTCAGCATGCTTCTGGATCCAGCGGCGTGCACTAGACCTCAGCGAATATCCAAGCTTGGCGTGCAAAGACAATGAGCTGCACCCACGCCACATGCAGACCTGGGCCACATGCAGCGCAGCCGCCGCAACTTGGTGTGCTGCCACATCATGCAGCACCGCTTCCTCGCTGCCGGCCGATCTGTGACTCTGCCCCGAGGGTGGGCGCTGCTGCTGCTGCTCCTGCAGAGGTGCTGGCTGTGACATCTGTGCCGCACCGCTGGACTCCGCCTGCCCCGCTGCTGCAGGGCCATGTTCTGATGAGGTCGTGGGGGGTGGGAAAGGTAAGGGTGCAGCAACAGACGTGCTGTGCACGATGCTGCTGGGAGCGCTTGAGAGAAGGCCCGGGCTGCTTGGGTGCTTTTGACGGCCCAATGTGGACTGCTGCCCACTGGCTGCATGCAGCCATGGCGCGTCCCCCCTCACCACCTGAGGGTTGGTGGGCAGGCAGGGGAATGGCCAGGCCAGGACTCATGCACAGGGCCATGGCTAAATGTATGACTGAGTATAAGGCAGGCCAGCGTTCGAAAGCGGGGGAGTGACATAAAACAACCTGGCCTCAAAAGCATCGGGGCATGACGCAGGGCACACAGGCCAAGGATAAGGCTTGGGAGCTGCTAGCCAACATGGTTTGACTTGCCTACTAGTGCTTGCCAGGTCTGCCTTTCTGGTTTGCTAGCGCTTGCTGGGTCTACCTTCCTCTGTCCCCAGGTGAGCAGAGGTATGCAGGTATTCCTGGGGCACACTCCCACCTGCCTTTCTGGTTTGCTAGCGCTTGCTGGGTCTACCTTCCTCTGTCCCCAGGTGAGCAGAGGTATGCAGGCCGGGTTGGTAAGCGACCCACGTCCAGTGTATCTGTCTCTCTTGCTGCTTGCCTGATCAACGCTGGCAGCCACCCTGGTATATTCATGGATAACAATTATCTGGATGCTGCTCAAAACAGCCGCCAACTGACATTTGTAGTGGAGATAACCCACGATGCCCACCGGCAGCTCAGACCTGCTCCTAGTAACATTGGTGATTATCTAACACCTATAGCCCTGGCTCATTGGATTGCAAATGACCGTGGTATTTCAAAGTCAGAAAGTACTTACTTGTGAAACCATGTCGTCCACACAGGCGGGAGGGGGTAGGGTGCGGGCTCGCTGCATCTCCACCATCACCTCTGCATCTTGGACTCCATCCCTGATGTGCTCTCCTGCCAAATCAACCAAGCCAGCTGTGTGTGACACAACAAGCGCACTGTGGACATGATCTGGTGCATATGTGTCACATTTGCCAGAGCTCAGCATCCTGCAGAGTGTGATTGCTAGCAAGGACAAGGAGGAAACCCGTGTGAGACGCCTCACGAGCGTTTTGGGGGCTTGTGTGGAGCAATAGCCTGTGGAGCATCTGCTTCAAGTCAGCTCTGTACATTGCAGACTGAGTTCAAAGCCTTGCACGCACAGACACTGATTGACATCAAGTGCAGAGCCCTGTGCACCGCCAAGCATGCAATTTGTAGGGCTCCGAATGAGAGTGCTGGCGGGACTGTGCAAGCATCGCATCCTACCAGAGGCAGCTGCCGAAGCACTGCTAACTCGTAGAGAACGAGTTAGCGGTCCACCGGCAACTACCAACTGCCATCACTTGCTTGATACAGGCCTCTGTCCCACAAGACATCAAGTTGATGTCTGCCAGCGGGCGGCATGTGTGCGCACCCCGCCCACAGGTTCAGAGGTCCTGGGTAAGCAGCAGCCACATGCATCATGAGCAGGCAGTGCACACTCTCCCCCTGCTCAGCTTGGACCCCCTCAGCGCCGGGGGCCAACCTGCTCACGGTCGACAGCACGTACAGATGGCCGATGGACTCTAGGCAGAAAGCTTCCCAGCCACTTACTGTTGAACGGCAGCCATACGCAAGCTGCATGCTCATCCCCACCTAGAGCATGGAGCTCTCCAGCAACTGCAGCCATGTGGCTCGCATCCAGGTGCCGACCTAGGGTCTCCCGGGGGATGGCCTCTTTGTGGCTGTGGGACAGCACAAAGCAGCCTTGTGTGTGTGTGTGTGTGACAAACCAGCCGTGGTCAGTCACTGGCGTAAATATGCACACTCAAGCATTCAGGGGTGTGCACAGGAGCGCCACGCGTGCTGACACAGGATGATAGCACAAGTGGTAGGCACGCCTCGCCACGCCACAGGTGCACACAGGTGCACACAACACTGGACAAGGCAAGCCTGGGCGGATCCTGTGTGCAGGATAGATGCCTGGATGCCCACTGATCAGGCGGGGGAGCCTGCCTCAAAACCATGCTGGATCCTCAACATCCATGGCCTGCGTGGCAATGCGTTTCTGACGAGTCGCACAAACGGTCAAAAGCATGGCAGACCATTGATTGCACATGACACAGTTGTATGACAGAGCTCGATTGCTCGCCTATAAGGATTGCAAACCCGTGTCCATTGCATACCTGTAGTCAATGGCAATCCTCAGGAGCCGGGGAGATGGGGGCGGCAACCCAGCTTGGAGCGCAGCCTGGGTGGCGTAGTCCGCCTCCTCCTGCATGTAGCGACAGGCATGAAGGGGTTTGCCTACGCATGCTGCACCAGCAGTACGTGCAAGAGCCTTGTGATGGAATACGTGCAAAGATGACTGACACTTGAGTCAAAGTAAAGGACCGCCCTCTGGTTTGGCCTCAGGTCAGGATCCAGGGCATGTGCAACATGTGGTTGAGGAGAAGGCATGCAGAAGATGTGCAACCGGTAGTCTAAGCCCACACGGCGGAAAGGGGCCTTGCCTGGCGTTCGGTGCGACACAAGCACGGTCAAGGAGAGTTCTGCATGCATTCCTCAGCACATTTGCGCGCAGTGCCAGCTGACCTGCACCGCTTCGGAGGAGAGGTCTGGCACGGCCTCCGGTGCAAGCAGGGCGGGGTCGTGGTGGGCCCACACTGCCCAGGCACCCAGGCTCGTTATCCGCCCCTCATCCGCTTGCTCATCCTGCAATTCCCCTGTCACCACACCCTCCCATGCTGCTGCTGCTGCTGCCGCTGGCTTCAGCTGACTCACCATGGCCTCCCGAGGCGCCGCGTCCCGCACCACTTCGCCTCCTCCTGCTGCTGTGCCTGCCTTTGGCCATGTGCTGTCTGGCCTGCTGCCCTGTGCTACCTGGCTCTCTTCCACTTTGCCTTCTTCTCTTGCCGCCCCTTCCTTTGGCACTTGAGCTGCCTGGCCCCCTGCTACAGCGCCGCCTGCTCTAGCTGGCCCTGCCCCAGCCCCCTGCGCTGCCTGGCCCTGAGCTCCCGCCACAGCTGCTGCAGTCCTGGATGCCACCCTCAGCGTGGCTGCCTCTGCTGAGGCTGCGCTGACCGGCAGCTTCTCGTCAGCCCTGCCCACTCCGCCTCCTGCCATGGAGCCCCCACCCCCATGAGCCGAGCCCTGGGGCACAGCTGCTGCTGCTGCTGCTGCTGGTGTTTGTGATGGTGCTGCTCCTGGTGAAGCAGGTGCTGGTCCTGCTGATGTTCCTGCTGGTGCCGCTGCTGGTGCTGCTGCTGGCGCCCCTGAGGCTGGGGCGTCGCTGCTGCTGCTGCTGCTGCTGCTGCTGCTGCTGCTGCTGCCTGCTGCCTTCAGCAGGCGCTCCAGGTCCGGCGCTGCCACCTTGGACACCTTTCGTGTGGCAGCAGCGGCTGCTATGTCCTTTGTGGTGTCCGCAATCGGCAGGTTGGTCACTGCAAACGTGAAGTCCACCTGGAGGGGCAAAGACAGCAGGACACACTTTGCCAGCAGCTGGGGTGTGCTTCTTTGATGCTGCTTTGAAAGGAGCATGTACTCACAGAAGTTGAAACTGCTGCTGCTTGTGCCGTTACTGCTGCCAAATGTGGATGGCTAAGTCATTACTTGTTCAGCTGGTCGAGCCATGATGCTTTGATTTGCAGCACTAATGTGGCACCAGGCCTGTTTTGCATGGCAAGGCATGTTCTGCCTCTGCCTCACAGAGTCTGCGGGGTCCATGGCCGTCTCTGCCATGTTGGCTGCTTGGGAGACACTCTGGCCCAGATGGACATAGGCCCCTGCTATGGCGGCGCTCTTGCCCGTGTAGCCCCTCATGGCCACCTTCAAGCAGCAACACACACAGAGGGATCACTGCCACCTGCTGGTCAAGTTAAAAGCAGAATTCATCTTGGAGTCATCGCAAGCCATATCCAAGTCTATAGAAGTCAGGCACAACATTTGGCCGTGCACTGGTCCATTTTTGTGAGCAAGAACAATGCCCTATTGGCTGTTGGCCGCCCAGCAAGGCTGTGCCTCAGGGCGGCCATGTGCAAGCCTGGAGCAACACAGGGGTTCCGGAAAGGAGCTGTCCAGTTTTGGGTTAAAGCAGGTGTGCATTTTGCCGATGCGAGCAGCACAAAGCAGGTGCACACCTGGTGCTGCGTTTGCTTAAGGGCTTTTGGCTAATGCGAGCAGAACAAAGCAGTTGCACACCTGGTGCTGCGTTTGCCTAAGGACTTTGGGCCAATGCGAGCAGCACAAAGCAGGTGCACACCTGGTGCTGCGTTTGCCTAAGGGCCTTCTGGTCCACGTAGTCCATCGGCAGCCCGGTTGCCGTTGCTGGGTCCTTGCCCACTTGATCCGCCCCTGACCATGCAGCAGCGCTCAATCCCGTCAGACAAAGTTGTGTGAGGTGCTGCCCCAGGAGCAGCCGCTCCATGCAGGCTGGAGTGGCCGCCTGGATGCAGCGGTCCCATCCTGCAAGCAGACCTGCAAGCTGAAGTGGGGCATGCGGCTGATGCAACGATGCCTGTGTTGCTCTTGCCTGGTTTCTCCTCTACAGGCAGCGATACTTGATAGAGCACACGCCACGCCAGGGGTCAATTCCGCAGACCCTACAGCTCCTCATGCTGTAACCCTTACCTGGCTCCTCTTCCAGTGCCCTGTCTGCCCCTGCCTCCGGCTGGGCGCCCTCCAGGTACCAAGACAGACCCACGTCCTCGGCTGTTTGCTGCATCAAATTTGCCGCCTGCTGCGCAGCCCCGCTGCTGCGGCACATGCCTGGGTCAGGGACGACGCCTGGGGGGGGCATGGGGGGTGCACACACGCCTGCAGTGGTGCTGCTGCTTATGCTGCTGGAAGGTTGGTGCAGCTTAAGGCTCGTGCTAGAGGCCGCACTGCCCTCGTCACCGCTGGCCGCACCCTCCTCTGCCACAGCCGCCAGAGGGTGCGTGCCCGGCTCTCTTGCCCCCGGCACGCCCTCTTCTGGCTGGCACGACCACGCAGGTGCAAAGTCCTTGGAGGGGCTGCGCAGCCTGTGCAGGCGTAGCACCAAGCAGCAAGCAGGAGGTCAAAGAATGTGCTAAAGGGGGTGCAGCAGGGGGTGCAGTAGGGGTGACGCAGGGTGGGCAGTGCAGTCAGCAGGTGGAGGCGGAGCGCCCAGCAGCAAGCAGTAGGTTGAAGTGTGCATGATAGCTCACGGTGATTGTGGCAGGGGTGGCAGCACAGGAGCAGGCGGCAGGGCAGGGTCGACGCTACTGTGGCGCAGCACGTAACAGCAAGTGGTGTAGTGGGCAGGCTGCAAGGGCTGGCAAGCAAGAAGTCCGACTGTCATCAAAGGCTAGGTGTCATTAGCAGGGTCTTTCTCGCGCTGTGCTTATTGCTCTGCACACAAACGCGCACAGTTGAAAGGGAATCCAAGGGCGTCAGGACAATTGCACTACTGGCCAAGAAGTAAGCCCACTCAGCCTAGATCCGGCATGCTTCCTCTAGGAACGGCATCCCAAGACAGAACGGCACACCAAGACAGAACGGCGCACCGATATGGAATGGCACACCAAGATGGAACAGCACACCAAGACAGCTGCCTTATTGACAACAAGGACATGCAAGCCCTAGTAGGCCGCATGCTCTCGTAGGACGAAGAGGGTGCTTCCAAGGCTTTCTTTGGATGCTGAGTATGTGACTGTATGTGGTGTGTGTACGTTAGAGCTGAAGAGAAAGAGAAGGAGACAGACAGAGAGAAAGATAAATATATATGTATATATATATAGAGAGAGAGAGCGCGCTAGTTAGCTAGCTGTGTACCTTTGGCTGCTAGACCACTGACGAGGCCGGGGCGAGGGAGGTAAGGGCGTGGGCAAGCGCCGCGATGCCTGCATGGCCGCCACTGCCGCCTCCTCTGACTGGACTGAGCGCGCGCTGGTGGCTTCTTCTGCCCGGTCAGTCCCCTCCCCGACCACACTGCCACCCACACCAAGCCCAATGCCCTCTCCTCTTCCCCCCTTTTCCAGCTTATTGCCCCCTCCCCCCTCCCTGTCCACTCCCACCGCTCTGTCAGCAGCATGCAGCAATCCATGCGTGTGCACGTGTATGCCCCCCTCAGGCCTAGCAGCTAATGCTGCTGCGATCTCGCCCCCGCTATGCGCCCCAAGCCCCGTGCCCCCTAACGTCACAGCAGGTGGCGCCTGCTCGCCCAGATCGTCCAGTGCGCCCGCGTCGCTCACGCCACCTGTGGAGCCTGAGAGGAGCCAATGACAGCATGTGGATCAGCTCATGTAATCGTGCACATCAAGAGGTGCAGCCTGATCCAAAAATCACACATGTTTTGGTCACACTTTGAAATGTACAGGACTTTACTTCATGCTGTGTGGGTCCAAAAACTGAAGATCCACTAGAGCCTGCTCGGCAGGCCATCAAGGCTCCACCAAACCAATCACCCTCTTAGACCTCAGGTTAAGTTTGCCTCCCCTCCCCTGTCTCTCCCTGTCTGTCTCTCTCTCTCTCTCACACACACACATGCACACTCGCACACCTCACCGTCTGCATCTGCTGGTGTGCCCGTGACGGCATCTCCCAACATGGCCATGGTGGGAGCGGCAAAGGAGGAGGGCAGCGTGTGCAGCGCCTGTGCATGTTAGCCAAGCAGGCGCAGCCATCAGCGAGGACAGGCAATGAAGCAGTGCAGAGCCATACGCCACAGGTGCTGTGGAGTGCCCTTCTGGCTTAGGAACGTAGCATGAGCCGTCACACTCACGGACAGGTTCCGCGCCACGAGCATGCTGGTGCAGGGCACGTGAGGTTGAGGCATCATGCATCTGCTTACCCCTACCTGCGCACTCCCTTGAGAGCCAAACTCCATGGGCAGTGTGCCTGGGGGAGGAGCTGTCAGCGGACTGCTGGACAGATCTGTGGGCGCGTACGGCTCCACCAGATCCGCTCTGGTGGCGGAGACGACGCTGCAGTCCCAGTCCACCGCCCCTGCGCATGTTTAGGGCACACGACAATCGTCCGGTTTTGCACAGTATTCCTCCATGTTTTTTCGGGGCACATGACACGGCATTTATGACACAGGCATAGCCCAGCATTGCTGGTCTGCATCTAATTGTGAACAGGGCCTGAGGACAGGCAGCGTGATTGCCTCAGCCTGCTCATACCTGGGGCATCTAGCGCAATCTCAGCACTGTTGGCTGCACGCCTGATAGGCTCCTCGGTGGACAAGTACAGGGCAGCTGCCGTTGCTGCAGCACGTGCGGCCTGCGCGTTGCAGAGCCACCGCAAGGACGTACGTGCATTCAAATGTTCATATGGACAACATTTGCTCAAGTATTCCCAGGGCTGTTGCGTGTGCACATCCCCCTGGTGTGGATGCAACAGAGCCCCCGCAGGACCATGCACTTTGCAAATGTAGCAGAGCCATTACAGTCATGTGCATTGTGTGAACAAGAGCTGCCTCTAGCCCAATCTCTTATGCTGCATCACTATTTTGTGCACTGATCTGATTATGCGTGCGTGCCTTGTATCATAGGGGCTTCAGTGCAGCACACCATGCCGCACGGTCATGCTGTGAGCATCGTGCAAAGAGTATCCATGCAGCTCCATGCCCCCCATTCAGGCTCTCGTCTCACCTGGTCGTGCGCCTCATAAATCTGGGCATCTGTGGAGACTGTTTCTTGCAAAGTCAGCCTGGACATGCTGCCACCGGGGGGCACACCGGTCTCGAGCTGCCAGCCTGGTCCAGCGACAATGTTCAACCATATGTTTGGTGGCTTATAAAAGGTGCAAGCAGCAGAAAAGATGCATCAAGTTGGATGTCTTGCAAACATGTAGGCCAAAGCATGGCAGAGTAGGCAGGGGCTCGGCTCTTGTGCTCAAGTGAGCTGGCCAGCCTTTCTAGGTAGATGCAAGCAGGGTCGGCAACCAGTTCATGCTGCCCCCCGTATACACACCAGGCAAGCGGATGTGCTCCTTGCGCTCTCCCATCTTTGCACGCCCTGCGCCTGCCTCGTCCTCTAGAAAGCCTGGAGGCCTAAATCCTCCTTCAAGGAACAAGCAGAGGTGTGCTCAAGTTGGTGTGTTTGACGTTTGCCTCTGCATGTCATGCTTCTAAGATTTTAGGTGATCACAAAAACACGCAATGCTTACATCTTGCAAATCGCAAGCACTGACCTAGCGACTGCTGCTCTGTCTTCTGCTCACCGGCATCCCTGGCCGCAAGCAACTGCTCTTGCCGCAGATCATGCGCAAAACCCTCTGCCA
>LFIK01001546.1_pt1 | contig 18350 bp, 22 predicted proteins | sample 643401 | NCBI WGS metagenome assembly LFIK01 (sample SAMN03777447, study PRJNA286221) | soda lake metagenome | biome: soda lake; feature: Kulunda steppe; material: water; isolation source: sample T5-Br brine of Lake Tanatar-5 | place: Russia: Kulunda steppe | collected 2010-07
AAGCCTGAAGCGCGACGATGAGGTCACAGAACGGGTCACACGCAAGGGCCCCTGGTGGGAGACTGGGGGCCACGGGGGTGGGGCGTGCAGGAATCGAACCTGCGACCTCTTGCGTGTCGAGCAAGGCGAGGGGGATGCAGCAGAGTCGCGGCGCGACGGCCGCAAACACCACAGAACGGCCGTTGGCGGCCTGGGAACGTCGATCCAGCGGCATCCGGCACCTCCCTCGCGTTGGCCCCGTTCCGGCACCCACCGGCGTCTTCCGGCACGCGTTTGGGGCAGATTGGGGCAGCTGTACTTCGTGGCCGGAGCGCTGTGGCGGCACGGCCGGAAGCGTAGTTGTGACCAGTGGCGACCTGCGTCCTGAGCGAGGGTCGCCTGCACTCACCAGCCGATCGGACGTAGGCACCAGCCGATGCTGCTCGGGCCGGTCAGGCCCGGCATCTGGGACAGTCGGGTACGACGTTGAAGGCGATCTCGGCGGCGCTCAGCGCGACGGCGACGTGGGGCCATAGGGTGTCGTCGATCAGGCGGTGTTGCGCGACGATCGCGGCGAGCCGGGCGGGTTCCCACAGCCCGTAGTTCACGCCGTACCGCCCGCCGCGGGCGCCCCGGTGCCGCGCCGAGTGGTAGCGGAGCCCGTCCGAGTTCGGCTGGAGGTATCGGGCCCAGGCCTGGGTGCCTACGTAGCCCGTGGTGTCGAAGAGCGTGTCGCCCAGGGCCGGGTCCGCCCCGAGGGCGGTGCCGGCTGTCTGGTCGGTGAGATCGTGGAGTGCGGGCGCGTCAACGGCGAGCAGGCTTGCCCGCCACGCGGGGCAGATGTCGACCACGACCGGGCCGCGGGCCAGCACCTCACGCACGGCGGTGTCCAGCAGCAGCGACCCGTAACAGACGCCTGGTCCATCGGGGTGTTCGACGCCGGGCCCGGCGGGTGCGGGTCGAACCGGGCACAGGATCCGTTGATGCGACACGTCGTCGCCGTCGGGGTGTTGTGCGAGAGTTGATGCCACACCCGCCACAGCACCAACGTCGGGGCAAGCTGTTCAGCGCGCGGGGAGCACGTGGGTCAGTGCACCCAGCTGGCAGAGGTTCGCACGGTGATATCGGTGTGCCCCGCGCCGTGGGGAGCGATGTCGGTCACGTCCCGAGCATCGTGACCAAGATCGGCCAGCACCTCGGGGTCGTGCTCTACGTAGAGCTTCAGCGCGGACTTGCGCACCACCACATCCAGCGCGATCGCCTCAGCCGCATCGAGGCAGCTCACCCACCACTTGCGATCCGAGCGGGTCAGGCCTGCCTCGACGCAGGCCTGCTCGAGGGCAGTGAAGGCCACCAGTTCGGGCTTAGCCCGGGTGAGACGTTCGACAGGGTCCAGGTTGGAGAACCCGGTCGGCTCCGTACGGAAACCGAGCTCGGACTCGACGAACTCAACGGCACACTTGCCTGGTGCTCATCAGTCGGCAAGTCAGTCAACCGAAACTAGGGCCAGAGGTGGGCCGGGCCGGCACGAATTCCACGATATGACCACTATCCGTGACTAATCTTCGTCGTTCAGCAACTCGCTCAGCATACCAAGGGTGATGTGAAGGTGTTGGGTGTCTTCCTCGGATAAACCAGCCTCATTGGCGACGTGAGAAATCTCGTGAATTGCGGCACGAAATCGATCAAGGTCAAGCACTTCAGTATCCCCTCTTGGGTACCGGGCGACGCACGTGCCCCTTCGGATGTTTCAGAACTGGCTGAGCAACCGGAAACAATAGTGGGTCGGCGAGGCCGTCGACGGAACGGGCCTGCTCCTACAGGGCCTCGCCCAGTTGCCGCTGCGCACAGGGCCTGCCTACCGCACACCTGTGACACGTCGCCGCGGAGAACTGGTCTTTCTGTGCGGCAACCAGCGATTGGCAGCAGTCAGCAGGTGCCCGGACGGACGAGAATCACGGACTCGTCCACACCGCTGCCACATCCCGAGCGTTTGTGCCGCCGGGGTGCTGGTCGTGATCGGCGGTCTCCGGCCGCCAACGCCCGCCAGAGCGGCGCGACAGCGTGACACCGTTGGCGTACTGCACGGTCCGGTTCGCACGGCGGGCCATCAGGTTGCCACCTCAGCGCGCACGGACGCCGCGTCGCAGCGACGGGGGACCTCGAGGTACTCCTCTACGTCGACGCCTACGCCGACGCCGGCATAGCCCAGCACATCCGGTGGCCACCAAGCGAACCGTGGGGTGTTCAACGGGGCAGCGAACAGCTTGGCCGGGTCCTTACGCAGGTTGCGCAGATGGCGCTCAGAGCAGCCGAGCCACCGGAGCCCTGCTCGATGTACCAGGGCTCGAACAGCCCAGCGACGTTTGCGCCGTGGACGGGACGAGGGGTGCGGTCAGCAGGGGCCGTCGTAGAGCCCGAACCTCCGCCGCGGGGTCGTCTAGGCATGACCCAGGGAACGGTCGACCGTCTCACGCTGCTGTCAGGAACCCGTGTCGGGCGGAGCCTGCGGCCCGGGCCCCTGGCTTCCGACGGACCCTTCGATGGGGGGTCGGGGCAGACCTGGGGCAGATCGTGGTGCCCCGCTGACCGACGCCTGGGAGGAGCTGGCCCGTGGCGCCGCGGCACTGCAGCAACGTCTCCCCCACGGTCTGCAGGCCCAGATGTGGCCACGGACCGGGACCATCTCTACCGACCAGCACGGCCCGCAAGTCAGCCTCGTCGCCCCCCGCACCGACCCGACGGGCCCCGGCGAGCTGGCACCGACCCTGCCAACCAGCCCGTCACGATCCTCGAGGTGCTGGACCAGGGGCGGCCCGGGGCATGCAGACCGCCGCCAGCCGCCTACTAACCCTCGACCTCGACCTGACGGTCATGCAGTCGCTCCAACGACTCGGTCGGTGACGAAGCTCTCGTCCACCGTTCGCGGGCTCTACTGCAGAGGCGCCCCCGGGTTTCGCCGAGCAGCGTGACGTGACCTCCGGTGGGCGAGCAGCGGGCTGCTGGCCCACCGGGGGTTCACCGCTGCAACGTCAGTCGAGGGCATAGAAGGCGCGGGTGTCGTCGAAGGAAAGGGACTCCTCGATGCGGATAGTGGCGCCCTCGACCTGGTCGGATTCGACCGACACGCACACGTTGCCGGAGACGCTGCCGCCCGGGAACGTCTCTCCCGTGTCATCGAGCGAGTCAGGGATCACCCCGCAGTAGTCGTCCGTGCCGGTGCCGAAGGCGTTGCCCTGCGAGCCGACCACCGCCCAGCTGAAGTCCAGCCACGCGGTGCCGGACTCGTCACCCTCGTAGGTCGCGTCCACGGCGATCAGCACGAACTGCCGGCCATCGACGGGCGGGTCGTTGAACTGGTTCTCCTCCAGCACCGCGTCCGTGGCGTCGAACTGCACCTCGCTCACCGCCAGGTCCCACTCCCCCATCTCGATACGGGTGCCGACCTCCAGAGGGTTGTCGCGGGTCCCGAGTGCGGCATCGTCGCCGGTCTCATCGCCATCATCGGTGGCAGCAGGATCGCCGTCGTCCCCGTCGGTGCTGTCGTCCGCAGCCGACTGATCGTCGGCGCCGCTGTCGGTGTCCTCCACCTCGGTGTCCTAGGCAGCCGTGTCTTCCACTACGGACGCGCCGGAGCCCTCGGCCGGCCCGGAGCCGCAGGCGGTCACGAGTAGTGCCGCCGAGCAGACGGACAGGATGGTCATAATGCGCATGATGGTGCTCCTCGTGGCGTGACGTGCAGCCACGTGCCGTCCAGGCACCGCACCGGGCATGCCAGCGACGACGCCGCCCGGTGCGGGCGGTCCCCGTAGACCCCCGTGCACTGCAAAACTCACCCTGCCACCCACCTGTGACAACGCCCCGGCCCGGCTATCCCGCCGCGACCGCAGCAGGCTCCACACCACCGATGGCCGACCCCGGAGGGCTTACGTGCGCGTCTATCTCGCAGGACCGTTGTTCACCCCCTACCAGCGGGGCTTCCTCGATCAGCTCGCCGCCCGGCTGCGTGACAACAGCATCGAGGTGTTCGTACCCCACGAACAACTGCTCGACGGCCCCCTCACCCCGACCGAGGTGTTCCGCACCGACGCCGACGGGGTCCGTGACGCCGACGTGCTGCTCGCGGTCCTCGACGGCACCGAGGTGGACGACGGCACCGCCTGCGAGATCGGGATGTTCGCCGAACGGCTCCACGCCGGCACCCGCTGTGGTGCGATCATCGGGTTGATGACCGACATCCGCACCCTGCGCGACGCGGGTGATCCACCACGGATGAACCTGTTCGTGCGCGGCTGCATCGAGACCTACGGCAGCATCCACACCGACCCCGACAGCGCGCTCGCCGCCGTCCAGACCCTGGCCGCGCAAGTCGACAGCCCATCCACTCCCCGCGGCGGCTGAACGGGGTGGTCGATCCAGCGGGCCTCATCGGAGTGGAAGTACACCACCCAGTAGCTGTCCAACGCCGGGTCGTAAGCAGGCGGGCCAGGTGCAATGCGTCACGCGTGCGGACGGGCCCCCGGTAGGCGAAGGTGTCCGAGCCATTAACCAGCAGCCCGTGGCGGGTGGCCTCATCCAGGTGGTCCGGCGGGTAGAAGCACACCAGCGCACGCCGGTCGAGGTGCAACCTCGCCCGTACCGGCGCGAGCGGCTGATCGGCCATGGGTCCCACTGCGTCGCAGCCCACCGAACCGTCCACCGTGACACGGCCCCATGCTCGGCTGCACCGGCCGGGGCGCCACAACTCGCCAGACCGGCGCTCAGCCGACGTCAGGCGCGAGATTGCCGGAACCTGCGCCGGCGGCGCGCGTACCGCCTGCTGGCGTCCTCGCCCAGTCGGGTGCCCCGCCGGCAGCGCAGTCCGGGAGCGGCCAAGGTCCCGTCCAGGGAGTTTCTAGAACGTATCTAACTACTTGTCACAAACCACCAAGAACCTCGTCGAGCACTCCAGAGCCGCCGGCGGCCCCGACGTCACCCTGTACGAACTCGTCGCCGAGCATCGCTCCCCGTGCGAACGGCTCATTTGGCAGCGGCAGGTGCGCTCGATCACCGGGCAACGGAAGGAAGAACGGCAGGACCGACGCGATTCTCCAAGGCCGGCAGCAGCACACCGTTAGGTGACTACGACCTGGCTCTGCGTACCGGACAGCGAGGCAACCCCGACAAGGGGGCCCCAGTAGGTTCACGGCACGACGCGGGAGGGGTTTCGCACCTGCGGTGGACGGTGGGGTTCCTCGACAGCTGGGAGCAAGACGTGTCCGGCACCACCTCACCCCCTCCCCAACCACCGCCAGGGCCAGGTGGCGACGCCACCGCAGCCCGTGCCACCGACCCCGCACCCGCCCCGTGCGATTGCGTTGGGAAGAAGTCGAACTGCAGGCCGGGTTCGGTCGCCGCTACCGACGAAGACGCGGATGGTGGCCCGATACCGAAGCGTGCGGTACATTTGATACCGCACGCAAGGAGGGTTGATGGCGACACTGCACGACCTACTTGCCAGCCTCGACGAGTTCGACAGCTCACGCGATGTCAAGGCGACCTCGGTGCGGATGCCCGCGACGCTGCACCATGCGGTGGCCATCGCGACGGAGCTTGGGATGGCCGAGTCGTTCACTGCCGCGACGAACGAGGCATTGGCGTCCCGTGTGCGTGCGTTCGCACGGCAGCAGGCCCTGGCGGCACACCTCGCCCGGTTCCCTGCCGACCAGCCCGAGCTCGAAGCGGTCGTGCGCCGCCGGGTGAGCGGTACCGACCACCCTGCTGCACGCCACGCGGAGCTGACGGCCGCAACTGCCCAGCGCTACGCGCAGCGGTACCCGGACTGGGCCGCCTCGGGAGCCGTCGACCACGCCGTCGACCAGGTGCTGGAACTGGTCGAGATGCTGGTCGAGCTGCCGGTACCGGCAGCTTCAGCCTGATGGCGGCGCCCGTCCGTCACCTGGTCCTCGACAGCGAGGCGGTCTCAGCCCTGCTGGCCACCGCACCCCAGCACGCCAAGCGCGCCCAGGTCCTCGAGGCGATCATGGCCGCCAACGGCCGCACGGTCGTGCCGACCGCCGTGCGATGCGAAGCACTGTGGGACCGAACGCAGAACGCCTCCGCGGCCGCCAACCTGCACGTGCGCGACGACGACACGCTCGACCCGTCCGCTGCCAACCGCAACGTGCAACTCCACAGGGCCGTCCCCGCCGCCTCACTCGTCGACGCCAGCGTCGTGGTCAGCTCCGAACGCCTGCCGAGCGGCGACGTTGTCGAGATCCTCACCTCCGACCCCGGAGACATCACCCCCGCCCAGCGTCACAGAACGAGGCGCTCAACACCGCGCAGCGGACGTGCGAGCGGACGCGGGCTGCCACGGCACAACGCGCCCCTCGTCAGGTAGCCGCGCGACGACATCTTCCCAACCCAATCACACGGGGCCTGCACCGACCGAATCCCAGTCAGGCTGAGGTGAGACACCTGGTGCAGTGGCTATCACTCCCAGGGCGAGAAGGATCACCTGACTGATGACGCGATGCCGCTGGACACCTTCGAACGCAACCAGCTGTGGTGCCAACTCGTGCTCATCGCCGCCGACCTGCTCACGTTCACCCAGCAGCTCGCCCTGCGCGGACGCCACGCGGTCGCTGAACCCAAGGTGTTGCGCTACCAGCTGCTGCACGTCGCCGGACGGATCGTGCGACACGCCCGCCAGAGCGTCATGAACCTCCAAGCCGACTGGCCCTGGACTCACGTGCTGCTCGCCGCGTTCCGACGACTCAGATCCTTACCCGCCCCCACGACCTGAGCCGAGCGCTCCCGCTCCTTGACACCTCCAGCCCGAACTCACGACGTCACCGACGTCGCACCCCGCCATGCCCGAAACCGACCAGCGCACCAGCTACCGCAGTCCCGCCGACGCCACCCCCCCAACGATGAACCCGAACCCAGGACCGACCCCTCAACCCCAGCCCGATGAAACAACGGGGCTAGATCTGGGACGACTGAATCCGGATGCTGCCCAAGACCGCGATCCCACTACAGCCGCACCTCAAGACCTCGGGGCCGGGCCGGTCAGTCAGACGCACCCCCGCGTTCATCGCGTCGGGCCCCCTTCGGGCCCGAATGCCCTCGTCGAAGCGCGGAAGACGCGCCCGAAGAGCCCGTGGCGAGTGACCCGTCAGGGGCTCTGGGCGGGTGCGCCCGTCGGCGACCTCGAATGTCGACCGATTCGCTCAACCTCTTGTCACGCTAAGGAACTGCTGATAGCGTGCAAAGCGCTTTGCCAAACCGCTTTGTCCGGGAGCTGTCTTTGAGATCAGGTGAGGAGTCCGGGAGGGGCGCTATCCAGCGAGGTCGCGTCTCGCTCGCCGATGTCGCTGCACATGCCGGCGTGAGCCTGACCACGGCATCTCACGCGCTCAGCGGCAATCGCCCAGTTGGCTCCAGCACCCGCGAGGCCATCGAACAGGCCATCACGGATCTCGGCTACGCACCCAACCATGCGGCTCGAACGCTGGCATCGGGTGCCACCCTCACGCTGGGCCTGGTCGTCCCGGACATCGGCAACGAGTTCTTCGCCCAGTTGGCCCGAGGGGTCGAAGCCTTCGCGGCGGACCTCGGCTACCACGTCCTATTCACTTCGACGGAGTTCGACCCTGCACGGGAGGAGCGAGCTTTGCGTCTGGTGAGCGGTCGGGCTATCGACGGGCTGATCTACGCGGCCGGAGCGCCGCCAACGACGGTCAAACTGCTCGAGCTGATGTCCGAACTGCCCCTCGCGATCCTCGACGAGGAACTCGATCTTCCGGGGGCCGTGACGATCGCTTCGGACAACGTGGCAGGCGGACGCCTCGTCGCCGAGCATCTCGAGGCTCGACGCCACCGGTCTGTGCTGATTCTGGCCGGCCCCGAGTCGCTTCCTACCTCCCAACAGCGCTCTATGGCTCTGCTAGAACGGCACGCTGCAGGTGCGATGCGGTGTGAGGTGCTCTACGCGGGGTACCGGGGCCAGGCCGGCTATGACCTGGTTCAGCGTGAGATTGAGGAGAGGGGGCGGTGGTTCGACGCGATCTTCGCCCACAACGATCTCACGGCACTCAGTGCGATCCGAGCACTGAAGGACCTCGGGCTCGGGGTGCCGGATGACGTGTCGGTCGTTGGCTTCGACGACATCTCACTTGCCCGCCAGGTCACGCCGTCCCTGACCACCGTTAGGCAGCCGGTCCTCGAGCTCGGCCGGCTCGCAGCGCGTCGCGTCATCGAGGCAGCGGCCGGCGACTCTGAGGTGCCGAGGCGGACACTGCTGCCGGTCCAACTCATCGATCGTGAGACCACCGGTTCGGTCGAACGCGGGTCGATCGCTATTTCGGAGGTTCAGGCATGACCACGGTCGATTTCCGCAGCGTCAAGAAGGTCTTCAGCACGAAGCGTGGTGACGTCGTGGCGCTCTCGGAGGCGGACCTCTCGATCGGCGACGGCGAGATCGTCTGTCTCGTCGGGCCGTCCGGGTGCGGCAAGACAACCATGCTCAACCTGACGGCCGGCTTCCTGCAGCCGAGCCAGGGTCAGATCCTTGTGGGTGGAGAGGTGGCCGGCCCACCCGATGCGAGCAGGGCGGTCGTCTTCCAGCAGGACGCGGTTTTCCCGTGGCTCACCGTTCGGCGCAACATCGAGTACGGACCGCGGATGAGAGGACAGGACCGCTCGGAGTTCGGTCCGAGAGCCGAGCACTTCATGCAATTGGTCGGACTTGAACGCTTCGCCGATGCCTACCCGAAGGAGCTTTCGGGCGGCATGCGGAAGCGCGTGGATCTGGCTCGGGCCTACGTGAGCAATCCTGACGTGCTCCTGATGGACGAGCCCTTTGGAGCGCTCGACGTCTTCACACGGGAGGCGATGTGGGATGCGCTGCACGCAGGTCTCAGGCGTGAGCCGAAGACCGTGCTCTTCGTGACACATGACATCGAGGAGGCCATCTACATCGGGGACCGCATCGTGATGATGACCCCCCGCCCGGCTCAGGTCCACCGCGAGATCCCGGTGCCCTTCCCGAAGGAGCGAGATCTGAGTCTCCGTGCGACGCAGGAGTTCCAGCGACTCCGCCACGAGATCGCGTCTGAGTTCGCTGCACTGGCTTCAGGAGACCACAGTGAGTGAGGTACAGCCCGCCTCCCAGGATGTTCCCGGCGTCGGCTCTGCGCCGCGGCCGGGGCGCGCGGAGCGAGACTCTGGGCGGTTCCTTCCACTGCTCGGTGTCGCGACACTGTTGGTCGTCATCGCCGTTTGGTGGACCCTGACCACCTGGCTCGCTGTCATCCCGCCGCTGTACTTCCCTGCGCCTGAGGAGGTCGTCGAGCGGATCGGTCGCCTCTCCACCGTGCTCCTGAGAGATGCGTTGGCGACACTCCTCCGCGTCATCGTGAGTTGGCTTGTGGGGTCCACCCTCGGGGTGCTCGTCGGCCTGGCGATGGTTCGAAGCCGACTCCTCTACGCCTCCCTGTCACCGATCATCGAAGCGCTGCGGCCCATACCGCCGGTAGCACTTATCCCCTTCGTCATCCTCTGGTTCGGGATCGGCGATGACGGCAAGATCTTCCTCGGAGCACTTGCATGCTTCATGGTGATGGTTATCAACACGATCGTCTCAGCGCAGAACCTCTCACCCGTCTACATGCGGGCGGCGCGATCACTGGGGGCGTCTGACAGACAGGTCTACCGAACCGTCGTCTTGCCAGGCATCGTTCCCGAGTTGATCAGCGGCCTACGAATCGGCTCGGCCCTGGCCTTCGCCGTGATCGTTGCGGCGGAGTTCCTTGGGGCTGAGTCCGGTATCGGGCGCCTGATCATGCTGGCAAGCCGCACGCTCGACACACCGGTCGTGCTGCTCGGAACGATCGTTATCGGCTTGCAGGCATTCCTGCTCGAGCGGGTCATCAAGCTTGGCGCGACACGCGCCACGCGCTGGGCGGAAAGGAGCAGTGACTGAAGGTCCCGTCGGTGCAAGTGCATCGATGCCATAGGAGCTAGGGAAGTGGAGCGGATCATGTCAAGAGTAAACCGAATCTTTCAGCGTCCTCGGCGAAGTCTATTCGTCCTCGGAGCCGCCATGCTGGTCCTCGCGGCGTGCGGTGATGATGGAGATAACGGGGCAGAAGCGCCCGACGATGTTGATGCAGCGGATGAAGCCGAGGATGCAGACACACCTGACGAGAGCGGGCTCGAGTTCGAGCCACTGACAATCACTCTGGGACTCTCACCGTTCCAGGACACACTCCTACCCATCGTGGGTACGGAGTTCGGCTGGTTCGAGGAGGCCGGTCTCACTATCGATCTCGTCTCGCTTGAGTGGGGAGCCATCGTTCCGGCTGTTGCCAGCGGGCAGGTGGACATCGCTGTGAACAACACCACGGGTGTCGTCTCAGCAGCACATCGTCAGCCAGAACTCATCTACTGGTACGGCTGGAACCCCTTCACCGAGGGTGCCGCGCTCATGGGCCGGCCCGAGAGCGATCTTCGTCCGGTCGATGACTTCGTTGCAGATGGGATGAGCGAAGACGAGGCGAGAGACGAAGCCATCCTGCAACTCGAAGGTCGCGAGATCGTCACAACCATGGGTACGGACATGGGCAAGAACGTACTGGCGGCCCTGGACTCCGTCGGGCTTGGCCAGGACGACGTCGACATCCGTGACCTGGATCCGGACTCCGGACTCGCCGCATTCCTCTCCGGCACAGGCGACGCTTATCTCGGCGGCATCCCGCAGCGCACGCGTGCGACGGCGGACGGATACACCGTAATCGCCTCGGGGCCGCAGTTGGCACCACCGCCGATCAACGGGATCCTCACCACTACTTCGTACGCGGAGGAGCACGAGGAAGAACTCCTCGCCTTCCTTGATGTCATCTTCCGCATCGTGGACCACTGTAACGACAACACCAGTGAGTGCGGTGAGATCATCACCACCGAACTGAACTCGCAAACGGGGGCGGACATGACCGTCGACGACTTCCAGGAGTTCTGGCAGGGCTGGGAGAACTTCGCCGCGAACCCGGCAGAGGTCGAGGAGTGGATTTTGGACGAGGATGGGTTCTCGTACTGGCGCGCGACCTGGGAGACGGACAACGAGTTCCTCTACGAGGTGACCGGGGACATCCCGGCCCCCGCAGATCCGGACGAGCACTTCTGGGGTGAGCGCGTGCACGAGCGCTACCTCGAGGTGTACGGCAACTAGAGCCAGTCAGGTCGGGCGAGCCTCGTGCGGTTCGCCCGACCCGCGACACGGAGGAAGCCAATGACGGCACGAATCCACCACCTGATCACGGGCGAACTCGAGAGCCCTCTCGGCGTCAGCCTTCTTGGAAGCGGAGTGACCCCCGGCCTGTCTCGGGAAGAAGTCCTGCCGTTCGGCTATCGGTACGACATCGAACGGAGAACCGGAGAGGTCACGGAGGGAGTGATGGTTCCGGTCGCTGCGTGGCTGATCGAAGGCCAGGACGAGACGATCCTCGTCGATACCGGGCTGGGAGACGTCGATGAAGTCTCCGACATGCAGTCCCGCTACGGGATCGACTATGTCGCCTCGCGCTCACCAGGCCATGACCTGGTCGCCGGACTCAAGGCCAAGGGTGTTGAGCCTGAGGACGTGGACACGATCCTGCTCACGCATCTTCACTTCGATCATGTTGGGAACAATCACCTGTTCCCGAATGCGCAGTTCGTTGTCCAGCGAGAAGAGCTGCCGCAAGCGCTCTCTCCCCCGCGGTTCGGCATGTTCTACTACGCAGAGTACAACTACAAGACCATCGACATATTGCGTCGCACCGAGGTCATCGATGGGGACCGACAGATCTCCGAGGATGTCTGGGTCGTGAGGATCGGTGGACACACGCCTGGCTCCATGGTCGTGATGGTCCGGACCGAGCTCGGTGTCGTCTGTCTGGCGAGCGACGTTATGTACAACTATCGAAACCTCGAGTTGAACTGGCCCATGGGATCCTATTGGAACATGCAGGAGCTCATGAGAGGTTACGACCGCCTTCATCGTGAAGCCGACGTCATCATCCCGGGTCACGACTGGAAGACCCGTGAAGATTTCCCCTCTGGAACGATCGGCTGAGCAGCGAAATGAGCGTCCTCGCGGACAGAAGGAGTCAACCGACATGAAGGTCTTGCTGGCTGGCGAGTCTTGGTCGAAGCTAGTTCATCATCAGAAGGGCTTTGACCATTTCGTCACCTCACATTACGAAGAAGGCGCAACGGAATTCGTCGAGAAGCTGCGCGCCGCAGGTGTGGACGTGACTTGGATGAAGGCCCACGAGGTCCCAGAGGACTTCCCCTTCGAGCGGGAAGCACTCAAGGCTTACGACGCTATCGTGCTCAGCGACATCGGCTCCAACAGCTTCTCGCTGAGCCCGGACACCTTCGATCGATCTGTGCGGAGACCCGACCGCCTCGAACTGTTATCTCAGTACGTCGAAAACGGCGGCGGGCTGGTCATGGTCGGGGGCTATATGTCCTTCACCGGGATCGATGCGAAGGCTCGGTTCGGTGCCAGCCCACTGGCAACCGCCCTGCCGGTAACGATGATGGACAGCGACGATCGGGTCGAGCGACCAGCCGGGGTCGAGCCGCGGGTCGTCGCTGAACACATCGTGGTCCAAGGTCTCGATGCCGAGTGGCCGCCGTTGCTCGGCTACAACCGGTTCGAGGCCCGGGACGACGCAGAAGTGCTCGCGACGGTCGGTAACGACCCGCTGTTGGTGGTGGGATCCATCGGCAGCGGCCGCTCAGCAGCTTTCGCGTCCGATCTAGCCCCGCACTGGGCGCCACGCGAGTTCGTGAACTGGCAGGGGTACACCGGCCTGTGGACCTCGCTGCTCCGATGGGTGAGCGGACATAGCTGATGGTGACGCCTGATGTCCTTGTCATCGGAAGCGTCAACCAGGATGTGGTCATACGGGTTGACCGACTCCCACGTCCTGGTGAGACGCTCCTCGGCCAGCAGCAACTCCCTCAACCGGGGGGGAAGGGCGCGAATCAAGCGGTTGCCGTCGCGCGCCTCGGTGCGAGCTGTGCGATGGTTGCCAAGGTCGGCTCCGACTCGGCCGGCGACAGCCTTCGTGCGAATCTGCGGGCATCCGGCGTCGACGCCGGAGAGGTCGTCGTCGACAAGCGTGCGCCAACGGGGTCGGCGGTGATATTGGTCGACTCGGCCGGTGAGAACGTGATCGTTGTCTCTCCCGGCGCGAACGGGCTTGTCGACCGCGCCCAGGTCGACGGCCTCCCTGCCCATCTGATGGCCGCGCCGGTCACGCTTCTCCAGCTCGAGGTGCCGATCGATGCGGTCTCCGCAGCAGCGCGAGGAGCGAGTGGACTCGTCGTCCTCAACCCAGCTCCTGCACACCCCGATGCGGTGGAGCTGATCGGCGACGTCGACGTGCTGGTGCCGAACGAGCACGAACTGCTGGCTCTACTCGGACGACCGAGGCAAGGCACCGATGATCAGGCACTCGAACGTGCGGCGAGAGAGCTGTCACGACGCGCAGCGTGCATCGTGACGCTCGGGGCTCGGGGAGCGTTGGTCGCTGAAGAGGGTCGAGTCACACATGTGCCGGCATTCACAGCGGAGGTTCTGGACACAACGGGGGCGGGTGATGCGTTCTGCGCCGGCGCAGCCGTCGCCCTCAGCAGTGGGGCGGGCGTTCGCGACGCAGCAATCTCGGGAGCAGCTGCCGGGGCGTGTGCGGTGCGCGCCCTCGGTGCACAGAGCGGCATGCCGACGAGGAAAGACGTGGAGCTGTTGCTGGCCGGAACCGGAAACGCGCAGTAGCCCGACGTCATCCTGCGGTGAGCCCAGGGACGTCCCGATGGGGCCCGCAACGGTGCCATTGTGGTCGTTGAGGGGCGACGGGTTCGCATCCGGGCGTTACTGATCACCGAAAACGGAACGGGTCCGAGCAACCTAGTCACGGTGGTGGGTGCGACACGAGGTCGCACGTGTTGAGTGGATACATGGCCCTTCTCGATGAGTGCGGGGGCCGTGTGAGTTTGCGGAGGCGGTGTTAGATGCTGTGAACGTGCGTGTGGCCTCGCGCGACTTGGGAGCGACCAAGCAACACGAGTCCGGAGGCCACACGCATGGGCGAGGCTACGTCTTCATCTTCTTCGTCGTCGGTGTTGCTGCTCGGGATCGCCGGGCTGCGGGTGCTGGGGGTGTTCGAGTTCGTCGATGAGCGGCACGTGTTCGTCGAGACCGTCCGCGACTGCGACGCCTGCCGCGGCTGCGGGCAGCGAGCCGTCTCGGGCGGCCGGCACGTCATCCAGGTCCGGGACCTCCCGGTCGGCCCGAAGGCCACCCGGCTCGTGTGGCACAAGCGGGAGTGGCGCTGCCGGGACTGCCACCGCTCCTGGCGCGAGCAGCATCCCCACATCCTGCCTCGGGCGGTGCTGACCGAGTGATCCACCCTGGGTTCGGTGGAGGCTCGGTTCATTGGATTCCAACCGGCTGGTTGGTCTCCGCTTGGTGACGGTAGTGGGCGGCTTCGTACTCGGTCGGTGGGATGTCGTTCAGGGTGCCGTGGAGCCTTACTGTGTTGAACCAGGTGACCCAGGACAGGGTGGCGAGCTCGACATCGTCGACGGACTTCCAGGGTCCTTGCTGGCGGATCAGCTCGGTCTTGTACAGGCCGTTGACGGCCTCGGCCAGGGCGTTGTCGTAGCTGTCGCCGACCGATCCGATGGCGGGCACCGCGCCGATCTCGTTGAGCCGTTCGCCGTAGCGCAAAGACGTGAACTGACTGCCCGCATCCGAGTGGCACACGAGCCCTTCGAGGGTTGTGCCGCGTGAGAAGCGGGCCATCTCGAGCGCGTCGAGGACCATCTGGGTGCGCATGTTCGAGGCGCACCGCCAGCCGACGATCATCCGTGAGTACGCGTCGATGATGAAGCAGACGTAGGCAACCCCGGACCACGTCGGCACGAAGGTGAGATCCGTCACCCACAGCTGGTTCGGGCCCTCAGCGACGAACTGGCGACCAACGAGGTCTGGGTGCCGGTCGGCCTGCCCGTCGGGGCGGGTGGTGCGGACCTTCTTCGAGCGGTTCACGCCACGGATGTCGAGCTGGCGCATCAGCCGGGCCACCTGATCACGACCCACATCCATCTCGGTCCGGCGGGCGGCCTTCCACAACTTGCGCGCCCCGTAGACCCGGAAGTTGTCGGTCCACAGCTTGTGCAGCTGCGGGGCGAGCACCGCGTCCCGCAGCGTGCGTGCGGACGGCGGGCGGGTCTTGGCGGCGTAGTAGGTCGACGGGGCGATCGGCAGCACCTCGCAGATCGGCTCGATCCCGTAGAGATCCTTGTGATGGTCGATGTAGTCCACCATCACCGATGTGGGCGGTCGAGCTCCGCCGCGAAGAAACTTGCTGACGACTTCAAGATCGCGTTCGCACGCTTGAGCTCCCGGTTCTCCTGCTCGAGCTCTCTGATGCGTGCCTGCTCCGCCGAGGTCGTCCCGGACGCGCTGCCGGCATCGATCTCGGCCTGCTTCACCCAGCCGCGCACGGACTCGACCCCGTAACCCAGCTGATCGGCAACCCGCCGGACCGTGCCCTTCGAGGTCCCCAACTCCTCACGCAGCGCGCGGACCATGCGGACCGCCTGCTCCTTCTCGGCCGGCGTGTAGCGACGCGACCGTGCCTTGCCTGATGCTCCGATGGTGGACATAGCTCCTCCTTGGAAACCAAGGTTAGGAACCTCCATCAGACCCAGGGTGGATCAGGTTCGCTTCGAACTCGGGCCGGTCCGGCACGAGATACACAAGAGGCGTCATTGCCAGGACGATGGTGAGTTTGATCAGGGTCTGGCCCGAGGCGACACGGATGACGGCGTCGCTGATGGCGATGGGATCAGCCCCGAAGACTGGCGGCAGGATGACGAAGGCGAGGGCGCTGAACAGGACGCTGTCGACGGGCAGAGAGACGAGGTTCGAGCCGACAACGCGGGCCCACTGGGGCCGACCGGCGTCCCACAGGCGCTGGTAGACGTGGGTGTTCAGCAGTTGAGAGATCACCGCTGCGGTGATCGAGGCCAGCACGATCGCGGGGGCGAGGGCGAAGATGGCGTCCCAGGGTTCTGCAAACTCGAAGAACTCAGGCGCCGGCAGTTGGGCGATGAAGTAGAAGTAGCCGGCGACGAACAGGTTGAGGACCGCGGCCACGAAGATCGTGCGACGAACGTAGGCCTGGCCCGCGACCTTGTGGAGCATGTCGCGCACCACGAAGATGATGGAGAACAGGAACACCCCACCGGGTGCGATCACCCCGCCGACGACGATGAACTTGGTCGCGGCCAGGTCCGCCAAAGACAGGGTGAGAACGAAGGCGCCGGTGAGGGCGATCAACCAGGTAGTCCGGTCCTGCACGGTGGGTCCTTCCTCGGTCTGGCCGGCGAGACCAGGTGGGCTGACAGGCGGATGGTGGTGCAGTGACGAGCGCCGCTAGTTAAGGTGCCCCTCGAGGACCTGAAGGGCGTAGTCCGGGTCGGCGTAGGTGGTCGGGTCCGTGACGCCGGCGTCTCGGAACGCCTCGCGACGCTCCACGCAGGTACCGCAACGGCCACAGTGGATGTCGCCGCCCTCGTAGCAGGACCAGGTCTCTTCCCAGGCCACCTCGAGCCGGCCCCCGAGCCGACAGATGTCGGTCTTGGAGCGGCGGACGAAGGGGGCTTCGAGGACCACGCTGCCCACGCCCTCGTTGCCGATGCGCAGCGCACGGTCGAGGGCGTCGATGAACTCTGGCCGGCAGTCCGGGTACACGTGGTGGTCACCGGCGTGCACCCCGACCAGTACGGCGTCGGCGGACCTGGCGACGGCGATGCCGTAGGCGACCGAGATCAGCATCGCGTTGCGGTTGGGAACCACGGTGGCGGCCATGGTCTCGGCTGCGTAGTGGCCGTGGGGCACCTCCACGGTCTCATCGGTCAGGGCAGAGCCGTCGAGGTAGCTCGCGATCGGCAACCCCACGATGTCGTGCCGGCAGCCCAGACGTTTCGCGGTCGCCGCGGCGTGACGCAGTTCGGTGCGGTGGCGCTGGCCGTAGTCGACAGAGACCAGGTCAACACGTTCGAACAGCCCGACCGACTGGTAGGCCAACACCGTGGAGTCCATACCACCGGACAGCACCGCGATCGCATGGCTCATAGGAGCGCCCATCATGACGCCTGCCGAAGTGCGAGCTGCAGGTAGGCGCGCCGTAGGTGATTCTTCAGCAGGTCGGTGTCTTTCGAGGTGTTCTGCAACCCGTTCCACGGTCGGCGATCGTCCGGGCCGAACTCCCACTCCCCCGTGGTCCAGGCGCAGGCGCCCTTGATGGCCTTCAGGTCCCGGTAGAAGGTCCCGTGGTCGGTGCGCCCCCGACGCGCCGAGATGGTGTCCATCAGCAGCCCCATCGACACGATCCCCGCGCCGTGGACCAGTCGCGAACGTCGCGGGGTGACCTCGGGACCCCACGCCTCCGGGAAGACCCGCGCGACCGCCTCCCAGTAGTCGTAGAGCACGTCGAGGGCAGGCTTGGACTCGACCTCACCGGTGCGCGGATCGCGGAACTCGTACAGCACACCGTTCTCGATGGAGGCCTCCAGCATCCGCAGCACCGAGTTGTCCCGCACCACCCCGGACGGGTTGGTGACCGTGCGGATCATCAGATGGAAGGGCGACTCGGCCTCCAGGTTCAACCGCTCCAGCAGCAGCGCAGGCGCCCGACGGCGTTCCAGCTTCGCCGGCAGCCGACCCACCGTCGTGGGCAGCAACTCATGGATCAGCCCGACCGGCAGCGGCTTGGTGGAGTTCACCAGGATGAACTGGGTGCGCTGTTCGTCCTCGGAGTCGGTCACGAACGCAGTCACCGGCATGGGGAAGCGGTCCACCATCGCGTCACGGATCGCTGCGGTGCGCTGCTGCCCGTCCACGATGAAGCCCGGGCGGATCTCCTCGTCCAAGGGGATGGTCAACGTGCCGTGACGGGCATGGGTGGTGTCCACCCCGCCGTCTCCCTCGCTGGGTTGGAAGTGCACGCGACTGTCGAAGGCGATCACCAGGGCGTTGGGGATCATCGGGTCGTCGGACTCGACATAGTCACGGATGGCGCGGATGTGCTTGCCGACCTCAGGGCGCTGGTAGCCCGCGACCTGCGCATCGTCATCACGCTGGATCCGTGACACCACCGCGATACGCGGCAGCACCTTGGCATCGATGGCGAAGGAGTACAGCCGCCGGGTCGGTCCCTGACGGAACTCGATGGCAGGCAGGGTCAACGTGGTGGTCATCAGGCCCTCACGGTGCTGGTCGTCGTTGCGGCGTCGAGGATGCGCTGGCGCAGGTCCATGGCGAACAC
>LFIK01001547.1_pt1 | contig 18340 bp, 16 predicted proteins | sample 643401 | NCBI WGS metagenome assembly LFIK01 (sample SAMN03777447, study PRJNA286221) | soda lake metagenome | biome: soda lake; feature: Kulunda steppe; material: water; isolation source: sample T5-Br brine of Lake Tanatar-5 | place: Russia: Kulunda steppe | collected 2010-07
CGCCAATGATCGTCGAGGCCACGATGCTGATCGCGCCTGCACCCGACCCGCCCGAGCGCCCCGCCGCCGGCCCCGGCCACGGCGCCGGCACCGACGCGCGCCCCATCGGGACCAGTTGCCGGATCTGCCCGCGGCGCGTCTGTCCCGCCCGGCGCGAGCCGTCGATCCTCGCAGAGGAGTTTTGACAGGCGGCGGCGAGTTGGTGATAGTCGGTCTCGGGAGACGAGGACAGGCAGCAGGGGGGACGCCGGCGTTTGGGCAAGCATGTGCTGCTGATCGAGGATGAGCCGAACATCACCGAAGCGATCCGCTTCATCCTCAGCCGCGACGGGTGGCAGGTAACGGCCCATGCGCAGGGCCAGGATGCCGCGTCGCTGGTGCAGCGCATGCGGCCCGATCTCGTGATCCTCGACATCATGCTGCCGGGTCGCAGCGGCTTCGACATCCTGAACGATCTGCGGGCCGACCCCGCCACGTGCGCGATCCCGGTCCTGATGCTGACCGCCAAGGGCCATGACCGTGACCGCGAACAGGCCGAGCGCCAGGGCGTGACCCGGTTCATGACCAAGCCTTTCGCCAACAGCGATGTGCTGTCCGCGGTGCGCGAGCTGGTCGGACCGTGACCGAGCGCGGTGCGCAGCCGCTATACCTGGCGCGCCGCATGTATCGGCGGCGCCGGTTGATCGACGCGGCGCGGCTGCTGCCTTTCGCCGGCATGGTGTTGTTCGCGGTCGCGATGTTCTGGACACCGTCGGTGCAGCCGGAAGCCGCGACGGCGCGGCAAGGGCTTTATCTGTTCGGGGTCTGGGGGCTGCTCATCATTGGTGCCTGGGCGCTGGCGCGGCGGCTGGGACGCGATGCACCCGGGGCGGCCATCGGGCGCGACCCCGACAGGGGCGCAGCGCGCGGCCCCGGCGGGGGCGGCGCCGACGCGCCCGATGCGGCCGACGCGCCAGACCATGCGCCCGACGGCTCGGACGACGCGCGGTACCGGTCAGATGCGGGTGCCCCGATACCCGATGCCAGGCGCGATACCGGGAGTCCGGGCGCGCGGGGGCGGGGCTGATGGTGCCGTTCAACCTGCTCGTCCTGGCGTGCCTGAGCTATGTCGCCTTCCTGTTTCTGGTCGCCTTCGCGGTTGAACGGCGCGCCGCGCGCGGGCGCGCGGGCTGGCTGCGTTCGCCGCTGGTCTACACCTTGTCGCTGTCGGTCTACTGCACCGCCTGGACCTTCTACGGCGCCGTCGGATATGCGGCGCGCTCGGGGCTCGAATTCATGACCATCTATCTCGGGCCGACGCTCGTGTTCGTGGGGTGGTGGTGGATTCTGCGCAAGCTGCTGCGCATCGCCAAGACGCAGCGCGTCACCTCCATCGCCGATCTGATCTCGTCGCGTTACGGCAAGTCCACGGCCCTCGGGGTCGTGGTCACGCTTCTGGCGGTCACCGGGACGACGCCTTATATCGCGCTGCAACTGCAATCGATCGCGGTCTCCTTCTCGGTCTTCGCGGCCGGCGCCTCCGGCGGCTGGGCCCCGCAGGCCGACACCATGACGGCGCTGTGGGTGGCGGCAGGGCTGGCGCTGTTCACCATCCTGTTCGGCACCCGCAACCTCGACGCCAATGAACAGCATCCCGGCGTGGTCACCGCCATCGCGGTGGAGGCGGTGGTCAAGCTCGTCGCATTGCTGGCGGTCGGCGTGTTCGTCGTCTGGGCGCTGGGCGACGGGCCGGGCGACATCATCGCCCGCATCGAGGCCAATCCGCCGCCCGAATGGGCGCCGCAGCCGGGGCGTCTGGCCGGGCTGACCTTTCTCGCGGCGGTGGCGATCCTGTGCCTGCCGCGCATGTTTCAGGTCACGGTGGTCGAGAATGTCGACGAACGCCACCTTGCGACCGCGTCCTGGGCGTTTCCGCTCTATCTCTTCCTGATGAGCCTGTTCGTGATCCCGATCGCGGTGATCGGGCGCGACCTGCTGCCCGCCGACAGCAACCCCGACCTCTTCGTGCTGACGCTGCCGCTGTCGCAGGATCGCGGGGCGCTGGCGATGCTGGCGTTTCTAGGCGGGTTCTCGGCGGCGACCTCGATGGTCATCGTGGCGGCGATCGCGCTGGCGACGATGGTGTCCAATCACATCGTGATGCCGCTGTGGGTCTCGGTGGGGCCGGGCGCGGGACGGGCGGCGGGTGATGTGCGCGGGCTGGCGCTGACCGCGCGGCGGGTCTCGATCATCGGCGTGATCGGGCTCGGATACGCCTATTTCAGCGTCTCGGGCGGCGGGGCCGCGCTCGCGGCGATCGGGCTGATCGCCTTTGTCGGCGTGGCGCAGTTCCTGCCGGCGCTGCTGGGCGGCATCTTCTGGCGGGGCGCGACGCGGGTGGGGGCGCTGGCCGGGCTGATCGTCGGGTTCGCGGTCTGGATGTATGCGCTGTTCCTGCCCAGCTTCGGCCCCGATGTCGTGTTCGGCGCGGCGTTGCTGTCGGAGGGGCCGCTGGGGCTGTCCTGGCTGCGCCCGCACGCCATGTTAGGGATCGAGGGGATGGATCCCCTGCTGCATGCGCTGTTCTGGAGTCTGACGTTGAACGCGGCGGCCTTCATCGGTGCCTCGCTCGCGACCTTTCCCAACCCTGTCGAGCGGGTGCAGGGCGCGCAGTTCGTCAATGTCTTCGATATGAGCGGCGCGGCGCAGGGCTGGCATCGCGGTGGCGCCGAGGCAGAGGACCTGCTGGCGATGGCGCAGCGTATCCTGGGGGCGCAGGCGGCCCAGCGCTTCTTTCAGAGCTGTGCCGCGGCGCAGGGCAAGGCCGGCTACCTGCCGGACGCCACCCCCGATTTCGTCGAGCGGCTGGAACGCCGGCTCGCCGGGGCGGTTGGGGCGGCAACCGCGCATGCCATGGTCGCGCAGGTGGCGGGCAGCAGCGTCGTGTCGGCCGCCGATCTGATGGCCGTCGCGGACGAGACGGCGCAGATCATGGAGTATTCCAGCCAGCTCGAAGCCAAGTCCGACGAGCTCGCGCGCACCGCCCGCCAGCTGCGCGAGGCCAATGACAAGCTCACCGAGCTGTCGGTGCAGAAGGATGCCTTCCTGTCGCAGATCAGTCACGAATTGCGCACCCCGATGACCTCGATCCGCGCCTTCTCGGAGATCCTGCGCGATGCGGGCGGGCTCGACGCCGAGGATCAGAAGAAATACGCCACCATCATTCATGACGAAACGATCCGCCTGACGCGGCTGCTCGACGACCTGCTGGATCTGAGCGTTCTGGAAAGCGGGCGCGTCACACTGCGCCCGCAGCGCGCGCAGCTGGACACATTGATCGATCAGGCGCTCGGGGCGGCCAACTCCATCGCCCCGGAGCGCGATTTCACCATCCATCGCGACCGCCTGCGCGAGGAGGTTTCCGTCTATACGGATCCGGGACGGTTGTCGCAGGTCTTCATCAATATCATCGCCAATGCCCGAAAATACTGCGATGCGCCGGACCCGGCACTGTGGATCACTGTGCGGCAGGCCGATGAGCGCATCGAGGTCGATTTCGTGGACAATGGCAGCGGCATCCCCGAGCGACAGTATCCGCTGATCTTCGAAAAATTCTCGCGACTGACCGAGGAATCGCGCGCGGGCAGCGCCGGGTTGGGGCTGGCGATCTGCCGCGAGATCATGGCCAATCTGGGCGGCGACATAACCTATGTCCCCGGCCAGGGCGGGGCAGCGTTCCGTGTCAGCTTCCCGCGTGAGATGGCGCAGCCGCAGCAGCCAGCGGCCGATGCCAGCGCCGATGTCAACGATTCCTAAAGCCTGACCTGCGATGCCTTGCGCGCAGGCAGCGCGCAGCAACAAGCGCTCGCGCAGGCAGCGCGCGGCAAGCGGGGGTCGACAGGGCATGACGAAGGCGGCGGCCACGGCTGTTTTGAGACGCAAGATGGAGGCGCAGCGCGCGCATCCGCAGGTCAGCTGCGCCGGGGCGCTGCGCCGGGCGCTCGGGCAGGCGGCGCGGGATGTTGCGGGGCTGCAGCTCAGCGTCGCAATGCCGGCGCAGGAGCGCCGATCACTGGCCGAACTGCTGGAGATGATGGACGCCACCGCGCTCGGGGCGATCGTGGAAGGGCCGGGGGACGCGCTGGGCCTTGTGCTTGTCGATGCCGCCCTGATGGCCGCGCTGGTCGAGGTGCAGACGACCGGAGCGCTTGCCGCGCAACCCGATCAGCCCCGACGCCCGACGCGGGTGGATGCGGCGATGTGCGCACCGGTGATCGATGCCACGCTCGGCGGGGTCGAGGCGGCGCTGGCAACGGGGGCGGCCTCGGACGCGCCGCCCTGGATCGCCGGCTATCGCTACGCGTCGTTTCTGGACACCCCGGCGTCACTGGCGCTGCTGCTTGACGATATCACCTATTCCGTCCTGTCGGTGCAGGTCACCATGGCGGGCGGTGACCGCACCGGGCATCTGACGCTGTGCCTGCCGGCCCGGCGCCCCGACAGCACCGCGCCCGATGCCGACGTGCCGCCGCGCTGGAGCGTATCGATGGAGCGTGCGGTGATGGCGGCGCCGGTCCGGCTGCGCGCGCTCTTGCACCGCCGACCGCTGGAGCTCGGTCAGCTTGCTGCGCTGCGGCCGGGCATGCATCTGACCCTGCCGCGCGAGTCGCTGGAGGCGGTCGCGCTGGAGACGGCGGAGGGCGTGTCGGTGGCGACCGGGCGACTGGGTCAGAGCCGTGGCTTTCGCGCCTTGCGGCTGGGCATGCTGCACGCGCCCGGCCAGCGGCTGTCACCGGTGCAGGATGCGGCCGCCGCGTTTCTGGCCGCCACGCCGCCGGGCCGGGATGGGCATGCCGCGGACGCGCCGGGGGACCCGGCGCCGAAGGTCGCTCAGGCGGCGATGCCGTCCGCTGGTGTCCCACGGCAGACCATGACGGGGGTCGATGCGGTGGCGGCAGGGGACGACGCCACGCCACGCGTGCCGGATGCGATGCGCGCAGATCCCGCGCCGGACAGGGCCGCATGGGGGGATGCGCAGCCACCATGGTCGGACCCGCCCTTGGATGACCTGCCCGCCGAGGAGCCCGTGGCGGATGGCATCGCGCCGGTGGCGGCCGACACGGCGCTCGGCCGACCGGACACCGCCGCGTCCGTGGACACCGTGCCTTCGGACGCCGCGTTTGCGGGGACTGCGCCCTCGGACACTGCGGCGCCGTCCTTCACGGAGCCGGCAGACCCCGAGTCGGCGTCGGACGAGACGACATAGCCGACCGCGACCGCGCCGACCCCGCCTCAGGTGCCGCAGAATGTGCGGTGAACCGCGCTTCCGAGCGGCGGCGGGGCCTGCAGATCGGCGTGTTCGGGCTGATCTTCGAAGGGACGCGCCAGCACCTCGCACAGCCGGTGAAACGGCGCGTAATCCTGCGACACCGCGGCGTCGAGCGCGGCCTCGAGCTGATGGTTGCGCGGGATGAAAGCCGGGTTGACCGCACGCGCGGCGGCGCGCGCCTGCGCCGGGTCACGACCCTCGCGCGTCAGCCGGGCCAGCCAGTCCTGTTCCCAGGCATCAAAGGCTGCGGGGTCGCGGAACTCGTCGCGCGCGGTGCCGTGCGACAGCCCGCGAAAGGTGCGGGTGAAATCGGCCCGCTGCGCGGCCATGCGCTCCAGCAGCGCCTCGATCAGCGCGGCATCCGACGCGTCCTGCGTCGTCAGCCCCAGCTTGGCGCGAAACCGTGCCAGCCATTGCGCCTGATAGAGCGGTGCGAATTCATGCACCACCTCGGTCGCCGCTTCGACCGCGCGATCCTGGTCGCTGTCGATCAGAGGCAGCAGGCAGGTGGCCAGCTGGGCCAGGTTCCACACCGCGATCTGAGGTTGATTGGCGTAGGCGTAGCGACCGAAGTCATCGACCGACGAGAAGACCGTCTCCGGGTGATAGGCGTCCATGAAGGCGCACGGGCCGTAGTCGATCGTCTCGCCGCCGACATGGGTGTTGTCGGTGTTCATCACGCCATGGATGAAGCCCAGTGCCATCCAGTCGGCCACGAGCCGCGCCTGCGCCTTCACCACGGCGCGCAGCAGATCGAGCGGCCCCTGGGCATCGGGATGATGGCGCGCGATGGTGTAGTGTGTCAGCGCCTCCAGCGCGTCGACATCGCCACGCACTGCAAAATACTGGAAGGTGCCGACCCGGATATGGCTGGACGCGACCCGCGTGAGCACCGCGCCGGGCATGCGCCCTTCGCGAAAGATCCAGTCGCCCGTGGTGACCGCTGCCAGCGCCCGCGTCGTCGGCACGCCCAGCGCATGCATCGCTTCGCTGACCAGATACTCGCGCAGCACCGGCCCGACCCAGGCGCGGCCGTCGCCCATGCGCGAAAACGGGGTTCGCCCCGACCCTTTGAGCTGAATGTCCCGGCGTCGGCCCTGTCGGTCGATCACCTCGCCCAGCAGATGCGCGCGCCCGTCGCCCAGCTGCGGCACGAACCCGCCGAACTGGTGCCCGGCATAGGCCTGCGCCAGCGGTTCGGCGCCGTCGGGCAGGTGGTTGCCTGCGAGCATGGCCAGCCCCTCTCCCCCGGCCAGGGCATCCGGATCGAGGCCCAGCTGCACGGCGAGATCGGTGTTCAGCCGGATCAGACCGGGTGCGCGCACTGGCGTTGGCGGAAGGCGGGCAAAGAACCTGTCGGGCAGGCGGGCATAGCTGTTGTCGAACGCGATGCTCAAGCTCATGGCGCGCACTCCTTTCCCAAGCACATAGGTTTGGGCGCCGCGCGGTTCCAGTGCCCTTGTCCTGCGCGCAGCCGTTCTAGGTCCTGGTGCAGACATTCGAGGACTTCAGGGAAAACCGCCCGGGAGGACAGATGGCCGCAACCACCCATGTCAACACGCAACTGCGGGACCGTCCCGAGTTTCGCAGCAAGCCTCAGCCGCTGACCCAGACCGCGGATGCGACCGTGGCCGAGGCGGTCGCGGCGATGAGCGCGCGCAAGTTCGGCTCGGTGATCGTGCTGGACGGTGATGACAGGATCGTCGGCATCGTGACCGAGCGCGATGTCATGACGCGCATCGTCAATGAGGGGCGCGATCCCGCACAGACTTCCCTGCGCGAGATCATGACACATGATCCGCGCGTGGCGCGCGAGACCGATGATCTGCTCGACTGGCTGCGCATCATGTCGAATGAGCGGTTTCGCCGGCTGCCCGTCGTGGATGCCGATGGCCGCGTGATCGTCGTCTTCACGCAGGGAGATTTCGTCTCCTACACTTGGCCCGACCTGATCTATCAGGGCGCACAGCTCACCAAGGCCAGCATCGGGCGCAACTGGGCGCTGTGGCTCATCGGCGGCGGAATCATGGTCTACACGCTGCTCATGGTGCTGGTTCTGGGCGCGGTGTGATCAGCCGCGCTCGGCGCGTTTGGCCGCGTCCCACAGCGCGTCCATCTCGGCGAGGTCCGCATCCTGCGCCCGCCGCCCCCGCGCCGCCAGCGCGGCCTCCACCGCCTCGAAGCGGCGGGTGAACTTCGCATTGGCGCCACGCAGTGCGGCTTCGGGGTCGATGCCGAGCTGCCGCGCGAGGTTGACCATCGCGAACAGCAGATCGCCGAACTCCTCGGCGATGTGGGCGTCGTCCCCGTGCGCGCGGGCCTCGGACAATTCGCGCGTCTCCTCGGCGATCTTGTCGAGCGTGCCGGCGCTGTCGGGCCAGTCGAAGCCGACCCGCGCCGCGCGCCGCTGCAGCTTGAGCGCGCGGGTCAGTGCCGGCAGGGCCAGCGCCACCCCGTCCAGCGTGCCCGCCGCGGCGCCGTCGCGCGCGCGCTCGGCCTCCTTGATGCGTTCCCAGGCGGCACTCTGTTCCTGCGGGGTGCGGTCGCGCGATTCGTCGCCGAACACATGCGGATGGCGCGCGACCATCTTGTCGGCGGCCGCGCTGGCGACGGCGTTGAAATCGAAATGCCCGGCCTCGGCGCCCATCTGCGCATGATAGACCACCTGCAAGAGCAGATCGCCCAGCTCGCCCTTCAGGCCCGGCCAGTCGCGCCGGGCGATGGCGTCGGCGACCTCATGGGCCTCTTCCAGCGTGTAGGGCGCGATGGAGTCGAAATCCTGCACCACATCCCACGGGCATCCCGTCTGCGGATCCCGCAGTCGGCGCATGATCCGCAGCAGGCGGGGCAGGCCGGCGTCGGCTCCGGTCTGCGCGGGGTCGCTGGGGGATTCAGGCATTGCTCCGCCTCGCGTTTTCGGGTGGTGTTCGGCCGAGTAACCGCGAACAACCCGAGGAGTCCACCATGCCCGTCAACAATCGTATCGCCGATTTCGCCGATGAGATGACCGCCTGGCGGCGGCATCTGCATCAGAACCCCGAGCTGCGCTTCGACTGCCACGGCACCGCCGCCTTCGTCGCGCAGCGGCTGCGCGAGTTCGGCGTCGACGAGATTCACGAGGGCATCGCCGAAAGCGGGCTGGTTGCCATCATCGAGGGGCAGGGCGAGGGGCCGACCATCGGGCTGCGCGCGGACATGGATGCGCTGCCCATCACCGAGGCGACCGGCGCGGCGCATGCTTCGCGCGTCGACGGGGCGATGCATGCCTGTGGCCATGACGGGCACACCACGATGCTGCTGGGTGCCGCGCGCTATCTGGCCGAGACGCGGCGCTTCTGCGGCCGCGTCGCGCTGATCTTTCAGCCCGCCGAGGAAGGCGGCGGCGGCGCCAACGTGATGGTCGAGGAAGGCATCATGGACCGCTTCGGAATTACCCGCGTCTTCGGGCTGCACAACGCGCCCGGCAAGCCCGTGGGGCAGTTCTCGACCACGGCGGGGCCGCTGATGGCGGCGGTGGACACGGCCTGGGTCAAGGTGACCGGCAGCGGCGGGCACGGGGCGCGCCCGCAGGAAACCGCCGATCCGATCCCCGCCGCCCTTGCCATGGTGACGGCCTTCCAAACCATCGTCAGCCGCAATCACCGCGCCACGGACGAGCTGGTCATCTCGGTCACGCAGTTCCATGCCGGCACCGCCGACAACATCATCCCCGGCGAGGCGTGGTTCTGTGCCACGGTGCGCAGCTTCGACCCGGATGTGCAGGCCATGGTGCGCCGGCGCATGGAGGAGATCGTGACCGGCACCGCCGCCGCGTATGGCGTGACTGCCAAGCTGGATTACGAGGTCGGATACCCGGCGACGGTCAACGACATCGACGCCACTGCGCTGGCTGTCGAGGTCGCCTGCGAGGTTGCCGGCGGGCAGATGGTCGAGGCCGACACCGTACCGGTGATGGGGGGCGAGGATTTCTCCTACATGCTGCAGGCCCGCCCCGGCGCCTATCTGTTCCTCGGCCAGGGCGACAGCGCCGGGCTGCACCACCCGCAATACGATTTCAACGACGAGATCGCGCCGATCGGGGCGAGCTTCCTCGCCCGCATGGTGGAGCGCGCCCAGCCCGCCGGCTGACCCCCCCTGCGCGACGCCCCGCACGCGGCGGCGCGGTCAGCCGCCGCGCACCGGCCCGTCGGCGATGCCATAGGCGATATAGGCCAGCCGCAGCCAGCTGCGTCGCAGCGCCGGCAGCGGAAAGCGGCGCGGCGGTCGCTGCATCAGCGCGGGCGCCGGATTCGGCCGGCCGGCCATCGCATGGGCGATGCGCCGGCCCGCCAGGCTTGCGGCGCTGACGCCGTTGCCGTGCCAGCCGAAGGCCGCGTAAAGCCCCGGCCTGTCGGGCACCGCCCCGGCAAAGGGCGTCAGGCTTCCGGTCAGGCACACCAGCCCGGACCAGCTGCGTTCGGTCTCGACATCGCGCCAGGCCGGAAACAGCGTGTCGAAATGCGCGCGCGCCATGCGCTGTGTCGCGGCCATCCGGTCGGGACGGGCCGACAGCCCCCCGCGCGTGCCGAACAGGAAGCGCCCGCAGGGCAGCAGCCGGAAATAATGCAGCAGGCGCCGGCTGTCGAACGCCATGCGCTGTGTGGTCCAGCCCTGGCGCGCCGTCTCGGTTTCGCTGAGCTTGCGGGTCACCAGGATCGAGGACAGCGCCGGCAGCGTGCGCCCGCCGATCCAGTCGGGCAGATCGTCGCTGCTGTAGCCGTTCGTCGCCACCAGCACGCGCCGGGCGCGCAGGGTCCCCTGCGCGCCGTGCAGCCTCCAGCCATCGCCGTCGCGCGTCAGTCGCTGCACTTGCGTGTCGCCGAACAGCCTGACGCCGGCGTCAAGCGTCGCCGCGGCCAGCCCCTGAACGTATTTCAGCGGATGCAGCGGAAAGCCCTCCGGCTCGATCAGCGCGCCGTAGAATCCCGGCCCGTCCAGCCCGGCTTCGGCCAGCGCGTCGCGCGGGATCAGCCTTGCGCCGGGCTGGCCTTCGGCGCGGCGGCGCAGCAACGCCCAGGCGCGCGGGCGATGCGCCAGCATCACTTCGCCCCGCGGCCCGCGATCGGCGTCGATGCCGTAGCGGTCCAGATTCTCGGCGACGCAGTCGATCGCAGCGTCCTGATAATGGCGGAATTCGCGCGCAGCCTCGGCGCCGTAGCGGCGCTGCAGCTGCGCGTCGGACAGCTTGGAACCGCCGGGGCAGGCGAAACCGCCATTGCGTCCCGACGCCCCCCAGCCGGGCTGCGCGGCCTCCACCACCGCGACGTCCATGCCGAACCGCTCCACAAGCTCCAGCGCGGCGTTGAGCCCGGCATAGCCCGCGCCGATGATCGCGACATCGGCCGTCTGCACGCCCGACAGCGGCGGGCAGACGGGCGCCTCGGGGGCGGTGGCGCGCCAGTGGCTGTCGGGCCATGTCGTCGTGTCATAGGCGTCGGCTTCGTAAAGGCGGGTCATCGGCAGGGTCCGGGGTGGCGTTCGCGGCCGGCTCAGCTAAGGTGCGCGGCGGGCGGGCGTCAATGCCTGCCCGCGCAAGCATGGGGGTGATACATGGCGCTGGAAGACGCGAAACATCAGGTGGACATGGCCTTTACCCGTGAGGACCGGCGCGGGCTGACCTATGAGAACACCTTCGGCGGCGCGCCGAGCTTCCTGCGCCGGCGCTACAGCAAGGATCTGGACGGGGTCGATCTGGCGGTCACGGGGATCCCTTTCGACCAGTCGGTGACCAACCGGCCGGGCACCCGTCTGGGCCCGCGCGCGATCCGCGAGGCCAGCGCGCTGCAGGCTTTCGATGCGCCCTATGGCTGGGGGTTCGATCCGCTGAGCGAGTTCACCATCGTCGATTACGGCGATCTGGCCTTCGACTACGCGCGGGTGCCCGATTTCCCGCAGGCGCTGACCGATCACATCGCCACCATCCTGGCCTCCGGGGCCGGGTCGCTCGCGCTGGGGGGCGATCACTATATCACCTATCCGATCCTGCGCGCCTATGCCGAGAAGTTCGGGCCGCTGTCGCTGCTGCAGTTCGATGCCCATACCGACACCTGGGCCGATGACGACTTCACGCGCATCGATCACGGCACCATGCTCTACAAGGCCGTCAAGGAGGGGCTGGTGGACCCGGCGCGGTCGGTGCAGGTCGGCATCCGCACCGACAACCCCGACACCATGGGCTTCAACATCATCGACGCGCGCGAGGTGCACGAGGCCGGGCCGCGTGCCGCGACCGAGAAGATCCGCGGCATCCTGGGCGCGAATCCGGTCTACCTGACCTTTGATATCGACGCGCTGGACCCGGCCTATGCGCCGGGCACCGGCACCCCGGTCTGGGGCGGGCTGACCTCGGCGCAGGCCGCGATCATGCTGCGCGACCTGGCCGGGATCGCGCTGCTGGGCGGCGATGTGGTCGAGGTCAGCCCGCCCTTCGATACCACCGGGGCGACGGCGGTGGCGGGGGCGCATGTGGCGATGGAACTGCTGTGCCTGCACTGCCACGCGCGGCGGATGGCGGCGGGCTGACGGGATGCTGCGGCTTCTCATCCTTGTGCTGCTGCTGGCGGCGGTGGCGGCGTTTCTGGTCGTGCGTCTGGCGCCAAGCCGGGCGGCGGACTGGCATCTCGACCCGTTGCTGGCCAAGCGGCCGGGCACCCCGAACCACCATCTCATCCGCCCCGCCGGCGGCGACGCGGCGGCGCCGATCTACGACATGTCCCCCGCCGAGCTGGCCGCCGCGCTGGATCGCATCGCGCAGGAAGACGGTGCGCGGCTTCTGGCCGGCGATGTGGCGAAGGGGCACATGACCTATGTCATCCGCAGCGCCGTCTTCGGGTTTCCCGATTATGTCAGCCTGCGCGTGCTGGAGGCGGGTGCGGGCGCAACCTTCGCGGCCTTCGCGCGGGCACGTTTCGGCCGTTCCGACATGGGGGTGAACCGCGCGCGGCTGCAGCGCTGGATGGCGGCGCTGCGCGACGCCGAGGCCGCGCCCGAGCCGCGTTGAGGGATCGGCGCCGACACATCCGCGAACACCGGTAGAATTCGGCCAGTACCGGCGGCACCGGCAACGCCGCACGCGGTGAGCAGGCGAGGTACGCAGACGACCGGAAAATGCGCGTTCGGGTGCCTTGGCCGCGAATCGCGCATGGCGTGCGTCGCTGCGCAAATCACGATCCGCGCATCGCAGGCGGTGACGCTTGCCTTGCCAGAAGAATTGGTTATATTTTTTTACCAAACCGGCGGAGGAGGCCTCAATGGAAATGCCCCAGCCCGACATGGCGGTCCTGGATCGGGGCGCGCGGATTGCGGCGCGGCTGCGCGAGGTGCTGCCCGATGATGCCGTTATCGACGACCCGGCGGAAACGCTGGCCTATGAGTGCGATGCGCTGACGGCCTATCGCTGCGCGCCGCTGGCGGTGGTGCTGCCGCGCAGCACCGAGGAGGTCGCCGCCGTTCTGCGTATCTGTCACGCTGAGCGCGTGCCCGTCGTGCCGCGCGGCGCGGGCACCAGTCTTGCGGGCGGGGCGCTGCCCACCGCCGACAGCGTCATCCTCGGCGTGGCGCGCATGACCGAGGTGCTCGAGGTCGATTACGACAACCGCTTTCTGCGCACCCAGACCGGGCGCACCAATCTTTCGGTGACCGGCGCCGTGGAATCCGATGGCTTTTTCTACGCGCCCGACCCGTCGAGCCAGCTCGCCTGCGCGATCGCGGGCAATATCGCGATGAACTCGGGCGGTGCGCATTGCCTGAAATACGGCGTGACGACGAACAACCTTCTCGGCGCGACGGTGGTGCTGATGGACGGCACCGTGCTCGAGCTGGGGGGAGCGCATCTCGACTCCGGGGGGCTGGACCTGCTGGGTGTGCTGTGCGGGTCCGAAGGCCAGCTCGGCGTGGTGACCGAGGCGACGCTGCGTATCCTGCCCCAGCCCGAGGGCGCGCGGCCGGTCCTGATGGGGTTCGAGTCGAGCGAGGTCGCCGGGCAATGCGTCGGCGACATCATCAAGGCCGGTGTCCTGCCGGTGGCGATTGAGTTCATGGACCGTCCCTGCATTCGCGCCTGCGAAGCCTTCGCGAAGGCGGGCTACCCCGACTGCGCCGCGCTGCTGATCGTCGAGGTCGAGGGCTCGGAGGCCGAGATCGAGATGCAGCTGGGCCTGATCAAGCAGATCGCGCGGCGCCACGACCCGTTGGAGTTGCGCGAAAGCCGCTCGGCCGAGGAGTCCGCGGCGATCTGGAAAGGGCGCAAGTCGGCCTTCGGGGCGATGGGGCAGATCGCGGATTACATGTGCCTCGACGGCACGATTCCGGTGTCGCAGCTGCCGCATGTGTTGCGGCGCATCGGCGAGCTGTCGGCGCAATACGGGCTGGAGGTCGCGAATGTCTTTCATGCGGGTGACGGCAACATGCACCCGCTGATCCTCTATGATGCCAACACCCCCGGCGAGCTGGAAAAATGCGAGGCGCTCGGCGCCGACATCCTGCGGTTGTGCGTCGAGGTGGGCGGCTGCCTGACCGGCGAGCACGGCGTGGGCGTCGAAAAGCGCGACCTGATGCAGACCCAGTTCAGTGCCGCCGATATCGAGGCGCAGCTGCGGGTGAAGGATGTGTTCGACCCGCGCTGGCTGCTCAACCCGGCCAAGGTGTTTCCGCTGGCGCTGACCGCGGCGCGGCGCGAGGCCGCGCAATGACGGCGTCGGGCAGCTCCGATGCGGCATGCGAGGCGGACGCGCAGACCCTGCGTCCCGCAGATGAGGCCGAGCTCGCCGAGGCCGTCCGCGCGGCCACCGGCCCGCTTCGGATCGTCGGCGGCGGCACCCGTCCGGTCGGCCCCGAGACGGGGGCCCGGCCGCTGAGCACGTGCGGGCTGCGCGGGATCACGCTGTATGAGCCCGGCGCGCTGACGGTGGTCGCGCGGGCGGGGACGCCGCTCGCGGAACTCGAGGAAACCCTCGCCACCGAGGGGCAGCGCCTGCCATTCGAGCCGATGGATCATCGCGGCCTCATGGGCACGACCGGCACGCCCACGCTGGGCGGCATGGTGGCGGCCAATGTCTCCGGCCCGCGCCGGATTCAGGCGGGAGCCTGCCGCGACAGCCTGATCGGCGTGCGTTTTGTCGATGGCGCCGGCACGGTGACCGCGAATGGCGGCCGGGTCATGAAGAACGTCACCGGGTATGACCTGGCACGGCTGATGGCAGGCAGTTTCGGCACCCTCGGCATACTCAGCGAGGTGGCCTTCAAGCTGCTGCCCGCCCCCGAGACGCAGGCGACGCTGCGCATCGACGGGTTGAGCGCCGAGCGGGCCGTGGCCGCCCTGTCGGCGGGGCTGTGCTCACCCTTCGAGGTCAGTGGCGCGGCGCATGTGACCGGGGCCGAGCCGCGCACGCTCATGCGGCTGGAGGGGTTCGCGGATGCGGTGCGCGACCGCGCGGCGCGGCTGGCCGCGCAGCTCGGGCGCTTCGGACCGGTCAGCGTCGAGGACGACCCGGCGCGCAGCGCCGCCATCTGGCGCGAGCTGCGCGACGTGGCGCCGTTTCACGGGCGCGACGGCGATGTCTGGCGGTTGTCGGTCAAGCCGTCGGACGGGCCGGCGCTGGCCGCGCGGGCGGGGGGCGAGGCGCTGTTCGATTGGGGCGGCGGGCTGGTCTGGCTGCTGCTGCCGCCGGGCACCGATCTGCGCGCGCGTCTCGGCGCCTTTGCCGGGCATGCCACCTTGCTGCGCGCCGATGCCGAGACCCGCGCCAGACTGCCGGTGTTTCAGCCCGAACCGGCCGCACTGGCAGCGCTCACCGACGGGTTGCGCCGGCGTTTCGACCCGCGCGGCATCCTCAATCCCGGCCTGATGGCCTGATCCGCCATCGCGGCAAGGAGTTCCATGCAGACGAATTTCACTCAAGAACAGCTCCAGGACCCGCAGATGGCCCGCTCCAACGAGGTGCTGCGCGCCTGCGTGCATTGCGGCTTCTGCACGGCGACTTGCCCTACCTATCAGGTGCTGGGCGACGAGCTCGACAGCCCGCGCGGGCGCATCTACCTGATGAAGGACATGCTGGAGAATGACCGCCCGGCGGATGAAAAGACGGTCAAGCACATCGACCGCTGCCTGTCCTGTCTGGCCTGCATGACGACATGTCCGTCGGGCGTGCATTACATGCATCTGGTCGATCACGCGCGCGAGCATATCGAGCGCACCTACCGCCGCCCGCTGTCGGATCGCGCGCTGCGCTGGATACTGGCGCGCATCCTGCCCCATCCGACACGGTTCCGGCTGGCGTTGCTGGGCGCCAAGATCGGCCGGCCCTTCGCGCGGCTGATGCCGGATGCGCGGTTGCGCGCGATGCTGGAGATGGCGCCCAGACGCATCCCGCCGGTCAGCCGCAACGACGATCCGCAGGTCTTCGCGGCGCAGGGCGAGCGCCGCATGCGCGTGGCGCTGATGACGGGGTGTGCGCAACGCGCGCTCAACACCGATATCAACGACGCCACCATCCGGCTGCTGACGCGGCTGGGCTGCGAGGTGGTGATCGCGGACGGGCAGGGGTGCTGCGGCGCGCTGACCCATCACATGGGCAAGACGACGGAAAGCCATGCCAGCGCGGCGCGCAACATCCGCGCCTGGCACCGCGAGCTGACGGGCGAGGGTCTGGATGCGGTGGTCATCAACACCAGCGGGTGCGGCACCACGGTCAAGGATTACGGGCACATGTTCCGCACCGAGGCGCTGGCCCGCGAAGCGGCCGACATCTCGGCCATCGCGATGGATGTCTCCGAGGTGCTGATGAAGCTCGATCTGCCGCAGGGCGCGGACAAGGGTCTGCGCGTGGCCTATCATGCGGCCTGTTCGCTGCAGCATGGCCAGCAGATCACGACCCACCCCAAGGATCTGCTCAAGCGCGCGGGGTTCAAGGTGGTCGAGCCGGCCGACAGCCATCTGTGCTGCGGCTCGGCGGGAACCTACAACCTGATGCAGCCCGCGATCTCGAAGCAGCTCAAGGCGCGCAAGGTCGAGACGATCGAGGCGAAGACACCGGATCTGGTCGCCACGGGCAATATCGGCTGCATGATGCAGATCGGCGGCGCCACGGTGCTGCCCGTGGTTCACACGGTCGAGCTGCTGGACTGGGCCACCGGCGGGCCGAAGCCGCCCGCGCTGATGGCGGCGCAGGGCGAGGCCGTCTGACTGCGCGCGCCGGATGCCCCGGCAGGGGCGAAAACCGGTCACAGTTTTGCCGCGCAGCGGGTATCAGGTGGTGGCGACGCCACGGAGGATGCCATGTCGCGATGGATGCTGATTCTCGCCGCGCTGTTGATGTCGGTCACGACGGGTGCCCGCGCCGAGGTGCTGCGTCATCTTGAAACCGCCGATGATGGTCGCGGCTGGGAGGCGGTGGGACGCCTCGATCTGGGCGGGCAGGGCTTTTGCACCGGGGCGCTGGTGGCGTCCGATCTGGTGTTGACCGCGGCGCATTGCCTGTACGACCCCGACAGTGGTGCGCGCATCCCCGATACCCGCATCGAGTTTCGGGCCGGCTGGCGCAACGGGCGGGCGACCGCCTACCGGGATGTGCGCAGCAGTGCCGTGCACCCGGCCTACATCCATGGTGAGAACGGGCCGATCGAGCGCGTGGCGCATGACCTTGCGCTGATCCGGCTTGCCCGGCCGGTGCGCCTGCCTTCGGTGGAGCCGCTGGGGCTGGGCCGGGCGGTGCGGGATGGCGACCCGGTGGGTGTCGTGTCCTACGCGCGCGATCGTGCCGAGGTGCCGGCGCTGGAGGAAAGCTGCGATGTGCTGCAGCACCGCGCCGGGGTGGTGGTGCTGAACTGTCTGGTGGATTTCGGCGCCTCGGGCGCGCCGGTCTTCGCGCTGGAGGGCGGGGTGCCGCGGCTGGTGTCGGTGGTGTCGGCAAAGGCGGGGGTGCAGGATCGTGACGTGGCGCTCGGGGCCTCCATCGAGCGTGAATTCGAGGTGCTGCGGCGCGCGCTCGACGACGCGGATAGCGAGACGGGGCGTTCTGGCCTACGCGGGGGCGCGCGCGAGACGGGTGCCAAGTTCATCCGGCCCTGAGCGCCTGTCCGCAGGGTGGCGGAGCCGGTGCACTAAACTCGCAAAGGACTGGCGAGGCTCTTGAAAAGGTGCGCGGCAATTCCCATGTCGGCGCCGCCGGCGGCGGATGCGCCGGCACGGGTCGGCCCGTCCATGTCGGAGGGCCTCACGTATCATCGCTCAACCAAGGAGGGTGACACCATGCGTACCTTTGATCCAGCACCGCTGTATCGCGCGACCGTCGGTTTCGACCGGATCGCGGATCTGATGGACCGTCTGATGACCAGCGACATCCCCGAGCCGGGCTATCCGCCCTACAACATCGAAAAGACCGATGACGACGCCTATCGCATCTCGCTCGCGGTGGCGGGGTTCTCGGCTGATGAACTCAATGTCGAGGTCAAGGACAACGCGCTTCTGGTCTCGGCCCGCAAGGCGGAAGAGCAGGGCGAGCGCACCTACCTGCATCGCGGGATCGCGACACGCGCCTTTGAGCGCCGCTTCCACCTGGCGGATCATGTGCGTGTGACCGGGGCGACGCATGCCGACGGCATGCTGCATATCGACCTCGCCCGCGAGGTGCCCGAGGCGCTGAAGCCGCGCACCATCGAGATCGCGCGCGCCGATGGCCGTGCGCCGGTGGGGCGTCAGGTCGAAGGCACCGCGACGTCGCAGGACGCCGCGCCCAAGGAGGCCGCGCGCAAGACGGCGGCCTGAACGCGCCGGAGTGCAATCCGACCCGAGCGCAGCGAGGGTCGGAAGAAGTGCACGAAAGACAAGGGCGAAAGACGGCACGCCGATCCGCCGTGATCGGTGCCGTCTCCAGCGTCGGTCGCGATCCGGGCGCGCCATGTGCGGCGCGCCCTTCTTCGTGGCCGGCCGCCGCCGGGCGCCACCGGCACGCGCGTTTCGGCGCAGGACCACGGCGCGGCGGGTCAGTCGCGCGC
>LFIK01001548.1_pt1 | contig 18330 bp, 28 predicted proteins | sample 643401 | NCBI WGS metagenome assembly LFIK01 (sample SAMN03777447, study PRJNA286221) | soda lake metagenome | biome: soda lake; feature: Kulunda steppe; material: water; isolation source: sample T5-Br brine of Lake Tanatar-5 | place: Russia: Kulunda steppe | collected 2010-07
ACCAAGGCTTCTTTTTCTGGTGTATTTGAAAAAATACATGTTTGTTTGTTATAAATGATCACTGTACGCACACCACCAAAACGAACATTGCTTTATATAGTTCTGCTTCTGGTACTCGCTTGCCCTTTTCCTTTGCAAAATCATATGCCAGCACAGGTACACGAAACGCTCTTTTTCCATACTCATCCAGTTGCTATGATATTTGTATAGGTTCATACGTTGAAGTACTCCTTGTACCTGCGCCACCGAGATGGTTGTTTCATTATCACTGGTTCTGCCTCTGGCCAACGTTTACCAATGACATCTCGTGCATACCAATATGCCCACTGTGGATCTCGCATTATCACTGGTTCTGCTTCTGGCCAGCGATCACCAATGACATCTCTTGCATAACGATATGCCCACTCTGGATCTCGCATTATCACTGGTTCTGCTTCTGGCCAGCGATCTCTAACGACATCTTGTGCATACAGATATGCCAACAAAGGATCTCGCATTATCACTGGCTCTGCTTCTGGCCAGCGATCACCAATGACATCTCGTGCATAAAGATATGCCCAATGTGGATCTTGCATTATCACTGGTTCTGCTTCTGCCCAGCGTTTACCAATGACTTCTCGTGCATACTCATATGCCGATTGTGGATCTTGCATTATCACTGGTTCTGCTTCTGCCCAGCGTTTACCAGTAACACGCAGTGCATACTCATATGCCAAATATGGATATTTCACCACACATTCGTGTGTTCCACGAAGAATCAGCACCAAGGCTTCTTTTTCTGGAGTATCTGAAAAACTACGTGTTTGTTTGTTATAAATGATCATTATACGCACACCACCAAGATGAATAGCACTCCTTTTCCATACCCATCCAGTTGCTATGATATTTGTATAGGTTCATAAGTTGAAGTACTCCTTGTACCTGCGCCACCGAGATGGATCTCGCATTATCACTGGTTCTGCTTCTGGCCAGCGATCACAAATGACAAGTCGTGCATACCAATATACCTGCTGTGGATCTTGCATAATGTTTGGTTCTGCTTCTGGCCAACGTTTACCAATGACATCTCGTGCATAAAGATATGCCGATTGTGGATCTAGCATGATGTTTGGTTCTGCTTCTGGCCAGCGTTTACTAATGACATACAGTGCATACTCATATGCCGGTTGTGGATCTCGAATTATCACTGGTTCTGCTTCTGGCCAACGTTTACCAATGACATCTCGTGCATAACGATATGTCCATCGTGGATCTTGCATGATGTTTGGTTCTGCTTCTGGCCAACGTTTACCAATGACATCTCGTGCATAACGATATGCCCAATAAGGATCTCGCATGATGTTTGGTTCTGCTTCTGGCCAGCGATCACCAATCACATCCAGTGCATAAACATATGCCCACTCTGGATCTCGCATTATCACTGGTTCTGCTTCTGGCCAGCGATCTCTAACGACATCTTGTGCATACAGATATGCCAACAAAGGATCTCGCATTATCACTGGCTCTGCTTCAGGCCAGCGATCACCAATAACATATCGTGCATACCAATATGCCCGTTGTGGATCTTGCATTATCACCAGTTCTGCTTCTGGCCAGCGATCACCAATGACTTCTCGTGCATACTCATATGCCGATTGTGGATCTTGCATTATCACTGGTTCTGCTTCTGGCCAGCGATCACCAATGACATCTCGTGCATAACGATATACCAAATAAGGATCATTCACCACGCATTCGTGTGTTCCACGAAGAACCAGCACCAAGGCTTCTTTTTCTTGCACATCACTAAATATATCTTCACTTGTATTATAGACGATCATTCGTTTTTGACTCACGCAGAAAATCAGGTTTTCTGCGTGATTCCGATAATCCCAATTCGCATTCACTATCTTACAGTCACTGGATGTTGTCAACCTCTTTTTCACACAACATGCTGTGATATTTTTGTTGGTTCTCTGCGTGCTCTTTCCAAAACTGACGCTGGTATTCAGCACTTGCTAATCGCAATTCTAGTGATTCAATTTGGTGCTCCATAGCTTCAATGTCTTCACTGTTTTTGATCAGCATAATCATGAGAAAGGCTGAAACAACAATAACTGGAAAGATCAATTTCTGCGGACGCATGACTAATTCCTAACCCCAAGCAGTAGTTTGAATCGGTGTTTTTTTGCTTCTTCAAGAGTATTAAAACACTTATCAACACTCACATAACATGGATCGTACACGTCTTCAAATTCAATTTCACCAGATGACAAAACAGTGATAGCCTGCGTTGTCTGAAAATAAAAATAGTCAAAGCTTGCTAGAGATAACCGTTGGAACACACGCCCACAAGAAAAAACCTTATCAACTGGATGATAAAAATATAGTTTTCGATCTGTGTCAGTCATGCTTATGTCGTCCATAAATAGTTCCAATGAGCGTATTTTACTACATCTTGGTGGACCCGGACAAGCCCACAAAGACAAAAATTGGGATAACTTCTGATCATAACAGAAGGATCAAGGCCTATAAAACAGCAGCCCCAAGTTGCTACTTCTTACAAGTCTATGCAGTAGATAGCAAGATTCATGAAAAAAAGCTACTTGATCTACTGCGTGATCGATTTGTTGTCCAGTCAGAGTACATCCACTGTCATCCAACGATAGTGAAAAATATCGTAGAAGGATATTTCACAGACAATAACGTACATTTTACTCAGGTTTTCCAACCGAAATAACATTTTCGATCCTGAAGCTTCTCCATGCATTTTTGTCTGTGCACCACACACTCAAGACTGAATCATTTTTTTTCTTCGTACCTTTGCTGGTAGTTTCTTGAATCAAATCTGGTCTCAGAGTACAAGGCATGACCCTGATTTCTTCGCTATTCACTTTCTTGAATGTAACTGTGAGTACATCTTGTTTGAGTTGTTCAGTGAGGTTTTCTTTTGTGAAAGTCATTCTTGATTTCTCCTTTCAATATCGCTTTCAACACACTCATCACCATACTGAACTTCCAGTATATGACAAGGTTCGTTTGTGTGGTTCTGTCCTTGGTGCCATACTTCTCGGTCTATTACAGCACCAACCCTTGGGTGTTCACAAAGCACTTGACTTTCATAAACATAATCACCACGATAAGTGTTTAGAGTACAAGAACCTTTGAGAACATACCAATGCTCTGATCGTTTGAAATGCCTTTGCATAGAAAGACTTTTTCTTGGTTCAATAACCAGTTCTTTTACTTTGTATCCTGGTTGTTCGTCCAGCACTCGGTACCAACCCCAGTTTCGGTATGTTTTCGGATTTTTCCATTCATCAAGTATCCAACTTGAGCTATTCGCTTTATCGTTTCCACCAACACCCCAAGCGAATGATACACGCGAAACATCTTCGAAGGCAGATACCTCAGGTATGTTCCCTGCGTTTCTGTCTCCGCCGTTCGCTACAATGATTTCAGTATTTCTGTCTGTGATATTCAACACATATTGAATGAAGTTATTGCTACTTCCTTGTTTATCATCTTCAAAACCCAAAGCAACGTCCACTTGCTTGAGACTAGATACAATGGATAGCCTCTCAGCGAAAGGCATGAAAGGACGACCTTTCTTCCTGATAAGCCATTCATCTGAGTTCACACCAACCCATAGTTGATTGCCAAGCTTTTTGGCTTCACTCAGATAAGCGAGATGACCAGAATGTATGGGATCAAACCCACCAGTAGCCAACACAATTTTATTCACAGTTGAACCTCAGTCTGCAAGCAAGTCTTCTTCAATTCCAGTGACAATAACACGACCAGGCCAATCACCAATATCGAGGTCAACTGGTGTAATAACCATATCTCGATTTTCTTGTGTGGTATCATTTTGTACCTCAATACAGTAATATTGCTTTCCTTCTGAGTCATAGTAGAAACCATCCAGCGGCCCTTCTACATAGAAATCTTCGTTACCTTTGAAATCATATACTCTTATAATAGAACCCGGTTCAATAATACTCATAATTTTTCCTATGTGTGTGTTGATTTTGTCAAATGTTTTAATTCAAACAAATTTTCTTCAAATTAATATGGTACCTATAGCACAGCGTTGTTCAGTGTTAAATCTTTTTCGTTCCTACCTTCACAAGATCATCAACGTCCCAGTAGTACAATCCACGAAGCGCCTCAGAAAATTTTACCACTCGAACGTCAGACACTTTCTCGATTCGTGCAGTGGCGTTGTCTTCGCGACCTTCGGGGATTTCGCCGGAAGACACACCTGGCCGCAACTCTGCGGTATCACCCGCCTTGAACTCAACGTTCACATGCGACTGAACATAGCAACCTACGGAAACGTTGTTATCCAGAAGATGATTGACAGCGACAGTCACCCAACAGGAAGATGAGTGCTTATCTACGGTTCGTTGATGACAACAAGGAAATCGACCTATCGAATCATCGTCACCATCGTATGCTACGGCGTCATGCATTTCGTTAATGGCAAGCAAAAGAAGTTCTTCAGTCTTGTTCACCACATTCTCCATAACATTGTGTAAATTATGTGCTGATTATATCAAGCTTCGCAGCTCGTGTCAAGAGGTTCACTGACTTATTTGAATTTTGCCCAGTATTATTCCTTGCGGTGAACATTATTGTTGGTGTGTCACTCAATTTCTACAGTTTGGCGTTCTTCATAGTCTTTACAGCAAAGAAACCCAAGAATCTTTAGTTCTTAGGTAGTTGACTTAAGAATCTTTTGTTTTTCTGTCAACCCCTTTTTACCATATTTTTCTTGATCTTCTCAGGTGAGAAATACTGGTTCACCAAGCGAATCACAGTGTCTTCATCAAAAGTCTTACAAGAAAACACATCAAGGTAGAAGTTTCCATTTTTGTCAACAAAGTGACCTGATATGTTACTGGTTTCAATCATCTGAAACATGCTCAAACCAGCTTTGTCTGGATCATGTGTGGCAAAATGTTCAATCCAAGTATCACCGTAAGCAACCATGTCAATTGCATCAACTAGATGGTCAACAAAAGCCTTGACATTCTCTTTGCTCGTGATGCTGGCCATATCACCTCGCTCACAATCTAACAGCAAATGATGCCCCCATGAATGCATCTGGTCTGTTTCTGTTAGCGCAACATAACGCCTATAAAACTCCTCAACACAGCTACTCAACTCCCAATAGTATGTGTCTTCTTCTGGGAAAGTGTGAACGGCAAAATGACTCTCTGCCAACAACCACATAGCTGTGTATCCATGAGGATCAAAATAATGCTCAACAAAATTAAGAACCTTAAATCCTGACTCAACTAGGTTGCTGTTTACTTCTTTCAAGATCTCACCAGTGGCTTTCAAATCAGACCAACCACTAACATTCCACATTCTTGCTCTCATCTTGTTCTCCTTGTTATCAGATGAGTTAAATTTTTTCTGATATTTCAAACCCACGAAAAATCTTGAATCGTGGGAATCTTAGACTGTAAGTGCCATCTTGATTTTGTGTGATAGCATCAGCGCGCACTTCAACAACCTGTCCAATAACGTACTCTACATTATTCCATATTTCTGATCTTTGTGCATCAGTGAAACCACTGCCAACGTTTACTATGATCTCTTTGCCATCATCAACACCTTGGCAAACCAATGCGCCAAGGCGGTCTTTGTTTCTTCCAGTACCTTCTTCAACGCCAACAACTGTAAGAGACACCTCAATGAAGGGCTTGACCTTTAGCCATGCATGGCTTCGTTTGCATACGTATGGCATATGCGATGGCTTCACCATAAGACCTTCATAACCATTTTCAATGGCTTCATCGTTTAGCTTCTTATATATGTCTCTACCAATCTCTTGATCTAGATCCACGAGTACGGCACTGACCAAGCGAATAGCACTTTGGTCAAAGTTGCAGCGCAAGTACAAATCTTCCAACTGAACGCGCCTGTTATATGTACTTTCTTGCCACACACCTTGGTAAAAATTATCCAATGGGATCATGTCAAAAACAGCGAAGTATGCATCTTGCGTTTGTACATCCTGCTTTCTCTGTACTTGTTTCATGAGTGACTGGAAATTTTCACTCATGATTTCACCATCAAGCACTATACCTTCAAGATCAGGCAGACTCAATGCTTTTTCAACATGCGGGAAATTAGTGAGAATCTTTCCATTGCGTGTGTGAAGAGTTGCAGTACCATTTTTGATAACAGCAAGAACTCTAACTCCGTCGTACTTGTTCTCAACGAAGCACGTGCCTTTCATCTTGTTTGCATACTTTGTGCCGTCATGACTCAACATACATTGAAAAACAGGCACTGTGTTTTTTTGTGCTTTATTTACTGTTTTTTCACTTACACCACACCGAAGATCTTTGATCAAGATTCTACGATACCAATCATTCCATTGGACTTGTGAACAACGATCCATGATGTCTAGAACTGCATCACGTGCAGCATGGCCAGTAAGGTTTCTTTGTTGAAGGTCATTCATCAAAGCACAAAACTCATCCCAATCAACGGTTGATTCATTGTCTGTGGTCTTCGTGGGGACTTTATGAATCCCAAAAGTGACGAATGGACTCAGTGCCCGCACCAGTCCATCTTTAAACTCTTCGTTATCTATGTTTTCTTTTACAGTTTGCTCTTTGAACAAACGACTGTTATTGCTTTCCAACAACTGTATAATTGTCCAAGGTTTCAAATTCATTTCCTCTTTGTGTAAGTGCTTACCAAACGGTCTACATAGTCATCACTGGCATCGCCAAGGTCACCGTTTGGTACAATATTAAACCTGTCACCGACTTTACTCAATTTTCTGCCACCTTCATCATCATCTGCAATCACAGTGATCGTTCGGTTAAGGTTGTACAACCAGTTTTTAGTAGAACTGTTAGGATCATTGCATAACAACGCTGTCGCACTAACACCCCTCTTGGTAAGGCGTGTGGCATCAAATACACCCTCAACAACAAACAAGTGATCAGGTGTGAAGTGAAAGCTTTCCAAGCCCCAAACTGCAACTGAGAGCTTGTTGGTGTAAGTGAAATACTTACTGTCACTGGGCTTCTTTGTTTTTTTAGGTGCCTGAGGTCTATACTGCTGGTAGCCAACAAGCTGTCCAGAAAGATTCCACAGTGGAAAAACAGCCACACACTCTGCATGGTTGACCCACACATGGTGTGTGGAAAAATCAAGATCTCGACCGATAAGGTGATCAACAATGTTCATAATTCACCTCAACTCTACAATTTGGACAATTATAGCAAATGAGGTGAGTTATGTCAACCGTTATCGCTTTGGTGCGCCGCGAATTTCATCACTGAACAAAGCAAACTGATCAACCAAACACTCCAGACACGTTTCGAGTGTATCTCGCAACATCTGAATCTCGCGGTCTGCTTCCAAAGCAATTTCCGCCGCAGCGTGGCGGGCGTCTCTGTGGCCCATCTTGTACACTAGTAGTGCTGGGTTTTCGTCAGGGCAAGATTCTCCCAAGGGAAGGTTCATCATTTTGTTGTGGTAAGTGCTCATCATTCTTCTCCAACAGAAAGTACTACTCAGATTGCTGCTTGTTTCTCAACTCCGTTCATTTCCACCATTTCAATAACCATCATCAACGCTTCTTGAAGCTCCGTAATCTTGCGGCCTGCTTCAGCAGCAATATCATCCGCAACATCTAGTGCGATCCCGAATGATTCAAGAAACCACAAGTCGGTCTGCAAAATCTTAACTCGTTCTGCGTATGTGCTCATTGCTTTTGTAGTCACGACAAATCTATCTAAACGCTTCACTGTAGCTGCTATAACCAAACCAAGTCTTACGTCCACTCCATGTTTGTCATCGACCAACTCAGCAGTAGTTGACTGAAACTATACTACCACTGTGAAATGTTGTCAACCTCTTTTTACAGGAGATGACAACCAAATTGTAGTTTGAACCGAAATGCTTCTTTTGGATCGCTGAACGCAAATGAGCCATGTAGAATGCTGTATTCACTGTTACAGTTTTCTCTACACCATCTTCTCATTCTTATGTTGTGCAGATATGCTTCTTTTACAGTTAGTTTCTTGGTGGACAACGATGAGTCAAACACTACCCATTCACTTGGCTTTTTACTCCATAGAACGAATAGATTTTTACTAGGTGTGGTATTTTTTATTTTTTTTAGTGCTTCTAGTGTGGTCTTTGACATGAATTATCGGATCTTTCTCATGAGTGCGTCAAAGGTGTCCTTAACAAAATACACAACATTATCTTGTAGATCTTGTGCCCAACGAGGTTGTTTCAAATTCCATCCTATTACGATACCTACGCAAATCAGAAAAATTGCATACAACATACGTTCTCCTCTCAGTCTCGGGTAATGATATCTTTTAGTTTTGTTTCTAGTATATCTAACTCAGTTTTTTCTTCAGGTGACAGTGTATGTCTTCCTCTGGACAAAAGAATATCTCTTCTGATAATCAGACCAGACATACTTGCATCTCTGATTGCACGATGCAACATAACCAAATCACGCTCTCTTTCTCGCTCTATCGATTCAAATATATCAGCCAAGCGTTCTTCATTGCGGTTTCTTTCTTGGATCACAGTGTCTTGATACAGTGTGAAAACTCGTTGATCCACGTATCTGGCATCAAACCATTGCACGACCCCAAATAACAGAGCCAGGAAAGCAACTAACACACCAGCATACTTTGCTAACGATGTTACTTCTTTTGTTTGTTGTTCATTGGTTTTTTCTTGCACTGTCATCGAAATCTTTATCCAAACTCACTCCCATTGTTTTTAACTCTTTGTTTACATGCTCCAATACTTTATTCTGGTATTCATCTTGCGAGTGTGTGTTGATTAAAGTTCTTCTAAAGTGCAATAAATCATTTATTCTTTGCTCTCTATCAGTATCTACTATTGAGAACAAAAAGTCAAGTCTCTTTTCGGTATAATATCCATTCGCATATCTTTGCTCCACTTTTTCAAGGGGAGACAAATCGGACTCCCCAATGAGGTCAGTATTACTACTTGTCCCAGCAGAAATGAAAACAAAACCTGAAAAAAACAATGCCAAACTATATTTCACAACATTATTTATCAGAATCACGCAAAAAAAACACTTAGTCACCATGGTTCACCATCTTTGGTGTAATCAACCACTTTAATTCCCGCCTTTTCTATGGCAGACTGGCATACTTCACATGGTTTAGCCATCATCGGTTTTCCATTTTTGTTGTATCGCTCGATCACTATCCTGTATGGCTTTTTGTTTTTGCATTTCACCAATGCCGCTATTTCCGCATGTAAAAATATCTTGTGGTGCTTGCCACAAAGAGTAGCGTGGTGTGCTTGAAGTGGGTGTGTCTTTGTGTAGGAGTTCACCCCAACACTCAAAATTTTGTTTTTGCGGTCATATATAGTGGCTTTAATTTTTTGTTTGCTTTTTCTCATAGTCACTTTCGCGGATTATGGCTGTTGACTCTGCAAACACAGTCAATGTTTCCATTTTCAACGAATTCTTCCAAGTCAGACTGCATCTGTTGATCTGATTTCTTTTCTTTTAGTGTCTTTTCAGCACCATACCTCCCTTTCCATACATTTCTTGGATTACTACATCTTGGACATCCTGCAACCCCACAGTCGTCAAATGAATGCTTCTTGTATCTCCCTACGATTCGTGCAGGCAAAGGTCTACTTTCAGAGGGAACACCCCATTCAAAATATTTTAAAGGATTGCGCTCTAGAAGAACCACATTACCTTTCAAAAACTCAACAAAGAAGTATTGCTTTGCGCGCTCACTTTGCCTTTTTCGTTCATCATCAAACTCTGGCCCATGTATTGATCTGTAGTATCTGATTTGTCTTTGTTGATATTTTTTTGTTAGGTATCTTCTTAGCTCTCTCTTTTTCACGGTGAATTCTCCTACAGAGACTGTATATCGTACTCGATAACAGTACTGTTGTCAACGAAAACCGGTAAATAGTTCATGCACAATACAGTGTTTATGCGGTTACCCACCGCGTAGAGCATAGAACGCTCAAACAACAAAGGAGAAAAACAAATGGGACGTCCGGTTAATCCAAGATTTTTAGGTGATCCTGATCAAGCAGGATTTCAAATCACAGGCACAGTTTTAGTAGATGTTGGTGAAGGTGTAGAAGGCGGTGTAATTCTACGCCAGCGCAGCAACAATCGCTACTTAGTTGAAGGCAAAGAAAGCGAGACAAAAAGAGTGTGCAAACTAGTAGATGGTGTGCCACAAGCCGTTGGCGAAATGAGTGTTAGCGTATTCAACGGTTTAGCTGCACTACAGGAATCACAAGTAGAAACAGATTTTGATGGTGTTGGTGAGAATGGTACATTCACTGCTGGTATCGGATACAGCGTTGGTGATGACATCACACTGAGCAATGGCGCAGTGGTTTCTGTTGCAGTAATCAGCGCTGACCGAAAGCTTATTGCTGGACAAGACGAAACCAACTTTGACGGTGTTGGTGACAATGGTACATTCACTGCTGGTACTGGGTACACAGCAGAAGATGAGATAACACTGAGCAACGGAGACGTTGTTACAGTAAACACCGTTGACGGTGGTGGTGAGATTCTGACTTTTTCTGTAACTGAATCGAATGGTGTTTCTCAAGCTGGTGTTCAGCTTACTACCACTGGTGGTACTGGTAACGACGACTTCACACTGACACCAGGTACTGACAATCTTGAAGATTTTGGTGATGTGACTGAGTTCTCAATAACCAATGTTGGCGATAGCTTTGAAGCTGGCTCTACACTAACACAAGACAGTGTTGATCCTGTTGGTGGTGAAGGTTTCGAATTAACACCAAGCGTAGACAATGTTGACCGCGCACCAATTGGTTTTGCTCGCAACATCAACAACCGAACTGTGAAAACGTTCGACGGTGATGTTCTTTCATGGCCAAAAGGCACCGAAGTAACACGACGCACAAAAGTTGATGTACAAGGTCGCTAATAGCAAAAGAGGGGCAATGCCCCTCTTTTCACATCACAAAGATTTTTCCTTCTGCACTAGTAAGAATACTATCAAAGTAATACTCTAATCCAGTAGCGAATGCTTCTAACCAATGATTGTAGTCACTAAGTTCATCTGGGTTTGCTCTTGCAATATTTCTGAGCGGACCACCACGTTTACTACCATATCTAAATTGTTCTGGAAGCGGGTTGAATCGTAACTCACCAAGGTTTATGTATTGTGCAAAAAGTTCATATATGAACTCATACGGGCGACTATATTGTTTCACACTACGCGCACTTCTCATTGTTCCCAACTCAGCAAATAATGCTTTTACAATAGGTTCGTTTATGAGTTGAAAAAGGCTTCTGACGTTAATTGAGTGTTTCCCATATAAACTTTGTATTATCGTGGTAATGAAATCACGAAATTCTTTTTCAATATGTTCAAATGCAGCGTTTATGCCAGTATCAGTTGACTTCGATGCATTAAACGCATGGCCTATTCTGTGTGCCATCATCCAAGGTGTAAAAGGCACTCTTTCTGCACCAGTGTTGTTAGTAAAGAAAATAACAATTTCATCATCTTGGACAGGCATGTCTTTTATTTTTTCTGATGCCACAGGTATGTTTTCTTCCAACCACTCCTCAGAGACGATTCCTTTCTCCATGAACTTACTTCCACCTGGGACATTGATTGGATATAACCTAAAGTTATATGGAGAACGTGAAAAGAACTGCTTTGCTCTGGCGTGCACTTTTGGATTCACAGCAATTGTTTTATCAACTTTGCTTCTAAATCCACCTGGTTTAGTAAAATCACCAAGAGGCTCAATGTCTGCCACAGGTGCTTCTTTGATAGCTTGTTGAACCCAATCGTCTGGTGTCATGCCATGTTTTTCAACAAATAGATCATGTAGTTCTTTGGGCGTTATACTTGCTTTTGTGCATATTCCAACCATCAAACGATCAATCGCTTCATATGAATGCGGATCAGATAGATGTGCTTCTAATTCTGAAATTGGAGATTCGTTCAGAAAAATTTCAAATAACTTCATCTTGTTCCTTTTAGAATATAGTAGTAATTGTTTGTTCTGTTTATGCGATCTTGCAGGCCATTTGTTCCACCGTTTATTCTTCTTGTCAAAGCAGTAATAGATTCAGTGTTCACCACATCACATAGTCTCCATAGGCTATTTGTATCAAAGAAAAATAACGCACTTTCAAACGCATACTTGTCTGCTACTTGGTCTGGTTCCTCTACTATAGACTGATCATCCATGCTATCAGCAAACGCTTGGTAGTTCGCTCTACCTGTCAACTGAAGTGCGCCACGACCTCTAAAATTCCAGCCATCGCCACTGCTTTCATCACCGTTTCTCATACGGTTTGCATACACTCGATTGGCTATTTTTTCAGGCTGTCTCTCATACTGTTTGGCTTCTTCAATTGATGAAAAGTGACGTGAAAATACTGCCATCAGTGCATTGGCAGAGTAGTTTAGGTTTTCTGTAAAGAATCTAAAGCCTCCACTCTCGTGTGCGGTTTGTCCAAAGAAGTGTGCTGAATGTTCATCGCTAAATCCGTAGTATCTGGTAGCTGCACGCAATGTCATTGGACCAAAAACACCATCTGCTTTTGTTCTCACTCGCTCTTGTAATACTTTAACTGACATCTAAACTCCTTTTGCTTATGATTGTATTTATCGGTATCACGCAGAAAACCGCAAGAGCTGTGGCTCAGCAGTAGTTCACCACAGGGGGTTGACATCAGGTAGTGCCTTTGCTATAATCAACGCTCAATTCAGCAAATGAGAGAACGTTCATGACAAACTCAGTGAAAGAACGGATTCAGGTGCTTTCTGATGATCAAATCATTGCTATGGCAAAAGAAATTCTGCTGAAGCGTGTCAAAAAGATCAGCCTCAAGCCTCTCACTTCCCCTGCGGTTCTCATTGATTTCCTCACTGTTCAACTGTGTGACAAAACACATGAACAATTCGGTGTTTTGTTTCTGGACAACCGACACAATGTGATTGATATCCTCGAACTGTTTCGAGGGACCATTGATGGGGCTGCTGTTCATCCGCGAGAAGTACTGAAAGATGCTCTTGATTGTGGGGCTGCTGCGGTTATTATTTACCACAACCACCCAAGCGGTGATGTATCGCCTTCTCGCTCTGATGATATCATCACGAAAAAACTGAAAGAAGCATTGGAGGTGGTAGATATTCGTGTGCTTGATCACATTGTGGTTTCTGCATCTGACTACTACTCCTACGCAGAACATGGAAGGCTGTGAGGGGACCCCTCACAGCAACTTCATTATTTTGTCAAGACCTTTCTGAATCTTCTCTATGTCTTTTTGTGCTCTTTCTTTGGCTGCTGGGGTTTCAGCCTTTTGTCTTTTCGGTGATTTTATTTCTGTTTCAGCTTTTCTTACATACTCATTTCTGAATGCTGATATAAAGTCTTCTGCACTATTGTAGTTTTGTAACGATCCTTCTCCAAACATCTCGTTTGCTTCAAAACTCTTCGCCAAACCTTTCACACCACTTATCAAGTCTGATATTCTTACATTAGGTACATCCAATCCTGGATTTGAAACTAGTTCTGGGTGTGGTTCTGCATCTGTTACACCTGCTTGCTCAGCTTCATAATTGAAAATATCCATTATGAATGACTCAGGGCTAGTAGATATAGTATGAACTTGTGTGTCTTTTCTCTGGCTATATGGTACTCTCTCACCATCTCTGGTCTTTAGCTGAACACCACCATGCTGGATGCTCATATCAAGAAGACTACCCAGCACACTGAATACATTCCCAGTAAGAAGACCTTTAATACCCCTTTCTGGTGTGACTCTCCATCTTGCCCAATGAGACATAGAAGTAGGATGTGGCATCATATCTACTTGAACCCACTCATTTGGAGCAACTTCAAGAACTGGATGGCCACGTTTTGAGTCTGGGTGTACGTATGATGGATTTGCTTCAGAAAGAAATTGTTCAAGCAGACTGACCCATCTTGACTGCTTCTGTCCAAAGGTTAGGTCTTCAAACTCTGGTACATCAGGTACAATTATTTGAAGATCAACATCACCGTATTCTTGGTCTGGTGGGTCTACTTGATAGTATGCGCTGCTTCCAGTTGGGTGCCCAACTTCAACAGGTGGGTATTGTGGGTGATTAGTTTTTAGCCAATCATTGAATTGGCTTATTAGCTTTTGGCTTGCGGCAATCGCTTTCTTTATTGTATCTGGGGTGATGGTAGTATCTTGTGTAGCTTCTACGTCCCAACCACCCTCAGATATTATCTCATAGATCTTCATTTCTGAATGGCTCCATCATGACTATTGTTGTATTTATACATGACGGAGCTGTTTTTCAGAAGTTGTATCGGTCGCTTGAGATTGCGTCAAGCATAACAGCTTCTGGATTCAAGTTTTCACACTTTAGCACAGATGTCATGATGCTCGGAGAGAAGCCACTGACCAATGCTGCACCACTCTTGTGTGCTGTCACTGGGATATTCCCTGCTCGACCAAGCAAGTTCCAGAATACAATCTTAGGTAGCACATATCCGTGATTACTATACATGCTTTCCATCATTTCCATTGCACTCTGTGATACTTCATAACCACCGCACGAATCAAACTCCATGTCACTCAGAATCAAAATCGTTGTTGGCATCAGTTCCGCAGGTACTTTGTGTTTGGTAGCTGAAGAAAGCAACACCTTAAACGTCTTTTGGATATCAGTATTCATACCCCAGTTTGAACGAACCACTTTTTGGTATCGTTGTTCTAGATTACCACTCATAGTTACCATCTGCGGCGATTCACTGAATGTCACGAACGTATCCTTGAACGCCCCTTCGCTTCTTTCTGCAAGATACATACCAAGTGATACTGCAACATCCATACAAGTCACTTTAGTGTTACCACCAACCGAACAGCACATACTTCCACTCACATCCACGACTGGAAGAATGATTTCTTCTGAACCTTCCAGAAAGTCTGGTAGTGAAGACCATTGCTGTTTTGCTACACGTTTCTGTCCATGCTTCAGACCTTGAATTACGTCATGTGGGAAGATAGCGCTTGCATTGATCTTTGCTTCACCACTTTCCAGCTTGGAGACGTACTCCTGATAACGCGCATAGTCATGCGTGTTGAATGCATTTTGATAACGCTTACTCGCAATAGAAGGTACATGCTCGTAAACAATCTGATCCCACTGATTCGCACACATCTTGGTTTCCACAGTGTCACTCAGCGCAACCAACAGTTTACGATAAGCTTTAGGAGTCAGCTTCATGTGCTTACGCAGTGCGTTCGCAACTGGTCCTTTGCGAGGCATCCACTTCGCACAAAGTGCTTCTTGGTTTTGTAGTGCTACTGCAATCATGTCAAATGCTTCGCTTTGAAGCTCAGTATCATACGCAACCAGCACATCATCCCAACGTCCCAGCTCAGGAATACGAGACAAAACTCGACCAGCAAGATCGTTATCATGCTGAATCAGAGACGCAAACAAGTTGCGAAACGTTTGGCGTTCTCCTGCTCCACCACGAACATCACGAGACCACAGCATTACCCTCACCGCCAGGTCTTGATTTTCCTCCATTGCGTCCAAAAACTCAGGCTCAATATATTCTCCACGACTTGCACCAACCAAGAAAAACAAATCAACAACTGAGTTCAAAGAACTTGCGTTGGTCTTCCCACCATTTGCAGTGAGTGCGTTTTCGTTCATTGCTTGTACTAAAGTAGTCATTTTCTGTGTTCCTTTTGCTAGTTCGACAATTATGTGAACTACTGCTGAGCCACAGCTACAGCAGCTTCCTGGGCTGAGTTATACTCATATCTCCACAGGCGTTAATTTCCGCAGTTCCTGCGGTATTGAACTTATCTATCCCGAATTACTTGATATTAATTGCGGCATTTAAATCACGATCCATATTGTGCCTTTTTAGTTTTTGTGATGATTAAAGACTTCTCGATCTTTCAAGATGTCATCAATTTGATTCCAGTTCCAAAGTGACATTGGACCACCCCGCTGAACAATTCCGTTTGGACGCCCATCAACACCAACATCCATCATTCGGTACTTCACCACACGTTCGTTTTCATCTAAAGAACCATGAACATGTCCAAACAGATGATAAGCCCCGTAGTGTCCTTTGTTCCATTCCATGATTGGAAAATGAAACAAGATTACGTTTTTTCTTCCAACCCTAAGCTCAAGGTAGTGTTGTACACTCTTGAACATACATTGGATATCATAGTTTGCTTGGATGATCTTATCGTGATTTCCATAGACCAGATGGATGTTCCCATTCAAACGAGTGAGAATTTCCCTGGTCTTGTCGGCTTCGCAGAAAAACATATCACCCAAACAATATACTTCATCGTTGGGCTTGACATCACGATTCCAATTCTGAATCAGAGTCTCGTCATGTTCCTCAACGTCACTACCAAGCCGCGTCTCAGGGCAAAACTTCAGAATATTTCGGTGCTGCCAATGACAGTCTGAAGTGAACCACAAATCTTTTCCTGGTTGTACTGAGTATTTACGTGCCATCTGCTTTACCTTGTCTAAAAACTCCACTAATTGTACAACACTATCGGACCGATGTCAACCTTCTAAGAAGGATTCCATGAACCTCAATCGCGCTTGCTCATCTAAGCTCACAAACCAATCAATGTTTTCTCGTATGTGGTTTGCTAGTGGATAGTACTCTTCTTCCAACTGCATACGAGGATCGGCAGTCCAAAACACTGGATTCTGAAGCTTGTCACCACGAATTCTCGCAAATAGCTTTTTGGTCAAGTAATACGGACTCTTGATCTTCAGCGCAGTATCACGACTGTATACCATAAATCCTTCATGACGAACTTTTTTCACGTAGTTAACTACTTCACTGAATCGCATGGTATTCCAAGCTGGACGCATATACTGCATGCTAGATGCTTCCACATCAAGCTGCGCTTCAGTGAACATATCACCTGTTTCAAGGTCGCGGATACCAATCAAATAGGCACCAGCAAGCTCATCAATAATATGTGGATCATTGGAATCCACGATCTCAAACAGATAAGTGTATCCTTTCTCAAACTGAAAAGTATCACCCATCTTGATATGTTCTGCTGCCACTTTAGCAAAATCACTGTCCAACGAGCCAGTAGTACTGTATACAACGCCATGATTATCAGTGAGCGTTGCGGCTGCCATGAAACCATTGACTTTGCGAACAACAGTTACTTCTTCATCAAGCGGAATGTCAGTTCCATTCTCAAAACGATTAAACACTTTTGTGAACGGACGGATAACAACATTCCAGTCTTTGTCAATAACTAGTCCACGCATTTCACGCAGTTCAGGCGTCCACAAGTTCTTGTAAAAAACTTTGTTGTGATACTTTACAACATACAAACCTGGATACGTCTCGCTCTCACGAACACGAACCAAGTTAGAGTTTTGGTTAGCAAACTCACGGAGTGATTGCATGTCAATTCCTCTCTGAAGTATTGGGAAATTGTATCACTATTAGGTGATGAGGGCAAGCACTTTCGTGCTCGCCACCATCCATGTGACCTCATAATATAACCATTATCTCTAAGGTCATCTTCCATAGCACGCTTAGCGATAGGGTTAGAGGTGATAAGAAAAACATGCTTTGGAACAATATCCTCTTGAAATGCCACACTAAGAACATCTCTGCCTTCCATCTTCGTGGCCATGTCGTTGTCAAGAACAAGGTGTGTAATCTCTACTATTCAAAAATTAACAGTTCTGCCTTTTCGTGATCAGACCACATCTCTGACAGTTGTTCGTTCGTGACAAACCGAGCACGGTTCTTTTCAATCTTGTCTTGTGGGACGCCATGTATGTTACTATAATTTCCAGTACACTCAATAACTCTCACAGTCAAGCTCTTGCTCAGGCCAAGCTCAATGTATCGCTTCACTTCTTTGTTGGTAACAAAAGTGTTAGATACAATCACAGTATCACCATCATCAAGTGCGGCTTGTGTTTGTCTAAAGCACCACGTATGAGCTTTGTGGAGTTTGTCTGCATTGAAGTTGTATTCACCCGTGGCACTATTGATGAAAAACATATCAGCTTCAAAATGAGAAACATTACCATTCGTCAGAGACAGAAGTTTTTGTGCCACTGTGGACTTTCCACTTCCTTGAACACCACGAATCAGTATGAGTGCTTGTTCCATTTTTCAACTCTCCTGGTGAACTATTACTGAACCACAGTTATTGAAGTTTTAAGATCATGATGTAAAAGGAGGAGATATATCTCCTCCTTTTAAGTAAGTAATGTGTAAGTGTGCTATGCCTAAGACATTATCCATGAGTTTCTTTAT
>LFIK01001549.1_pt1 | contig 18310 bp, 18 predicted proteins | sample 643401 | NCBI WGS metagenome assembly LFIK01 (sample SAMN03777447, study PRJNA286221) | soda lake metagenome | biome: soda lake; feature: Kulunda steppe; material: water; isolation source: sample T5-Br brine of Lake Tanatar-5 | place: Russia: Kulunda steppe | collected 2010-07
GCAAGCTGCGCCAGCCCCGCCTCGCCGCCGAGAAACACGATGGCGCCGACAATGTTGACGCCCAGAAACGCGAAGGCCACGGGCAGCCCCGTGCCCATCAGCAGCACGAGAACCCCGAGCAGCAGCGACAGGCTCAGCCACCATTCCATTCAGACGCCCTCGTCCACTCAGATGCCCTCGCGAAAGCCGGGGTCACGCCCGGCCAGGAGCCGCAGCGCATCACGCGCGAATCCCAGCGCGAGAACCGCCATCGTCACCGGCAAAAGCACGAACAACCACCATTCCGGGAAAACATGGGTCTGCAGGATCAGGCTGCCGCGCGCCTGCGAGACAAGCGTGATGATCACGCCGTAATACCCGACGACCGCGCAGATCCCCGTGCCGAGGATACAGACCGCGACATGCGCCACGCTGCGCATGCGCACCGGCAACAGGTTCACGAACAGATCCATGCGCACATGCCCGCCCCGGATCAGCACCCACGGCGCGCCGAGCAGAGTAAGCGCATAGAGTCCGTATTCCGAGAGCTCGTTGGCGCCGGGGATGCTACCGAGGCCGAAATTGCGCAGCAGAATGTTGACGCAGATCATCACCGCGAGCCCGCCGCCGATGGCGGCGGCGAGCGCCGCCATCGCGCCGACGAGGGCGTCGTAACCCCGGCTGAGCCCGCGCAGCATCGGCTCAGCGGTCGCCGATCAGCCCGCGCAGGGTGCGCGCGTTCTCGGCGCTGATGTCCTCGGCCTCGGCCCAGCCGGCCTCATAGGCGGTGTCGACCCAGGTTTCGGCGACCTCGCCCTCCAGTGTGATCGGCTCGATTCCGGCCTCGGCCTGCGCGGCGTATTCCGCCTCGTTGATCTGCGCGTTGTCGGCATTGAGCGATTCGACCCAGACCGCCTGCTCCTCGAGGAAGGCGCGCTGTTCGTCGCTCAGGCTGTTCCAGGTATCGAGATTGACGAGAAACGACACGTCAACGTTGTAAAAGCCCGGATCGACGCGATAGGCCGTCTGTTCGTCCCAGCCCAGATCAAGAATGCCCTGTGCCGGCCAGCCATAGCCGTCCACCACGCCGCGTTCGAGCGCGGTGTAGATCTCGCCCGGCGATGTCTGCACCGGGTTGCCGCCGAGCGCGTTGATGAAGGCGCGGTAGGTCGAGGTCGTGCGGATGTCGAGACCGCTCAGATCCGCGTCCTCGATGCGCTCGTTGAGATAGATGTGGAACGGGATGCCTATGCCGGTGCGGGCGAGATACTGCACGTTCATCTGTTCGTTGTGCAGTTGGTTGATGAAGTCCCAGGCGCCGTTCTCGCGCATTTCCTCGGCGCTCTTCTCGGCAAGCTTCAGCGCGTCGCCCAGCGGCAGGATGTTGGTGTAGAAGGCACCGCTGGTGTTGGCGAAATCGATGATCCCGTCGGAGACGGCATTGCCGATCTCGAAGGGCGGGATCGCGTCGGGGCCGCCGACGAACTCGATCTGAACCAGCCCCTCGCCCTGTTCGTTGACACGCTCGACGAAGCGTTCGAACTCGCGCGTGAAGGTCGTGTTCGCGGCAAAGGCGCTGCCCGCGCGCAGGGTGACCTCATCGGCCGCAGCCGGTCCGGCGCTCAGCCCGGCAGCCGCGCCGGTCAGCAGCATTGCCCCGGCGATCATCGTTTTCGAAGTTGCGTGCATCGGTACTCTCCCTATTGCTTGCATCTGCATCCATCTGGTTGCTTGCATTTGCATAGATCAGGTGCGGACCAGCCTTGTCAACCCGCCACACCCGGGCGCGGCGGCGCCCGACCGCGCATGGCGCCGGCAGCAGGGCGAACGGACAGCCCCGTTCAGCCTAGGGCCGCACCCCCGCGCAGTCCATCCATACCGTCGCCGCGACGCAACGCCGCCTTAACCCGCGCAAGTCAAACTGAGCCTGTCAGTTGAAGGCCGCCCGGCCGCGCGCAAGCCGGTATCCTCGACCCCGGACTCAAGACTCCGTGACCGGCACCCGCCGCGCGGACGCGCTGCATCGTCCTGCGAAAGGCGTATCGGGGTCACGCCAGGGCCCATCGGGCTCACGATCCGGTACACAGGTCGTTGCCGGGACGGTCCGTGTCGCAATCCGCCAATTGCGGCATGAACTTACGACGCATGAAGGCGTCACAGCGGTTGGGAGTAGCACCATGTCCGACGCCGAAGACGACATCATCCTGTCCGAATTGCCGGACGACGAACTCGTGCAGCAGATGCACGACGATCTCTATGACGGTCTCAAGGAAGAGATCGAGGAAGGCGTGAACATCCTGCTGGAGCGCGGCTGGCAGCCCTACAGCATCCTGACCGAGGCGCTGGTGGCGGGAATGACGATCGTGGGCAAGGATTTCCGCGACGGTATCCTGTTCGTGCCCGAAGTGCTGCTGGCGGCCAATGCCATGAAGGGCGGCATGGCGATTCTCAAGCCGCTCCTGGCCGAAACCGGCGCGCCGAAACAGGGCAAGATGGTGATCGGCACCGTCAAGGGCGACATCCACGATATCGGCAAGAACCTCGTGTCGATGATGATGGAAGGGGCCGGATTCGAGGTCATCGATATCGGCATCAACAACCCGGTGGAGAACTATCTCGAGGCGCTCGAGCGTGAACAGCCCGACATCCTGGGCATGTCGGCGCTTCTGACGACCACGATGCCCTATATGAAGGTCGTGATCGACACGATGGTGGAAAAGGGCCTGCGCGACGATTACATCGTGCTCGTTGGCGGCGCGCCCCTGAACGAGGAATTCGGCCGCGCCATCGGCGCCGATGCCTATTGCCGCGATGCCGCCGTGGCGGTCGAAACCGCCAAGACCTTCGTCGCGCGCAAGCACAACCAGCTCGCCGCGGGCTGACGTAGCGGGGGCGCCGCCAAGGCAAACTGCCGAACCGGCAGCGGGCACGCCCTGCCAGCTCGGCGTGTAATGGAGGTGTCCATGACCCCGCGTGACCGCTTCATGATCAGCCTTGTGGTGGTGGTGGTCGCCGCCGGCGCCGTCACCGTCGCGCTGGGCACGGCGATCGCCACGACCGGGGGGTTTCAGGGCCCCGAAGCCGTGCTCATGCTGCCGCTCCTGCTGGTGGCGGTGCTGGTGGTCTGGCTGATCAACCGGCGGCGCCGATGATCCCCGATGACCACAGCCTTGCCGAGGACGGGCTGCCTCTGCAGCGCGCCGAGGGGCGCATCCTGCTTGTCGCCTGCGGCGCGCTGGCGCGCGAGATCCTTGCGCTGAAGGCGGCGAATGGCTGGACGCATATGGACCTGCACTGCCTGCCCGCCAAGCTGCATCTGTGGCCCGACCGCATCCCCGATGCCGTCGAGGCGGCCGTCGCGCGGCTGGGCGCGGGCTATGCGCGGGTCTTCGTCGTCTATGCCGATTGCGGCACCGGCGGGTTGCTGCAGGCACGCTGCGACGCGCTGGGCGTGCAGATGGTCCACGGTCCGCATTGTTACGCCTTCTTCGAAGGCGTTGACGACTTCGCGGCCCGCGCCGAGGACGAGATCACCGCCTTCTACCTCACCGACTTTCTGGTGCGCCAGTTCGACGCCTTCGTGTGGCAGCCGATGGGGCTCGACCGGCATCCCGAACTGCGCGACATGCTGTTCGGCAATTACGACCGGCTGATCTATCAGGCGCAGACCGACGATCCCGCGCTGGACCGCAAGGCGCGCGACTGCGCCGCACGCCTCGGCCTGGCCTATGAGCGCCGTCTCACCGGCTACGGCGATCTCGACACCGCGCTGCGCGCGCAGGCCTGATCGAAACATGGGGTGCGGGCCGCGCGGCGCAGCGCCATTGACCGTGCCGGCACGCGGGTTAAGCTTTGCCACCTTCCCAGCCCCACACGAAAGGCCCCGACAATGACACGGATGGAGACCCCGCAGACCGCCCCGATCGATCCGGTCCGGCTCGACCGGCTGGCCGAGGTCGGGGTCCGGGTCGGGCTGAACCTGCAGCCCGGGCAGGATCTGCTGCTCACCGCGCCGGTGGAGGCACTGCCGCTGGTGCGCCGCATCGCGGTGCATGCGTATCGGGCCGGGGCGGGGCTGGTCACGCCGCTCTTGTCGGATCCGGAGCTGACGCTGCTGCGCTACCGCGAGGCGCCGGACGACAGCTTCGATCGCGCCGCGGGCTGGCTCTATGAGGGGATGGCGCAGGCTTTCGACGCGGGAACCGCGCGCATGGCGGTGGTCGGGGACGACCCGATGCTGCTGTCGGCGGAATCGCCGGACAAGGTCTCGCGCGCCAGCAAGGCGCAGTCGCAGGCGTACAAGCCGGCGCGCGAACGCATCACCGGATTCGACATCAACTGGAACCTCGTCTCATACCCCGGCACCGCCTGGGCGCGACAGGTCTTTCCCGATCTGCCCGACGACCAGGCCGTTGCGCGGCTCGCCGATGCGATCTTTGCCGCCTCGCGCGTCGATGCCGAGGACCCGGTCGCCGCCTGGGCCGAGCACAACGCCGCGCTGCGCATGCGCACCGACTGGCTGAACGCGCAGGCGTTTCACGCCCTTCACTTCACCGGCCCAGGCACCGATCTGATCGTCGGGCTGGCGGACGGGCATGAATGGATGGGCGGCGCCTCGCTGGCGCGCAACGGCATCACCTGCAACCCCAACATTCCCAGCGAGGAAGTCTTCACCACCCCGCATGCCGCGCGCGTCGAGGGGCATGTCCGCGCCACCAAGCCGCTCTCCTATCAAGGGACGCTCATCGAGGATATCGCCGTGCGATTCGAAGCCGGGCGCATCGTCGAGGCCACCGCAAGCCGCGGCGAGGAGGTGCTGCACAAGGTTCTCGAATCGGATGACGGCGCCAGCCGGCTCGGAGAAGTCGCGCTGGTACCGCATGGCTCGCCGATCTCGCAATCGGACCTGTTGTTCTACAACACGCTGTTCGACGAGAACGCCGCCTGCCACATCGCGCTGGGACAGTGCTATGCCAAGTGCTTTCGCGACGGTGCTCATCTGAGCCGCGAACAGATTGCCGCACAGGGCGGAAATGAAAGCATGATTCACATCGACTGGATGATCGGCTCGGCGCAGATCGACATTGACGGGCTGCACGCCGATGGCCGCCGCGTGCCGGTATTCCGCCGCGGCGAGTGGGCATCCTGACACCGCTCGGCGGCGAGCAGCCGACGCCGGCGGACACGGCACCACCTCCATTGCACCGACAGCACGCCTTGCCTATGGTCGAGGCGGCCGGGGCGAATACCCTTCCCGTCCGCAAGCAAGGTAACCGATGCAAGACAACCTGCAGCCCATCATCCACAAGGCGCCGGTAAGGCAGCTGCGCCTGCGTGTGGCGCAGTCGGGGCTTTCGATCGGCGACAAGGTCGAGATGCGACCGCTCGATCACGGCGGCATCGGTGTCTTCGCGACATTGCGCCGGCGCTGGCTGGGGCTGTTCTCGCGCCGCGTCGACACGATGCTCGGCGAGTTGGCGGAATCGGCGTCCGATGTCGTGGCCCCCGCGCTTGCGCGGGGCGATGCGTTGCGGGTGCGGATCGTCGATCTGACGCCCGAGCACCTGGCGCGCGACAGCACGCCGGGGCTGCATATCTCGATCTGGGGCGATCCGGAGCACATGGCGCCCGCCGCCGCCCCGCGCACACCCCCGGCCCGCCCCGGACCCGCCGAAACCGGCAACACCAACACCTCCCCCGCGGCCCCCCGGCCGGCAGCCGGGCGCAGCGCGGCATGCCATGTGAACGGCGCCGCAAAACCCCGCACAGCCCCGCCCGCGCCTGCACCCGAAGACCCGCAGGAGCGCGGCGCACCGGCCGCGCAATCCGCCGAAGCCGCGCCAACCTCCCCTGCGCCGGAGTCCGCGTCGGGCGGCGCGCCGAAGGGGGTAATCTTTCGCAAGAGCCGCATCCATGACGGCCCGGCCGGGCGGTGACCCGGTAACGCCCTCGCCAATGGCGCCGAACCACCTCTGACGCCCCTGCTGGGGTGAGTGCACCGGCGGGGCGATCAGAGCCGACATCCCGACAGGGATTCGGGTCAGGACACCGCCGCGTCCTCGGCCACAACGCAGCCCAGCGCGGCGTCGAGCACCTCGAGCCCCGCCCCATGCGCCTGCGCCCCCTCGGACAGCACCCGGCGCCAGCCGCGCGCGCCCGGCTGCCCGGCAAACAGCCCCGACATATGACGGGTGACCGCGTGCAGCCGCCCGCCCTGCGCCAGATGACGCGCGATATAAGGCTTCATCCGCGCGACGATGGCGGCCCGTTCGGCAACCGGCGCAGGATCGCCGAACACATCGCGGTCGGCGCGCGCGAGCACGTCATAGGGCGTGTGGTAGGCGGCGCGCCCCACCATGACCCCGTCCAGCCCCGCTGCCAGGAACTGCCGCGCCTCATCCAGCGTCGTAACGCCGCCATTGATCGCGATCTGCAACTGCGGAAACTGCCGCTTCATCTGCACGACCAGCGCAGGATCGAGCGGCGGAATATCGCGATTCTCCTTCGGGCTGAGCCCCTGCAGCCACGCCTTGCGCGCATGGATCACGAAATGCCGCACACCCGCGCGCGCCACGGTGTCCAGAAATCCGGGCAGTACGACTTGCGGGTCCTGCTCATCGACGCCGATCCGGCATTTCACCGTCACCCGCAGATCGGGCGCCGCCGCCGCAATGGCCGCGGCGCATTCGGCGACGCGCTTCGGATCCCGCATCAGGACCGCCCCGAAGCACCCCGAACGCACCCGATCCGACGGGCAGCCGACATTGAGATTGACCTCCTGAAACCCCTCCTCGGTGCAGATCCGGGCCGCCATGCCCAGCTCGGCCGGATCGGAGCCGCCGAGCTGCACGGTCAACGGGTGCTCGCACGGCTCATGCGCCAGCAGATGCCGCGCCCCGCCGCGCACCAACGCGGGCGCGGTGATCATTTCGGTGTAGAGATGCGTATGCCGGCTGATCATCCGATGAAAGACGCGGCAATGCCGATCGGTCCAATCCATCATCGGGGCCACGGACAGCGGCTGTGCCGGAGAACTGAGGGGCTTGCTGGACATCGTCTTCTGTGCGCCGATCCGACTCTTCAGCCCCCGCGCAGCGGGCGCCGCATCCGTGAACACCTGCAGGCGCGACCCGACGGCCCTGACGCCCGGCATTCCTTTAGCATCGGCATCGACGCGCCGAAAGCCCGGGCCATGCGCGAGGGGCAACGTCGGGCGCGGATCGCATCTGGGTGTTGCCGACCTGGCGACAGCCCCGCAGCGCTCAGCGCTTTTCGCGTGTGACGTCGCGCAGGTGCCGTTGCGTCATGCGCGCCTGTTGCGGCGAAACCCCCATGATGCGACCGACCAGTGCCGGATCCGCTTCGATCAGATCGCCGAGCACCGAGATCCCCTGCCCCTTGAACTGGCGCAATTGCACCGGGGTGAAACTGCCACCCGGAAACCGCTCCAGCGGCAGGGACACCGATTCCCCCGCAACCCCCTCGATCTTCAGAAAGGTCTCGGCCCAGACCGTGGTGGCCGGCATGCTGACCCCCAGCGACAGCCCCAGCAACACTGCATTCCGAAACTTGCCAGCCATGATCCCTCCCCCCGGCGGGCGCCCGCGCCGCCCGCAATGTCCCGTTTCCGAAGCGGCAGCATACCCGCCGCCCCGGCCCGGTCAAGCACCCGGCCCCGGCCCGTCCGGTCCGTGCAGGGTTCGTATCGATCCAGGGACCTGCAGGGCATGCAAACCCCACGGGCTGCGGGCCACGCGACGCGTGCGGCGTCAGACAGGACCGCCGATCTAATCGGGAAATCTGGAGCGGGCGATGGGATTCGAACCCACGACCCCAACCTTGGCAAGGTTGTGCTCTACCCCTGAGCTACACCCGCTCCGTTGATGCTGATGCTCTACAAAGTCGCGCTGGCGGCTGCAAGGGCAAATTTCGCCATGGCGGCGATTGCGTCGGCAAGCTCATCCAGGGTCCAGCTCGACCAGAAGATCCTTCGCCTCGATCTGCGCGCCCGGCGTCGCGTGGACGGCGGTGACCGTGCCGGCGTGCTCGGCATGCAGCCCGGTTTCCATCTTCATCGCCTCGATGGTGAGCAGCAGATCGCCGGGGCGCACCGACTGGCCCGCCCGCACCGAGACGCTGGACACCACGCCGGGCATCGGCGCGCCGACATGGCCGGGGTTGCCCTCCTCGGCGCGCGGATTGTGGCGGGCCTGCGCGCTCAGCTTGCGGTCGGGCACGCGCACCTCGCGCGGTTGGCCGTTGAGCTCGAAAAAGACCTTCACATCCCCTTCGTCATTGGGCTCGCTCACGGTCTGCATGCGGATTTCCAGCGTCTTGCCGGGGTCGATCTCGACACTGATTTCCTCACCCGGTTCCATACCATAGAAGAAATTGCGCGTGGGCAGGGTGCGCACCGGCCCGTAGATGCGGTGTCGGCCCATATAGTCGAGAAAGACCTTGGGATACATCAGATAGCCGTTGAGGTCCTCGTCATCGATGTCGAAGCCCTCGAGTTCCTCGCTCAGCTGCCGGCGCGTCGCGTCGATATCCACCGGTGCGAGATGGCTTCCGGGGCGCGCGGTGTCGGGGGCCTCGTCCTTCAGCGCCTTGCGGGTGATGCCCTCGGGAAAACCGCCCGGCGGCTGGCCGAGATTGCCGCGCAGCATGTCGAGCACCGAGTCGGGGAAGCTGACCTCGACATCCGGGTCTTCGACCTCGGCGCGCGTCAGCCCCTGCGACACCATCATCAGCGCCATGTCGCCCACCACCTTCGATGACGGCGTGACCTTCACGATGTCGCCGAAGATCGCGTTCGCGTCGGCATAGGCGCGCGCGACCTCGGGCCAGCGGCCCTCCAGCCCCATGGCCCGGGCCTGCGCCTTGAGGTTGGTGAACTGCCCTCCCGGCATCTCATGCAGATAGACCTCGGAGGACGGCGCCTGCTGGCCGGTTTCGAACGCGGCGTAATGGGCCCGCACCTGTTTCCAATAATCCGAGATCGCCCGGATCGCCGCGATGTCGAGCCCGGTCTCGCGCTCGGTGTGTCGCAGCGCCTCGACAATGGAGCCGAGCGTGGGCTGCGAGGTGTTGCCGGAGAACGCATCCATCGCCGCGTCGGCCGCATCGACCCCGGCCTCGGCGGCGGCGAGGATCGTCGCCCCGCCCAGCCCGCTGGTGTCATGGGTGTGGAAATGGATCGGCAGCCCGACCTCGTCCTTGAGCGCGCGGATCAGGATGCGCGCGGCCGCAGGCTTGAGCAGCCCCGCCATGTCCTTCAGGCCCAGCACATGCGCGCCGGCATCGCGCAACGCCTTGCCCATCTTCACGTAGTAGTCGAGGTCGTATTTCGCCCGGTCCGGGTCGAGGATATCGCCGGTATAACAGATGCTGGCTTCGCACAGCTTGCCCGACTCGCGCACCGCATCCATCGCCACGCGCATGTTCTCGACCCAGTTCAGGCTGTCGAAGACGCGAAAGACGTCGATGCCCGTTTCGGCGGCCTGCGCCACGAAGAAGCGCACGACATTGTCGGGATAGTTCGTGTAGCCCACCCCGTTCGAAGCGCGCAGCAGCATCTGCGTCATCACGTTGGGCAGCGCCGCGCGAATGTCGCGCAGCCGCTGCCAGGGGCATTCCTGCAAGAACCGGTAGGCGACATCGAAGGTCGCCCCGCCCCAGCATTCGACCGAGAAAAGCTGCGGCATGTTCGCGGCGTAGCTGGGCGTGACACGTACCATGTCGATGGATCGCATGCGCGTCGCCAGCAGGGATTGATGCGCATCACGCATGGTCGTGTCGGTGATCAGCAGTCGCTGCTGCGCCGCCATCCAGTCGGCGACGGCCTGCGGGCCTTCACGTTCCAGCAGGGTGCGGGTGCCCTCGGCGGGTTCGGCGCGCGGCGCCGGCGGATGCGGGATGCGCAGATCGGGACGCGGCAGGGCGGCGCCCGCGGTCTCGGTGTGGCCGTTGACGGTGATGTCGGCGAGATAGGTCAGGATCTTGGTGGCGCGGTCGCGGCGCGCGCGGAAGTTGAACAGCTCGGGCGTGCTGTCGATGAAGCGGGTGGTGTAGCTGTCGTCCAGAAAGGTCGGGTGCTGCAGCAGATTCTCGACAAAGCGGATATTGGTGCTGACGCCGCGCACGCGGAACTCGCGCAGCGCGCGATCCATGCGCGCGATGGCTTCGGAGGGCGTCGGCGCCCAGGCGGTGACCTTCACCAGCAGCGAGTCGTAGTAGCGGGTGATCACCCCGCCCGCATAGGCCGTGCCGCCATCGAGCCGGATCCCCATGCCCGTGGCCGAGCGATACGCCGTGATCCGCCCGTAATCGGGGATGAAGTTGTTCTGCGGATCCTCGGTCGTGACCCGGCATTGCAGCGCATGGCCGCGCAGGCGCACATCCTCCTGACCGGCGGTGCCTGTGGCGTCGCGCAGCGTCGCGCCTTCGGCGACCCGGATCTGTGCCTTGACGATGTCGATGCCGGTCACCTCCTCGGTGACGGTGTGCTCGACCTGAATGCGCGGATTGACCTCGATGAAATGGAAGCGGCCCGTATCCATGTCCATCAGGAACTCGACCGTGCCGGCGTTGCGGTAGCCCACCTGCCGGGCAATCCTGAGGCCCAGCTCGCACAGCTCGGCGCGCTGGGCCTCGTCGAGATAGGGCGCGGGCGCGCGCTCCACGACCTTCTGGTTGCGCCGCTGCACGGTGCAGTCGCGCTCATACAGATGATAGACGTCGCCATGCGCATCGCCGAGGATCTGCACCTCGACATGGCGCGCGCGCTCGATCATCCTTTCCAGATAGCCTTCGCCGTTGCCGAACGCGGCTTCCGCCTCGCGCCGGCCCTCGCGCAGCTTGGTCTCCAGCTCATCGGGCGACAGGATCGGGCGCATGCCGCGGCCGCCCCCGCCCCAGCTGGCCTTGAGCATCAGCGGATAGCCGATTTCCTCGGCCCAGCTACGCACCGTCGCGATGTCCTCGTCCTCGGCCAGCACTTCGGAGGCCGGGATCACCGGCACCCCAGCCTCGATCGCCACGCGCCGCGCGCTCGCCTTGTCGCCCAGCGCGCGCATGGTGTCCGCCGACGGGCCGATGAAGGTCAGCCCGGCGGCCTCGACCGCATCGACGAAATCCGGGTTCTCGGACAACAGCCCATAGCCGGGATGCACCGCATCCGCGCCCGACATTCGCGCCACGCGCAGGATCTCTTCAATCGACAGATACGCCTGAACGGGGCCGAGCCCTTCGCCGATCCGGTAGGCCTCATCCGCCTTGAAGCGGTGCAGGCCCAGCTTGTCCTCCTCGGCATAGACCGCGACGGTGCGCTTGCCCAGCTCGTTCGCCGCGCGCATCACGCGGATCGCGATCTCGCCACGATTGGCGATCAGGATCTTCCGAAATTCCGCCATCGGTCCCCCGCTGTCCAGATGAACACCTGTTAGCGGAATGCTGCGCTGCAGTAAACGCCTTGATGCGGCGGCGGGGCCGCGATCGCGTCGCCGCGCGCGCCGGCCTCAGAGCAGTTCGATGCGGTAGGTCTCGATCACGGTGTTGGCCAGCAGCTTCTCGCACATGTCGCGAAGCTGCGCCTCGGCCGCCTCACGGTCCGGAGCCTGCGTCAGCTCAAGCTCGATCACCTTTCCCTGCCGGACCTCGTCAACGCCCTCGAAGCCAAGCGTGCCGAGCGCGCGGCGCACCGCCTCGCCCTGCGGGTCCAGCACACCGTCCTTGAGCATGATGTGAACACGGGCCTTCATCGCGCGGCGCCTCCGAGGGTCAGTTGATCAGGGTGGGCTTGGTGATGTGGGTCGCATTCGAGGGCATGACCCCCAGCCGCCGCGCCACCTCGGCATAGGCATCGGTCAGTTCACCGAGATCGCGGCGGAACACATCCTTGTCCAGCTTGCGCCCGGTGCGCAGGTCCCACAGGCGGCAGCTGTCGGGGCTGATCTCGTCGGCGACGATGAGGCGCTGGAAATCGCCCTCCCAGACGCGCCCGATCTCGATCTTGAAATCCACCAGCCGGATCCCGACGCCCAGCATCACGCCCGACAGGAAATCGTTCACGCGCAGCGCCAGCGCGATCATGTCGTCGAGATCCTGCTGCGATGCCCAGCCGAAGGCGATGACATGCTCCTCGCTGACCAGCGGGTCACCGAGCTTGTCATCCTTGTAGTAGAATTCCACTATGGGGCGCGGCAGCGCCGCGCCCTCCTCGAAACCCAGCCGGCGCGCCAGCGACCCGGCGGCGACATTGCGCACCACGACCTCGACCGGGATCATCTCGACCGCCCGAATGAGCTGCTCGCGCATGTTGATGCGGCGAATGAAATGCGTCGGCACCCCGATCCCGTTCAGACCGGACATGAAGAATTCGCTGAGCCTGTTGTTCAGCACGCCCTTGCCGTCGATGATCTCGTGCTTCTCGGCGTTGAAGGCGGTGGCGTCGTCCTTGAAGTACTGCACGAGCGTGCCCGGCTCGGGCCCCTCGTACAGTATCTTGGCCTTGCCTTCATAGACCTTGGTGCGCCTCGCCATGGAAACTCCGGTTCTGGGGCTGGGCTTTGCGCCCGCCATCTGCGCGCCCATATACGTCACGCGCCCCCGCGCCGCAAGCCGGGTCGCCCGCGCTGCGGGTGCGACAGGACTTGCGACGGGGCCTGCGGCACGTCATATGATCGCCCGGAGAGCATAGCGACGAAAGGCCTGAAAATGGAATCGTTCAAGGACCGCGAACGCGCCTTCGAGGCGAAATTCGCCCACGACGCCGAGATGCAGTTCAAGGCCGTGGCGCGGCGCAACAAGCGGCTGGGCCTGTGGGCGGCGGAACTTCTGGGCAAGTCCGGCGACGACGCCGAGGCCTATGCGATGGAGGTGATCCGCGCCGATTTCGAGGAGGCCGGACACGAGGATGTCTTTCGCAAAGTGGCGCATGATCTCGGCCAACGGGCCGACGAGGCGACCATCCGCGCGAAGATGGAGGAATTCCTCGCCGAATCGAAGGCCGAGATCATCGCGCAGGACTGACCTGCCGGGCGCTGCGCAGCCACGCCCCGGACACCGCCTCAGAAGACCCGACGGCGCCGCGGCGCCACGCCCACAGGAGGCTGCACATGGCCGACGTACTCACGCGGCTTCTGACCCGGCGCGACTGGCTTCTGGCCGATGGTGCGACCGGGACAAACCTGTTCAACCGCGGGCTCGGCTCGGGCGATCCGCCGGAATTGTGGAATGTCGAACACCCGGACCAGATCCTCGGCCTGTATTCGGACACCGTGGCGGCAGGGGCGGATCTGTTCCTGACCAACTCCTTCGGGGGCAATGCCAGTCGTCTGAGGCTGCATGACGCGCATCGGCGCGTGGGCGAGCTGAACCGCGTCGCCGCCGAGCTGGGCCGCGAGGTTGCCGACCGCGCCGGGCGCGACGTCGTTGTGGCGGGGTCGATGGGGCCTACGGGCGACATCATGGAGCCGATGGGCAGCCTGACCCATGCCCTCGCCGTCGAGATGTTCCACGAACAGGCCGACGCACTGCGCGCGGGCGGCGCCGACGTGCTGTGGGTCGAGACGATTTCGGCCGAGGGCGAGTACCGCGCCGCCGCCGAAGCCGCACAGCGCGCCGGGATGCCATGGTGCGGCACCATGAGCTTCGACACCGCCGGGCGCACGATGATGGGGGTAACCTCCGCCGACATGGTCGCGCTGGTGGAAAGCCTGCCCAACCCGCCGATCGGCTTCGGCGCCAATTGCGGCGTCGGGGCGTCGGACCTGCTGCGCACGCTACTGGGCATGGTCGCGCAAGGGACCGAGCGCCCGATCATCGCCAAGGGCAATGCCGGAATTCCGCGTTTCGTGGACGGGCACATCCATTATGACGGCACGCCCGAGCTGATGGCGGATTACGCGGTTCTGGCCCGCGATTGCGGCGCGCGCATCATCGGCGGCTGCTGCGGCACCATGCCGGAACATCTGCGCCACATGCGCGCCGCGCTGGAGCAGCGCCCCGCCGGCCCCCGCCCCACGCTGGAGACGATCACCGCTCAGCTCGGCGCGCTGTCCTCGGCATCCGACGGCACCGGCGACGACGCGCCGGTCCGGCCCGAACGCCGGCGCAGCCGCCGCCGCAACCGCGAGACCTGAACCGCGCGCCGGCGCATCGACGGCGCCCCCCCCGGACGCGCTGCGGGCAGATCCCGCATGGCCGCTGCCGACGAGGCATGCGGGTTTATTGTGCGGGTGCAACATTATTCGGCTTGTCGCAACGATCCTTATTGGATAGCTTTTTCCCGTCTCCCACAGGGAACCGTTATGATCCGGATCGGTGCTGTTGTGGTGATCGCTCTGCTGGCGGCGACCGCGTCGGCGCAGGAAGTGACGCCCGGGGATTTCCCGCTCGACATCGCCACGCCGCCCGGCCGAGGCTTCGACCCGGTGCCACCCGATGAATTCCTGCGCGAGGCCCAAACGCTCGCTGACTGCATCTCTGCGAACTCGCGCTACTGCGCAACGGTACCACTGCCGGCCTTCGTGCTGCTGCCGCGGGCCACGCTCAACTACAACTTCTTCTCGCAGATGGTGGGCGGCTATCAGGGGCAGGACTGCATCAACGCGCTCTATGTGCCTCACATCATGTTGCTGGCCGAGGATTTCGAACTCGCCGAATGCAGCGACACGCTGGTCCATGAGCTCGTTCATCATTTCCAGTTCATCACCGGCGCCGCCTTCCGCTGCACCGCCGAAGCCGAACGCGAAGCCTACGAGCTGCAGGCGCAATGGAGCCGCGAGACGGGCGTTGGCCTGCCGCCGTCGCCAATATTCCTGCGTCGGCTCACTTGCGACAACCCGCACGACAGGTCGCGTTGAGCGGTTGGCGCGCCGTGTCAGAATGCGGAGTAGTCAGGCAGACGCAATGTGCCCTTAGCAAGGCCGCGAATGAAGGCACATTTGTCGCCTTCATTCTCGAAATGCCGCCAGGCGAGACCCGCAAAAAGGTCGGGCCTCAATGCATGGAGTAGCGGGTTGAGTTCCCAAAGGGCGACAGCAGCCCTGAGATCGAGCGGTGCGAGCAGCGCTTCGCGCTCGATCTCGGCAAGCACCTGCATCTGCGTGATCGCCGCGATGTATTCGTGTTCGAGACGCCTTTCCACACCCAAGCCCCCGGCAAATAGCATCGCATGCGTCGCCTCGTGCGCAGCGATCGCAACGAAGGCGAGTTGTTCGCAGATCAGCCGGAACAGGCTTTCATCCGGCGCTTCTGCCAGACAAATCGCAGGGTTGCCCAGCATGATCTCGTTGCGCTCTGCATCGAATAACCCCCAGACCTTGGTTCCACATGACAGGGGCAAGACATCAATGATCCTACCCCGGTTTGGTGGACACCCATGATAGGTTTTCGAGCCAACGAAAGGAGTGTCCAGATGCCTGGATCGGGGTAGGCATGGCCGGGTCACGCCGGCGCGATGTTGTGGTTGTTGCAAAAGACGTTGTGCGGATCGAAGGCGCGCTTGACTTTCTGCAGTCGGGCGTAGTTCTCGGCGCCCCAGCCGGCGACGATGCGCTCTGCATCCTCCTCGGCACCGAGGAAATTCAGGTAGACCCCGCCCTGCGCCCAGGGCTGCATGGCCTCCCGCACCCCCCGAGCCCAGGCTCGGCCTGCGGCGTCATGCGCCGGATCGGCCCACATGCCCAACGGGTGAACGGCCCAGGGGGCGCTGCGCCAAGGCAGCGGGGTATCGGCGGGGCCGCGGGCGATGGCGCCGCCCTGTGGAAAGAGCGGCTGCATGCTGGGAGACGGGGCCGGAATGTCGCCGCCCGCATCGAGAAATGCGGTGACCGCCGCGCCGGGAAAGCCCGTCAAGTACTCGGCAGACCAGTAGTTGCGATAACCGGGCGGGTCGTCGAACATGCACTGGAAGTCGGCATAGGGCACCGTCTCGACACAGCCGCCGGCATGGCCGAGGCTCAGCATCGGCGCCAACAGGGGCCGGGCGGTCGCCTCCTCCCCGGCCACGGCCACGAGGAGCGCGCAGCACGGCCGGCCCTGCAGCGTCTCGGGCACGAAGGGTTCGTCGGGGCCGGTGAGCAGAAGGGCCGCCCCGCCGACATCGTCGGACGCGTCTTCCATGAAATCGCGGTAGCGGGACAGGACAGTCTCGGCCTCATCCATCGGCCAGAAGAGGAAGGCGAAGGTGATGGTTGGCAGGGAGCTCAGGCGCAGGGTGAAGCGCGTTGCCACGCCGAAATTGCCGCCGCCGCCATGCAGCGCCCAGAACAGCTCGGGGTTCTCGGTCTCGCTCGCGCGCACCAGAGTGCCGTCGGCGGTGACCAGTTCGACGTCGACCAAGCTGTCGCAGGCAAGGCCGAGCTTTCGGGCCATCCAGCCATCGCCGCCACCGAGCACATAGCCCCCGACCCCGGTGGTCGAGACGCGCCCGCCCGGTGCGGCCAGTCCGTGCGGCTGCGTTGCCCGGTCGAGATCACCCATCACGGCGCCGCCGCCGACCTGCACGGTGCCGCGATCGGGATCGACGGATACGTCATTCATATGCCGCATATCGATTACCAGCCCGCCATCACAGAGCGCGCGCCCGGCGACGCCGTGACCGCCGCCGCGCACCGCGATCTCCAGCCCGCCATCGCGCCCGGAGGCGAGCGCGCGCTGGACATCGGCCACGCTGGCGCATTGCGCGATGGCCGCCGGGCGGCGATCAATCATTCCATTGAAGAGTGCACGCGCCGAGTCATAGTCGTCCCGATCCTCGGGCAGGATCACCCGGCCCGCGAGTTCCTCGCCGAGCCGGCTCAGGGGTGCGTCGGTTGTCATGCTCATCAGGGGCCTCCTGTCTCATGGGTCCGGCGCGGATGGCGGGTGCCGACCGCGTGCCGGGTCGCATGGTTTGAAGGGTATGCTTGAGGGGCCGCCCGAAGAAGTGGCATAAGGGGCGAAACCCTGCTGAATGCGACAGGCGCGACCGATGACCGCGACGCCCCAGCCGCAAGACCGCTGCCTCCGGCTTGATCTGCTTGCGTTTCCGGAGACGTCGCCGCTGGTCCTTTTCGGGCTGCGGGAGGTGTTTGGGGCGGCGGGGGTCGTCTTCCCGGAGATTACCTCCGGCCAGCCGGGCGCACCGCTGTTCGAGATCCGCGTCGTCGCGTCTGCCGCTGCCGCCGAGCCCTTTCGCTGTTATGGCGATGTGCTGGTCGAGCCTGATCTCGCCATCGCCGAGGCCGAGGGTGCCGACATCGTCGTGGCCTGTGACATGTACCGCCCCATCGACTCGCCACCGCACGGCGTGTTCCCCGAGGCGGCGGCCTGGCTGCGCGAGATGCACGCGCGGGGCGCGCAGGTCTGTTCGGTCTGCTCCGGGGCGCTGATGCTGGCCGAGGCGGGGCTTCTCGACGGGCGCAAGGCCGCCAGTCACTGGGCCTATGCGCCGATGTTTCGCGAACACTACCCGAGGGTACGGCTTCGCAAGGACCTCGTGCTGTGCCCGGCCGATGAGACCGGGCGGATCGTCACGGCAGCGGCCGTGACCGCCTGGCAGGACCTTGCGCTTTACCTCATCGCCCGTCACTTCGGCCCCGAGCAGGCAATCCGCACCGCAAAGTGCTACCTGTTCTCGCAACATTCCGAGGGGCAGCTGCCCTATGCGGTGACCACGCCGCAGCTGCAGGACGATGATGCGCTCATCCGCGACAGCCAAGTCTGGATCGCCGCCAACTACGCCGAGGTCAACCCGGTGAGCCGGATGATCTCGCGCTCAGGCCTGTCGGGGCGCGGCTTTGCGCGACGCTTCCGCGCCGCCACCGGCATGGCGCCCATCGCCTATGTCCAGACCGTGCGGGTGGAAGAGGCCAAGCAGTTGCTGGAAACGGGGCGGCTCGGAGTGGAGGAGGTCGCCAATGCCGTCGGCTATGAGGACACGGCCTCCTTCGGCCGGCTCTTCCGGCGCATGACCGGGCTGAGCCCGGCGGCCTATGGCCGCAAGTTCGCAGCGCTGGTGCGGGTTCACGCCTGAGTTCGGCGGTGGCATCCGTTTGCTTGCGCTGGCCGCGAGCGACAACGGCGATACGCGGCGCATCCTCTGGCGGGCACGTCTCAGCCACATGCTATCAGCAGAAAGGTGTTCGCCGCAGACCACAGCGAAACCGTCGCCGGAGCATCGCGAGAGTAGACACCGGATCACGCCGATGGCCGCATGCGAAAGCGTTTCGGAGGAAACCTGAATCGGGGGATTCCCACGGAGGTCTGTTTGTGATTCATCCTGATTGGGAGGATGGAACATGTCAGCACCTTTGCCGTCGGCGCTTCGGGCGCGGTTTCAGCACTA
>LFIK01001550.1_pt1 | contig 18302 bp, 17 predicted proteins | sample 643401 | NCBI WGS metagenome assembly LFIK01 (sample SAMN03777447, study PRJNA286221) | soda lake metagenome | biome: soda lake; feature: Kulunda steppe; material: water; isolation source: sample T5-Br brine of Lake Tanatar-5 | place: Russia: Kulunda steppe | collected 2010-07
ACGGAGGCCAGCCACTCGGCCTGGGCCGTACGCCCGGTCGGGATCGCACCCAGCCGACGGGGTGCCACCACCAGGCCGGGGACGGGGGAGCCGGCGAGCGCCACCACCTCGACGTCGCTGCCCACCGGCGCGCGGGAGAGGGTGCGTTCCGTGGCGTCCCGCAGCTGCATGGCGTAGGCCTCCAGCTCCGCTCGGGGCGCGTCCGGTGGGGGCGTGCCGCCGGCACCGAGGCGGCGCATCGCGTGCAACGCCACGACGAAGACGCGCTTGGCCGCGCGGGAGCGCAGGGAGGGACCGGGCCGGGTGATGGTCATGGTGCGGCCGCCGCGGACGGGACGGTCACGACGGGACGACGTGGAGCCAGTCCCGGTAGGCGGGGACCCGGCCTCGCACGGCGTCGAGGAAGGTGGTCTGGACCGCCTCGGTGACCGGACCCCGCTCGCCGAGGTCGTACCCGGCGATCTCGCGGACCGGGGTGAGCTCCGCGGCGGTGCCGGTGAGGAACAGCTCGTCGGCGAGGTACAGGTCGCTGCGTACCAGGGAGGTCTCCACCACCTCGAAGCCGAGGTCGCGGGCGATGCGCATGACCGCCGCCCGGGTGATGCCGGCCAGCGGGCCGTCGTGCAGGGGTGGGGTGTGGATCACGCCGTCACGCACGCAGAACAGGTTCTCGCCCGTGCCCTCGGCGACGTAGCCATCCTCGGAGAGCATGATCGCCTCGTCGTAGCCGGCGCGGATCGCCTCCACCTTGGCCAGCGAGGAGTTGAGGTACTGCCCGTTCGCCTTGCCCGCGGGCGGGATCGTGTTCTTGCCGATCCGCCGGAAGCTGGACAGCATCACCCGGACCCCGGAGATCAGGGCGTCCTCGCCGAGGTAGCTGCCCCACTCCCAGGTGGCGATCGCGATCCGGGGCGTGCTCGGCAGCGGGTTGAGGCCGATCTCCCCGTAGCCGAGGTAGATGGTCGGCCGGACGTAGCAGCCGCCCGTGTGGCCGTTGACCCGGACCAGCTCCTCCACCACCTCGACGAGGTCGTCGACGTCGTAGGGGATCTCGTCCAGCGGTGGATAGAGCCTCGCGGAGCGCAGCAACCGCTCGAGGTGGGGGCGGAGCTGGAAGACCGCGGGGCCCTCGTCGGTCGGGTAGGCGCGGATCCCCTCGAACACGCCGTAGCCGTAGTGCAGCGTCGGGGTCAGCACGTGGACGAGGGCGTCGTCCCACGCGACGAACTCCCCGTCCATCCAGATCCGCTCGGCTTTCGGGAAGGGCATGCGGTCGGCTCCCGGTCGGGGTAGGTGGGCGGTCGGGTTCAGTGGGCGGTCACAGCCGGTGCGCGGTCGCGGTCAGGCCCCGCGCACCAGCTCGACCAACCGGTCGCCCACGTCGGACGTCGAGTATCGCAGGCCGTCCGGCACCTGGCCGGCCCGCTCGGTGAGCAGGACCCCCACCGCGGCGTCGACCCGACGTGCAGCGGCCTCCTGACCGAGGAAGTCCAGCAGCTGGCCGAGGCTGAGCACGGCGGCCACCGGGTCGGCGCGGCCGGTTCCGGCGATGTCGGGGGCGGAGCCGTGCACGGGCTCGAACATCGACGGTGCCCGCCGGGTCGGGTCGAGGTTGGCGGAGGCGGCCAGGCCGATACCGCCCTGCACCGCCCCACCGAGGTCGGTGATGATGTCACCGAACAGGTTCTCGGTCACGACCACGTCGAAGCGCCCCGGGTCCTGCACCAGGTAGAGGCAGGCCGCATCCACGTGAACGTAGTCGCGCTCGACGTCGCTGAACTCCGCGTCACCGACCTCCTCGAAGGTGCGCATCCACAGCCCGCCGGCGTAGGTGAGCACGTTGGTCTTGTGGACCAGGGTGAGGTGGCCGCGGCGGCGGCGGGCCTGCTCGAAGGCGTAGCGCACGCACCGCTCGACGCCGTGGCGGGTGTTGACGCTCTCCTGGGTCGCCACCTCATGGGGCGTGCCGCCGTACAGGGTCCCGCCGCTGCCGGCGTACACCGACTCCGTGTTCTCACGGATCACGAGCAGGTCGCACGCGGCCGGGGTCAGCCCCGCGATCGGGCTGGTCACACCGGGGTAGAGCTTCACGGGACGCAGGTTGATGTACTGGTCGAAGGCGAAGCGCAGCTTGAGCAGCAGGCCCCGCTCGATCACCCCGGGCGGAACGTCGGGTGTGCCGACAGCACCGAGGTAGATGGCGTCGAAACCGCGCAGCTCCTCCAGGGTCCGGTCGGAGAGCACCTCGCCGGTGTCGAGGTAGCGGCGTCCGCCGAGGTCGTAGGTGACCCGCTCGGTCGTGAAGCCTTCCAACGCTTCGAGGGCGTCGAGGACCTTCCCGCCCTCGGCGAGCACCTCCGGTCCGATGCCGTCGCCGCCGAGCCAGGCGATGCGGTGGTCTGCCACGGGAGCTCCTGTTCGTGATCTGTGCCGCCGGTCGGTGCGGTTCGGCCGACCACGTCGGGCGAACCGCACCGGTCGAAGGGTGGGTCCTCCGGTGGGTCGTACGGCCTCGGCAGCGTAGACGCGGTGAGTGGTGATCCCTGTGCGCATGGGATGATGCTTGCTAGCGTCCCGCAGGAACCGACGCACGCCTCGGCACCGAGAGGTGCTGTGGGACCACGTCCGCGTCTCCGTCGATCCCGAGGGGGTACGACCCGTGAGCAACACGCCGCAGCCACCACCGCCCGGCGGCCCCGGCGGGCCACCGCCCGGAGGCCCGGGAGGACCGCCACCCGGCGGGCCCGGAGGACCGCCACCAGGAGGCCCGGGAGGACCGCCACCCGGCGGGCCCGGAGGACCGCCACCAGGAGGCCCCGGTGGACCACCGCCCGGGGGACCCGGTGGACCACCGCCCGGGGGCTTCCCTCCTGCCGGGGGAGGCGGCCAGGGCGCGACCGGTCAGGAGCCCTACTCCATCGGCAACGCCTTCAACTACGGGTGGACGAAGTTCCAGCAGAACCTCGGCCCGATCCTGCTCGGCCTGATCGCCTACATCGTGATCGTGTTCATCGTGACCTTCGTGTGGTCGCTGATCACCGGTGCGATCTTCCTGCCCTCCGCTGAGCAGCAGGTCGAGGCGATGCTGACCGGCGGTTCCGCCGGCCTCGGGTTCTTCGGCTTCCTGCTGTACTTCGGCTTCACCGGGATCGTCGGGTTCCTCGGGTTCGTGATCATCCAGGCCGCCGTGGTCCGGGCTGCGCTCGCGCTGACCCGTGGTGAGAAGATCGAGCTCGGCACGCTGTTCAGCTTCAACAACCTGCCGCAGCTGCTGATCGGTGCGGTCATCGTGGGTGTGCTGACCGGTATCGGTAGCATCCTGTGCTACATCCCGGGTCTGATCGTGACCTTCTTCACCCAGTTCTACGTGCACTTCGTGCTCGACCAGAACATGAGCGGTATCGACGCGATCAAGGCGAGCTTCAGCTTCGTCAACCAGAACCTCGGCACCCTGATCGGGTTCTTCCTGGCCTCGTTGGTGGCCTACTTCCTCGGCGGTCTGATCTGCGGCATCGGCCTGCTGGTCGCCCTGCCCGTGGTGTTCATCGCCCAGGCCTACACCTACCGCCGTCTGCGCGGCGAGCCCGTGGCTGCCTGAGCCACGGTGAGCCGGGGTTGCGGCGCGGAGCGCCGCAACCCCGGACGATGATCCTGATCGGGGACCGCCACGGCGGTCCCCGATCGCTGTGACGGCCCTATCGCTGTGGCGGTTCGCCCTCGACGAGGGTTCGCAGCCGAACGACCGCCACAAGGTCACCTCGCTGCACGACCCCGCGCACACCGCGCCACAACGGCGGCCGCGCGCAGCCAACCGACCGCCACGCGGTCACCTCGCTGCACAACCCCGCGCACACCGCGCCACAACGGCGGCCGCGCGCAGCCGAACGACCGCCACGCGGTTACCTCGCTGCACAACCCCAACCCGACCCCACGCGGCAACACAGGCCGTGCAGCCGAACGACCGCCACAAGGTCACCTCGCTGCACAACCCCGTACAGAAGGCTCGTGCGGTCGCGCCGGACTCAGGGCGCCCACGAGGCGAAGGGCTCCACGGGGAGGTTGCGCAGCACACCGTAGGCGAGCCAGAGCACCCCGACGCTCCACCACAACCACCTCGGCACGGATGGCAGCCACCGGCGACCGAGGCTCCGCCCGGTCCACGCCAGCCACGACCACGCGGTCAGCGCCACCAGTACCGGGACGAAGGCGTTGAACCGCACCGCATCCCGGAACTCGAGCGTCGCCAGCGCGTGCGCGGAGCGCGTCCCGCCACACAGCGGGCAGTCCACCCCGAACAGCACCCGGGACGGGCACGCCGGGAACAGCTCCGGATAGCGCGGGTACACCAGTCCGACCAGCGCCGCCGAGGTGGCGGCCACGCCGGCGACCAGCAACGGTTCCGTCAGGTTCGCGCTGCTCTCGGCGGGCAGGGGACCGACCACCTCGTCGGCGACGCTCGCCTCGCCAGCGGCGTGCGCAGCGTCGTCCTGGCGACCCGACGCACCGTGCTCGCTGGCCATGGCCACTCCTGCGTTGACGCTCACCGCCCGGACCGACCCCGCACCCGCAGGGCCCTGCAGGCCGCCCGCACCTGCGGCCGGGCCGGCAGCGTAACGACCGCTAGCGTGGCGCGGTATGGACCGTGCGACCCGACGAACCCTGCAGGCGGTGCTGCTCGAGCACGCACCGTGGCTCGTCGCGGACGACGTCGGTCCGCGCGCCGTGGAAGCCGGCCGGTGCACCTCCTGTGACACGCTCCCCCGGCTGCTGCCGACCTGTGGCCCGGTCGGCGACGGCGGCGTCTGCCGGGAGTGCGCCGACCACCTGGGAGACGACGGTTGGTGCGCCGGTCACCTCGATGAGGGGCGTGCCGCGCGCCGCTGGGCCGCGGAACTGCCGGATCGGTGGCCGGAACTGGTGGTGCTGTGGTGGGTGTCCACGGGGGAGCTCCGGCCGGATCCGGACATGGTCAACGGCGCCGCGGACCTCCCAGCACCCGTGCTGGAGGCGATCCGGCAACTACCTGGCTGAACGGCCACCGCAGACATAGCGGCCACAGCGGCAGAACACGGCCACAGCAACCCCACCGGCCACAGTGCCCACAGCGGGAACAGCGATCGAACGCCGCCACCGTCACACCCCGAGCTCCTCGAGCCAGGCCCGCAGCGCCGCGACATCGGTGAAGTGGTGCGCCGGCATCCCGACGGCGCGGGCCGCCGCGACGTTCTCCTCCCGGTCATCGACGAAGGCCACCACCTCGGGGGCGAGCTGCACCCGTGAGAGGAGCCGGCGGTAGAAGGCGGCATCAGGCTTGCGGGCACCGAGGTGGCACGAGGCCAGCACGCGGTCCACCACGCCGTCGAGCGGCCCGGCCGCCAGCTCCTCGATCCAGACGGGGTAGTTAGAGGCGGTCAGCCGGAGCACCCGTCCCTCGAGCTCGCCCAGCAGCTCGCGCATGCCGTCGAGCCACAGCGTCCCCTCGCGCCTGACCCGGTGGAAGGCGTCCGGGTCCACCTCGACCCCCAGGCTGGCGTGATGGGCCCAGTACTCCGTCTCCGTCAGCTCCCCGCGCTCGAAGGCGGGGTAGACGGCCGGGTCGCGCCGCCGGGCGAGCTCGGCGAGCTCCAGTCCCGTCGCGGCGAGCAGCGCCTCCCGGAAGGGATCGGACAGCAAGGTGTCCATCACGTCGAAGGCGATCGCCTGGATGCGCAAGGGGAGCTCCTGGTGCGTCAGCCCGATGGTCGGGCGGCGGTGCGGATCCGCGGTTGCCGGCCGCTGGCCTACCGTTCGGACCCTACGCGGGCGTGGCGCACCTGAGCCCACGCGGAACCGACCATGACGAGCCCGGAGAACACCGTGGATCTGCTGCAGGCCGCCGACCGGACCGTGGACCAGGCACGGGAGCAGCTGATCGCGCTCTCCCATGCCATCCACGGTGACGCCGAGGTCGGCTTCGAGGAACACACCTCCTCACGCCGGGTAGCCGACGCGCTGGACCAGGCCGGGTTCGCGGTGACGCACGGTGTCGGCGATCTCGACACCGCGGTCGTCGCGGAGTTCGGCGACGGGCCCCTGACCGTGGGGATCTGCGCGGAGTACGACGCGCTGCCGGGTATCGGTCACGCCTGCGGGCACAACATCATCGCCGCGGCCGGCGTCGGCGCCGCCCTCGCGCTCGCGCCGCTGGCGGACGAGCTGGGGCTGACCGTGCGGCTGCTGGGCACCCCCGCGGAGGAAGGTGGCGGCGGCAAGGTGCTGATGATGCGTGCCGGCAGCTTCGACGGCACCAACCTCGCGATGATGGTCCACCCCGCCCCCTACGAGTCCGCCTCGATCACCTGCCTGGCGGTCAAGCACGTGGATGTGCGGTTCCGCGGGACCTCGGCCCACGCCTCCGCGTACCCGGAGCTCGGGGTCAACGCCGCCGACGCGCTCACCGTCGCGCAGGTCGCGATCGGGCTCCTGCGCCAGCACATCCGGCCCACCGACCGGATCCACGGCATCGTCACCGACGGTGGCGACGCCCCCAACATCGTCCCGGAGCGGGCCGGTGGGCAGTGGTACGCGCGGGCTGCGGATCTGGACGCGCTCAACGAGCTCTACCCCAAGGTCCTGCGCTGCTTCGAGGCGGGCGCGCTGGCCACCGGGGCGGAGGCGATCTTCGACGAGCCAGGTCCGGCCTACACCGAGTTCCGCCACGACGTCGATCTCGAAGGGCTGTGGGAGCGGCAGGCGACGAAGGTGGGTCGCACGCTGCCCGACGAACCGCTCGACCCCCGCCTGGCCGGCTCCACCGACATGGCCAACGTCTCTCTCGGCATGCCGGCGATCCACCCGATGCTCGCGATCGAGACCGACGGTGCGGTCAACCACCAGCCGGGCTTCACCGCGGCGTGCATCCGTGCGGACGCCGACCGTGCGGTCCGTGACGGCGCGGCGGCGATGGCCCGGACCACGATCGCCGCGGCGACCGACGCCGCGGTACGCGAGCGGTTGCTCGCGCGCGGATACGCAGCCGCAGACGACCCCTACCTTGACCGGGTGTGACCGCGGGGACGGCCCGTCAGCTGGCCGCGGGCTGCGCGCGGACCCTACCGGACCGAGCATCGAGCCCAGGCGTGGCAACGGCGGGCAGATGGTCCCCGAGCCCGGCCAGGGCAACGGGTTCCACCGCCCCGAGTGGCGTCCCGAGGAAGCGGCCACCGAGCTGGGCGAAGGTGACGGGGTCGCCGGTGGTCAGGAACCGTCGCGCCGCGGGCCGATCGCCCGCCTCGCGCAGCCACCCCACCCGCTCGAGCAGGTCGCGCACCTCGAAGGCGGTCTCGTCCGCGCTGGACACCAGCGTCACGTCGCGACCCACCACCTCGGAGATCGGGCGGGCCAACAGTGGGAAGTGGGTGCAGCCGAGCACCAGCGTGTCGATCCTCGCGGTCAGCAGCGGCGCGAGCCGGTCACGGACCGCAGCGGTGACCGCCGGACCGGAGGTACGGCCCGCCTCCACCAGTTCGACGAAGCCGGGGCAGGCGAAGGTCCGTAGCTGCACACCGACCTCGAGCCGCTGCGCGGTCGTCTCGTAGATGCCGCTCGACGCCGTGGCGCGGGTGGCGATCACCACGGCCCGCCCGGTGCGGGAAGCGGAGGCGGCCGCCCGCACCCCCGGCTCGATCACCCCGACCACGGGGACGTCGAAGGCGGCACGCAGCGCAGGCAGCGCCGCCGCGGTGGCGCTGTTGCACGCCACCACCAGCAGCTTCACCCCACGGTCGACGAGGTGGCCGGCGACCGCCACGGCGATGCGCTTGAGCTCCTCCAGGCTGCGCTCGCCGTAGGGGTAGCGGGCGGTGTCACCGAGGTAGATGAGGTCCTCGTCGGGAAGCAGGTCCGTGAGGGCCTGCAACACGGTCAGGCCGCCGAGGCCGCTGTCGAACACCCCGATGGGTCGCTGTCGCACCTCGACTCCTCGCTGCCGGCACCGCTGCCCGCCCCGACCGTCAGCCACCGCTGAACATCTGCCATCTGCACGTGAGGTTACGAGGTCGAGGTGTCCGCGCTTCCTGGCCGACCGGACTACCGTGCGGTGCCGGTCCTGCTCTGCCTACCAGGGAGGTTGTCGGTGACTGAGGTGCGGTGTGCGCTGCTCCCCGAGGGGCAGCGGGAGGAACTCGCGACGGCCGTGACCGAGGGCGGCGGCCAGGTGGTGGACGTCCGCGACGCGAACGCGCTGATCTGGACCTCGACCGGGCAGGCCGATCAGCTGCGCGAGCTGCTCGACGCCCACCCGCAGATCCGCTGGGTCCAGCTGCCCTTCGCCGGCATCGAGCCCTTCACGGGCGTGCTCGACGACGACCGGGCGTGGACCTGCGGGAAGGGGGTGTACGCGGAACCGGTGGCGGAACACGCCCTGGCGCTCACCCTCGGCGGACTCCGCGGGATCGGCCGCTACGCACCGCGACGGGCGTGGTCCGCGCCCTACGGGATGAACCTGCTGGGCGCACACGTGTGCATCCTCGGCGGGGGTGCCATCACCCGGTCCCTGGTCCGCCTGCTCCTGCCCTTCGGCACCTATCTGACGGTGGTCCGTAACCGCACGGAGCCGATCCCCGGCGTCGCCGAGGTGTTCGCCCTCGACGACCTGCACCGCGCCCTCTCCGAGGCGGACGTGGTCATCCTGGCCCTCGCGCTGACGCCACGCACCGACGGCATCATCGACGCTGCCGCCATCGACGCGCTGCCCGACCATGCTCTGGTGGTCAACGTGGCCCGCGGGCGGCACATCGACACCGACGCTCTGGTCACCGCCCTGGAGGAGGGGCGGCTGGGGGGTGCGGCGCTCGACGTCACCGACCCGGAACCGCTGCCCGAGGGCCACCCCCTGTGGGACCGCGAGGACGTCATCATCACCCCACACGTGGGAAACACCCCGGAGATGGGGATCAAGCTGCTCTGGGCACGGGTACGGGAGAACGTGGAACGCTTCGGTCGGGGCGAGGAGTTGCTCGGTCCGGTCCACGTCGATCTGGGCTACTGAACCGTGCCCGACGCGCTCACCCCGCTGGAACACCAGGTCATCGACGCGGTCGAGGCGACCGGTGCGGCTTTCGAGATCATCGAGATCGACCCGGCGTTCGCGGACACCGCAGCCTTCTGCGAGCGGTACGGCTACCCGCCGGAGACCTCCGGCAACTGCATCCTGGTGGCGTCACGCACCGAGCCACCGGTGCTGGCGGCGTGCCTGAACCTGGCCACCACGAAGCTGGACGTGAACAAGCGGGTACGCAAGCTGCTCGGGGTCCGGAAGCTCTCCTTCGCACCGGCGGAGCTGACCCGCGAGGCCACCGGCATGGAGATCGGCGGGGTCACGCCCTTCGGGCTCCCGTCCACCCAGCCCTTCCAGGACGGCCCGCTCCCCCTCTACCTCGATGCCCCTATCGGTGAGCTCGACCGGGTGATCGTCGGCGGTGGGAGCCGGCGGCTGAAGCTGCACGTGGCCCCCGCGGCGCTCATCGCGATGGGTGGGCAGCTGGTGGAGGACCTCGCGGTTCCCCTGTGACGTGAGCGCGCCCCCCGCGGGCTCGACGTCAGGGGGTCGGCACCGTCGGCTTCCACACCGGCCGGGAGTCCTCGAAGGCGGTGATGTCCGCCTCGTACTCGAGGGTGAGTCCGATGTCGTCGAGGCCGTTGAGCAGGCAGTGCTTGGTGTGGGGGTCGATCTCGAAGGTGGTCTCCACACCCGGGATGTCGCCGACGCCCGGTGCGGTGACCGTCTGGGACTCGAGGTCGACGGTGACCTCCACGCTCGGGTCCGCCTCGATCAGGGCGAACAGCTGGCGGGAGACCTCCTCCTCCACGGGCGCGCACACGATGCCGACCTTGCCGCAGTTGGTGCGGAAGATGTCAGCGAAGCTCGGCGCGACGATGGCGGTGAAGCCGGCGTCCTCGAGGGCCCAGGGGGCGTGCTCACGGGAGGAGCCGCAGCCGAAGTTGCGCCCGGCTACCAGCACCCGGGCACCGGCGTGCTCCGGCTTGTTCATCGGGAACTCGGGCTTGGGCGTGCCGTCCTCCTCGTAGCGCCACTCGGCGAAGGCGAAGGGCCCGAACCCGGTGCGCTCCACCCGCTTGAGGTACTGCTTGGGCACGATCTGGTCGGTGTCGACGTCGTTGGCGTCGATCGGGCAGGCGTTGCTGGCGACGACGGTGACAGGCTCCATCAGAACATCTCCCGGACATCGACGATGCGGCCGGTGACCGCAGCGGCAGCGGCCATGGCTGGCGAGGCGAGGTGGGTGCGGCCCTTGAAGCCCTGCCGCCCCTCGAAGTTGCGGTTGGAGGTGGACACGGCGCGCTCACCCGGCGCCAGCTGGTCCGGGTTCATGCCGAGGCACATCGAGCAGCCCGGATCCCGCCAGTCCATGCCGGCCTCGATGAGGATGTCGGCGATGCCCTCGGACTCCGCAGCGGCCTTCACCAGCCCCGAGCCCGGGACCACCATCACCTCGACGTTGTCAGCGACCTTGCGGCCCTTCACGATCTCCGCGACGGCCCGCAGGTCCTCGATGCGGCCGTTGGTGCAGGAGCCGATGAAGACCTTGTCGAGGTGGAGGTCGCCGAGCTCCTCGCCGCCGGAGATACCCATGTAGTCGAAGGCGCGCTGCCACTGCTTGGCCGTGCCCTCGTCGGGCGCGTCGTCGAGGGTGGGGATGCGCTCACCGATCTTGATCGACTGCGCCGGGGTGGTGCCCCAGGTGATCGTCGGCGCGATGTCGGCGGCGTCGATGTGCACGGTGCGGTCGAAGGCAGCGCCCTCGTCGGTGGCGAGCTCGCGCCACACCTCGACCGCCTCGTCCCAGGCGGCGCCCTTCGGCGAGAGCGGCTTGTCCTTGAGGTAGGCGAAGGTGGTCTCGTCGGGGGAGATAAGGCCGGCCCGGGCACCGCCCTCGATGGACATGTTGCAGATCGTCATCCGGCCCTCCATGGAGAGCTCGCGGACGGCCTCACCCCGGTACTCGATGACGTGGCCGTTACCGCCGTCGACGCCGATGACGCTGAGCACGTGCAGGATCAGGTCCTTGGCCACGGTGCCCTTGGGCAGGGGGCCGTCGACCTCCACCGCGAGGGTCTTGGGCATGCGCTGCGGCAGGGTCTGGGTGGCCAGGACGTGCTCCACCTCGGAGGTACCGATCCCGAAGGCCAGCGCACCGAAGGCGCCGTGGGTGGCGGTGTGGGAGTCGCCGCACACGATCACAGCGCCGGGCTGGGTCAGGCCGAGCTCCGGGCCGATGATGTGCACGATGCCCTGGTTGCGGCTGCCCATGCGGAACAGCTTGATGCCGAACTCCTCGCAGTTGGCCTCGAGGGCGTCCATCTGCTTGCGCGAGAGCTCGTCGGCGACCGGCAGCTGCCCCTGGGTCTGCAGGGGGTCGGTGGGCACGTTGTGGTCCATCGTGGCCAGGGTCCGGTCGGGCCGGCGCACGGTGCGCCCCGCCTGACGGATCCCGTCGAAGGCCTGGGGCGAGGTGACCTCGTGGACGAGGTGGAGGTCCACGTAGAGCAGGTCCGGGGTGCCCTCGCCCTCGCGGACGCGGTTGCGTTCCCAGATCTTCTCGACGATCGTCTTCGGCTGCATGGGGTCTTCCTCACGTGGCGTGCGGTTGGTGGCCGTCGGTGGGCCGGGTGGGTTGTGGCCGCTGAGGCGGATGCGGTGGAGCCGGTCGCCCGCGCGGGAGGTGGCCGGGTCCGTAGCCCTGGCCGGTGGCTGTGGACCGGTGGTCTAGCCGGTGGCCCGGGCGGAGCTGTGCTGTGCAGTTGTGACGCGTCAGCTGGACCAGCGGGAGGTACCACCCGGCGCGACCGAGCGGTAGTCCACCTCCTCGGGGCGCTGGACCTCGACGGTGACCTCCTCGGAGCCCGTGGACTCCGTGTAGGCGGCCGCGACGTCTGCCACCAACCGGGCTTCCTCGGCTGGGGTGTGATCCGGTGGGACGTTGACCTTGATGACGGTCATGATGGGTGCTCTCCCTCGGAGCCGTCGGGTGGGGCGGGCTGTGGGGTGGGGGCGGCCGATCGGCCGCCCCCACCCCACAGCTCACGAGGTGCGCCTTGCTGCTGCCGTGTCAGGGACGTGACCGGTTGGTGACGTCACCACGACCCCCGCGTCACGCCTGCGCCGAGCCGCTGGAGCGGCCTGGCTACGGCTCACCGCGTCGGCCGGTTGCCGGCCTGCGGCCCGACGGGTCACGCCCGGGCCGGTGGTGGGTCTGGCAGCGGGGACGGTACGCCGGCGGGTCGCGCCGTTGCGTGGACCGACCGCCCCGTCGTTGAGGCGCGCAGTGGTCACCGCGCAGCCCGTGGTGTGCGCTCCGACCGGGTCCGCCACCACGGCATCGGTCGATCGGATCACGTGCGCCGCCCGGGGCACGGCGGGGCACGGCGTTCGGCGGTCGTGGGCGACCGTCGTCTGCATGATCCTGCTGCTTCCTCACCGCCTACGTGCGGCGACGTTCATCCTGTGGGGTTGGGATCCCCGGGTGATGCGCTCCGCGTCGCCGTCATTCGGTGGGGGCAGGACGGCGCCGCGGCATCAAAGGATGACGAGGACGATGAGGCCCAGCAGCAGGGCCTGAAGCGCGTGCAGCATCCCGCGACCGGCGTCGGCCGGGTCGAGAACGGGGCTGGAGACAGCGCGCATGGGAGGGAGTATGGCGGCAACCTCACCTAGGACGCAAACCCCGGTGCGCTCACCGCGTCCCGTCGCGCGTCGGCAGGCACCGTCCTGCGGGGGCTGCCGCGCTCCCACGAGCTGCCGCCTCCCCCGCCGCCACCAGGCTGTCCATATCGCGCTCCGAATCGCGCTCCGATTGACCTGACGCTGCCTCGCCCTACCGGCCCGTCCATGCCGCGCTCCCACCGGCCCATGCGCGCCGCGAGTCGTGGTGACCGACAACTTCCGGTCACGCCGAGCGTCCGAACACCTCTCCAGGCCGATCGACGCGCCGGAAGTTGTCCTGTGCGACAATTTCCGGCTGCGACACCCCGGGGGCCAGCGCCACCCCGACCCCCGCGAGGTCCGACGCGCCCCGACACCTATAGGCCCGACCACGGCCCGACACCCGCGAGGCCGGACGCGCCCCGGAAACCGACGGGCCCCACCACACCGCGGCAGCCCCGCGTGTACCCGTTCCTGGGCTCTCGCCCAGGAACGGGTGCACGCCGCACGACTCCCGGCAGGCCTGCAGGCGATCAGGGGCCCGTTCCTGGGCTCTTGCCCAGGAACGGGTCGCAGGTGGGGAACGGTGCGTGAGAGAGGGCTGCCGGTGAGGCGGACGCGCTTGTACGTTCCCGCGCCGCATCATCCGGAACCGATAGCCGATAGAGAGGCACAGAGTGCGAACGAAACGACTGGCAGCGGCAGCGGGCGCAGCGGCCCTCGTGCTGTCGGCCTGCAACGGGGACACGGGCGAACTCGATGCACCGGCGGAGGAGTCGCCAGCGGTGGAGGACACCGACGCTGACGTCGAGGAAGACGCCGACACAGACGGCGACCCTGGGCAGGACGACGCCGCGGAGGACGCCACGGAAGAGGACGCGGCAGCTGCTGCCGACGGGCAGGACGGCTTCGACCCGGACGAGACCATCTCCCTGCGGGGGTTCGTCGCCTCGGTCGGGGGCGATGACGACGAGGAGTTGCCCTTCGAGACCCTCCCCGAGGACATCGACCTCGAACTGCCGGCCGCGCACAACCTCGAGATGTTCCAGGGCCCGCAGGAGGGGCAGTGGGTCGCTGACTCGGAGGGTGAGGAACGCAGCGGCCTTCTCGCCATCAACGTGCCCGACGCGGAGCTCGATGCACTCCTCGCCTTCTTCGACGAGCAGTTGGAGGCGTACGGCTGGGAGGAGACCGACGTCGAGACCAACTACACCCGAACGGTGCCGCTCTCCGACGACATCGCGCCGTCGGGGGGTGACGGCGGGGAGTGGTTCGCCGACGCTGAGATGCGGCTCAACGTCGGAGAGGACGATGACCTGCCCTTCGAGCGGACCTTCATCAACCTGCGACTCGCGGTGACCCCGACGGTGCGCTGAGTCACCGCACGGCCGCGTCGGCGGCGGCATCGGCGGCGTCGGCGCCGGGCTGCTCGGCAGGACCAGCACCAGCCAGGCCAGGGCGCGTCACGGCAGCACCGGCACCTGCCGGGCCAGGACGCGTCAGGGCAGCACCAGCACCTGCCGGGCGAGGGTGCGTCCCGCCCGGAGGTCGGCGATGGCCGCCGGCAGGTCCTCGAGGGCCCGCTCGACGATCAACCCCTCGAGCTCCAGCCGCCCCTCCAGGGCGTCGCGGGCCAGGGCCGGTACGTCGACGTGCGGGTCGACACCGCCGAGGTAGGTGCCGAGCAACCGCCGCTCGCCGATCAACGGGAAGGCGTCGAGGGTGATCCGGTCGTCCGTCGCGTAGAGCCCGACGGCGATCGCCGCTCCCCCGGCGGCGGTGATCGCGAAGGCGTCCTCCAAGGCGCTGGGTCGGCCGATCGCGTCGAAGGCGTGGTCGACGCCGCCGGCCACCAGCTGCGGCACGACCGTCCGCACGTCCTCGCGCGCCGCATCGACGGTGTCGGTAGCACCCAACCGCTCGGCGAGGGCGAGCTTCGCCGGGTCGACGTCCACGGCAACGATGCGGCTGGCACCGGCCATCCGCGCACCCTGGATGACGTTCAGTCCGACGCCGCCGCACCCGATCACCGCCACCGTGTCACCGGCGGCGACCCGGGCGGCGTTGCGCACGGCCCCGACGCCGGTGGCCACGGCGCAGCCGAGAAGCGCCGCCTGGCTGAACTCCAGCGCCGGATCGATCTCCACCACACCGCTGCGGGGCGCCACGATGTGCTCGGCGAAGGAGGACACGCCGTTGAAGTGATGGAGCGGGCGTCCATCGGGCAGGTGCCAGGCGGTGCTGGTCCCATCCAGGGTGCCGGTGCCGGCCAGGTCAGCGGCCCAGGCGCAGTGGTTGGCGCGCCCCGCGGTGCACGCCGCACACCGCCCACACCGCGGCAGGATCGACAGCACCACGTGGGCGCCGGGCGCCAGATCGTCCACGCCTGCGCCGACGGCGACGACCTCCCCCGCAGCCTCGTGACCGGCGACGAAGGGCATCGGCTTCGGGAGCCGACCGTCCAGCACGTGGACATCGGAGGCGCACACGCCCGTCGCCCGGATCCGCACGAGGACCTGCTCGGGTCCCGGTGGCGAGAGGTCGACCTCGGTCAGCACGGGGTCGGACCCCGGGGCCTCGAGCACCCAGGCACGGGTGCGTGCCACCTCGACGGAGGCGGCACCGGCGGGATCGGGGTCTGCCTGGCTCCGGACCGACGGGGGTGCAGCGACCTCGGACTCCTCCGGGGTGGCGATGCTGCGGACCTCGAACGGGTCGGTCTGGCTGCGGGGCACATCGCTCATCGGGGGCCCTCCGGTCCGTGGGTGGTCACCACCGGGTCGCCAGCACCGTCCAACCGGGCGGTCCACCCGCCGGTACGGGTCGCGGCCACCCGCGCCTCGTCCAGCACCAGGCCCAGCCCGGGGGTGGTGGGCACGTGGAGCAGGCCCGCGTCGTCCACCTCGACGGGGGTGTGCAGCGGGAAGTCCCGACGATCGGGGGTCCAGCCCTCAGGGTCGTAGGGGAACTCCAGGAAGGGCCCGCCGCCCACACCGGCAGCGACGTGGAGGTTGGCCATCAGCCCCAGCCCGTCGGTCCAGGTGTGGGGTGAGTACCGGCGGCCTGCCGACAGCACCCGCTCGGCGAAGCTGCGGCCCCGCCACAGTCCGCCGGCCAGGACCACGTCAGGCTGATGCACGTCGTAGGCGTCAGCGGCCAGCGCCGCGTCCGCATCGGCGATGGTGCGGTGCATCTCCCCGCCGGCGATGCGCACCCGGCTGCTCGAGCGCAGCGCGGCCAGGCCGGCGAGGTCACGCCCGTGCAGCGGCTCCTCCAGCCAGTGCACCCCGAGTTCGGCGACGGCGTCCACGAACCGGCGGGCCTCCACCACGTCGATCGAGGTGGTGAGGTCACCCGGCATCCGCCACGCCTGGTTGAGATCGACCATGAGCTCCAAGCGGTCGCCCACGGCCTCGCGGACGGCGGTCACCGCGGCGATGGCCGCGGGGCGGTCGGCCGCCGGTAGCCGCAGCTTGCACGCCCGGAACCCCCGCTCCGCGAGGTGGGTCGCCACCTCGGCGTGGCCCTCCGGCCCGCGGGCGGCACCGGTGGAGGCGTAGGCGGGCAGCACGTCGGTGGCACCGCCGAGCAGCCTGGCCACGGGTTGGCCCACCGCCTGCCCGAACACGTCCCACAGCGCCGCTTCGATGGGCCAAGGTCGCGGCCCGTGGAAGTCGATGCCCTCCAGGCGGCGCACCTGCGGCTCGATCGCGCAGGGGTCGGTGCCGAGCAGGACCCCGGCGTGGGCCTCCACGCCCGCGAGGGTGTCGCCGCCGCCGACGCCGACCAGGCCCTCATCGGTGAGCACGCGCACCACGGTGGACGGCGCGTGCCGGCGCGGGACCGGGTCCCAGTTGGCGTGGAAGGGCGGGTCCAGCGCCAGGGAGAGGTGGTCCACCTGCAGCGCGGTGATCCTCATCGCTGCCGCCAGGTGGTCTTGACCTCGGTGTACTGCTCGAGGGCGTGCAGGGACTTGTCCCGGCCACCGAACCCGGAGGCCTTGAACCCGCCGTGGGGCACGGTCAGGTCGCCGACGTCGAAGCAGTTGACGTAGACCACACCGGCGCGGATGCCCGCGGCGAGGCGCTCGGCCCGCCCGTGGTCCGCGGTCCACACCGCCCCGGCCAGGCCGTACTCGGTGGCGTTGGCCAGGCGCACCGCCTCCGCCTCCGAGCCGTCGAAGCGCTGCACCACCAGCACGGGGCCGAAGATCTCCTCGCGGACCACGGCGGCGTCCTCGGGCGCCCGGTCGAGCACCGTCGGCGCGAGGTAGGAGCCGCCGGCCACGGGCGCCGGATCGGGGGCCGCGCCACCGAGCGCCACCTCGGCGCCCTGTTCGGTAGCGGCATCGAGGTAGCCGACGACCCGGGCCTGCTGCTCCGCGGAGACCAGGGCCCCGAGCTGCGTGGCCTCGTCCAGGGGATCACCAGGCTGCAGGTCACGCGCCACCTCGGCGATGCGTTCGAGCACCCGGTCGGCGACACGGTCGTCGACCACCAGCCGCGAGCCGGCGTGACAGGTCTGGCCCTGGTTGTAGAAGATCCCCCAGGCGATCGTCTCCGCGGCGGCGTCCAGGTCCGGCGCGTCGGCCAGCACGACCTGCGGGCTCTTGCCGCCGAGTTCCAGGGACACGCCCTTGAGGTTCGAGCCCGCCGCGCCGGCCAGGACCTTGCGTCCCGTGGCGGTGGAGCCGGTGAAGGTGATCTTGTCGATCCCGGGGTGCTCCGCCAGGGCCGCGCCCGTGGCCCCCTCCCCCGGCAGGACGCTGAACACGCCCTCGGGCAGGCCCGCCTCCAGCGCCAGCTCCGCGAGCCGCAGCGTCGCCAGCGGGGACTGCTCGGCCGGCTTGACGATCACGCTGTTGCCGGTCGCCAGCGCCGGCCCGAGCTTCCAGGTGGCGATGATCATCGGGTAGTTCCACGGCACGATCGCCGCCACCACCCCGATCGGCTCGCGGGTGATGGTCGCGAGCGCACCGGGGCCGGTGGGTGCCACCTCGCCGTAGACCTTGTCGGCGGCCTCGCCGTACCAGCGCAGGTTGTTCGCGGCACCGGGGGCGTCGACGGTGGTGGTGTCACCGATCGGCTTGCCGGTGTCGAGGGTCTCGAGCAGCGCGAGCTCGTCGCGGTGGGCTTCGACCACCTCCGCGAACCGGCGGAGCACGGCGCCGCGCTCACCCGGGGTGCGGTCGCGCCACCGGCCGTCCTCGAAGGCGGTGCGGGCGAGGGCGACGGCGCGGTCCACGTCCTGGTGGCCGCAGGCGGGGAGCTCGGTGAGCACATGGCCGTCGCGGGGGTTGATCGAGGTGAAGGTCGCGTCGGTCAGCGGCGCGACGGCACGGCCGCCGAGCACGGGGCCGGTCGGCAGCGTCAGGTCGGCGGCACGCTGGTGCCAGGTGGTCATCGGAGCCTCTCGGGTTCGCGGTGGTGGGCATCGGGCCTGGTCTGTCCGGTGATCGCCGGACGCGGCCCGCCACGGTAGGGCCGTCCCCGCCCACCCTGCCAGGGCCAGCGCCGAGGTAGCGTCGCCCCGCCGCACGTGGAGGAGCCAGCGTGTCCACGCCGCCCAGCGCATCCGACCGTCACGACCGTCCCGACCG
>LFIK01001552.1_pt1 | contig 18292 bp, 26 predicted proteins | sample 643401 | NCBI WGS metagenome assembly LFIK01 (sample SAMN03777447, study PRJNA286221) | soda lake metagenome | biome: soda lake; feature: Kulunda steppe; material: water; isolation source: sample T5-Br brine of Lake Tanatar-5 | place: Russia: Kulunda steppe | collected 2010-07
GTGTTCCCGGACAAGCCGATCACCCAGAAGCCCCTGGAAGTACGTCAGGGCAAGGGCAAGGGCAACGTCGAGTACTGGGTCGCGCAGATCCAGCCCGGCCGTGTCCTTTATGAAATGGAAGGTGTGAGCGAGGACGTGGCGCGCGAGGCGTTTCGTCTGGCTGCAGCCAAGCTGCCCTTTGCCACCACTTTCGTGAAACGGACGGCGATGTGATGAAGGCGAGTGAACTGCGCGAAAAGAGCGAACAGGATCTGCGCGCCGAGCTGATGCGCCTGCTGAAGGAGCATTTCAACCTGCGCATGCAGAAGGCCACCGGCCAGCTGGGGCAGAGCCACCTGCTGGGTGCGACTCGTCGGGACATTGCCCGTGTGCGCACCGTGCTGCGTGAAAAGTCCGCGGCACGTTGATTGCGCCGGGGCCCCAACAGCGATGAGCGATGATAGAGCGATGAGCGAAGCGAAGCAGACCAATCCGCGGACGGTGAGCGGCACTGTCGTCAGCAACAAGATGGAGAAGTCCATCGTCGTGCTGGTGGAGCGCCGGGTTCAGCATCCGCTGTACGGCAAGGTGATTCGTCGGTCGAGCAAGATCCATGCTCACGACGAGAACAATGAGTGCGAAATCGGCGATACCGTGACCGTGCGGGAAGTGGCGCCGATTTCGAAGACCAAGAGCTGGCGCCTGGTGCGCATCGACGCGCGACCGACGCGGGTCTGACATGACGGGCGATATCCGGGCGGCCCTGGCTGTGGCCGCTGGATCTGGAGAACACAGATGATTCAGACACAGACCATGTTGGATATCGCGGACAACAGTGGTGCGCGTCGAGTGATGTGCATCAAGGTCCTCGGTGGATCGCACCGTCGGTATGCCAACGTAGGTGACATCATCAAGGTCACCGTCAAGGAAGCCACGCCGCGTGGGCGTGTGAAGAAGGGCCAGGTGGTCAGCGCGGTTGTCGTGCGTACACGCAAGGGCGTACGCCGTCCTGACGGTTCCATCATTCGTTTCGACGACAACGCTGCCGTGCTGCTGAACCAGCAGAACCAGCCGATCGGAACGCGGATCTTCGGGCCGGTGACCCGCGAGCTGCGCAGCGAGAACTTCATGCGCATCGTGTCGCTGGCGCCGGAAGTCCTCTGACGCACGGCAGGGAGAGTCGAGACATGCGCAAGATTCGACGCAACGACGAGGTCGTCGTCATTGCAGGCAAGGACAAGGGCAAACGTGGCGATGTACTGCAGGTCCTGGATAACGACCGCGCCATCGTTGCCGGAGTGAATGTCGTCAAGAAGCACACGCGACCCGATCCCAATCGGAACGTGGCTGGCGGCATCGTCGAGAAAGAGGCACCGATCCACGTTTCCAACGTTGCGTTGTGGAATGCGGAAGAAGGTCGTGCCGATCGTGTGGGTTTCCGGGTCGAGGACGGCAGGAAGCAGCGCTTCTTCAAGTCCACCGGCAAGACCATCGATTCCTGATCCAGGTAAAGATCATGACCAAGTTGTATGAACAGTACCGCACCGAGATCGTACCCCAGCTGCATCAGCAGTTCGGTTACGCCAGCGTCATGCAGGTACCGAAGATCGAGAAGATCACGCTCAACATGGGTCTGGGCGAGGCCGTCGGGGACAAGAAGATCCTCGAAGCTGCCATGAACGACCTGGCGCTGATCACGGGTCAGAAGCCGATCGTCACGGTCGCCAGGAAGTCCATCGCCGGCTTCAAGATCCGCGATGGCTGGCCCATCGGCTGCAAGGTGACGCTGCGGCGTGCGCGCATGTACGAATTCCTGCAGCGGTTGATCGATGTCGCGATTCCGCGGCAGCGCGATTTCCGTGGCCTTTCGCCGAAGGCGTTCGACGGCCGCGGCAACTACTCGATGGGGCTGACGGAACAGATCGTCTTCCCCGAGATCGATTATGACAAGGTGGATCGCCTGCGTGGGATGGATATCAACATCACCACGACGGCCCCGAATGACGCGGAAGGGCTGGCGCTGTTGCAGGCATTCCGATTCCCCTTCAGAACGACAGGACAGGCGTAATGGCCAAGAAATCCATGATCGAGCGCGAGAACAAGCGCGCCAGGATCGCGGCACGGTACGCGGAGAAGCGGGCACGGCTGAAGGCGGTCATCAACGATCGCAGCCTGCCGGACGAGGAGCGCTGGGAAGCACAGGTGCAGCTGCAGAAGCTGCCCCGTGACGCCAGCCCGGTTCGTCGGCAGCGTCGTTGTCGCATCACGGGACGCCCGCATGCGGTCTATCGCAAGTTCGGGCTCGCTCGCAACAAGCTTCGGGAAGCTGCCATGCGTGGTGACGTTCCCGGGCTCGTCAAGTCGAGCTGGTAAGCCAGGAGAACAGACCCGATGAGTATGCAGGATCCCGTATCGGATATGCTCACGCGCATTCGCAATGCGCAGGGGCGGAACAAGACTGCGGTCTCCATGCCGTCGTCACGGCTGAAAGTGGCGATTGCAGAGGTGCTGCAGGGAGAAGGTTACATTCAGGGCTACCAGGTCGACGACCAGGCCAAGCCCACACTGACCATCGACCTGAAGTATTTCGATGGCCGGCCCGTGATCGAGGAGATCAAGCGGGTCAGTCGTCCCGGGCTGCGAATCTATCGCGACCGGACCGAGCTGCCCACGGTGCGTGGCGGGCTGGGTGTGGCGATCGTGAGCACGAACAAGGGCGTCATGACCGACCGCGCAGCGCGGACGGCCGGCGTCGGTGGCGAGGTGCTTTGCACCGTATTCTGACGAATCGGGTCTAACCAATGTCCAGAGTAGCTAAAGATCCCGTCAAGCTGCCCGCCGGGGTGGAAGTGACCATCGCCGAGCAGCAGGTCAGCGTGAAGGGTGCCAGGGGGCAACTTGCTGCCCGCATCCATCCGAGCGTGAAGGTCGAGCAGGAAGACGGGCTGCTCACGTTCGCGCCGGCGTCCGAGGACGCGGTAGAGGGCTGGGCCCAGGCAGGCACGGCGCGGGCCGTGGTGAACAATCTGGTGACCGGCGTGTCCCAGGGGTTTGAGCGCAAGTTGCAGCTGGTGGGTGTCGGTTATCGTGCCCAGGCGCAGGGCCGGACGCTCAATCTGACCCTCGGGTTTTCACACCCGGTGAATTATGCGGTGCCCGAGGGCATCGAAGTGGAGACCCCGACGCAGACCGAGATCGTCGTCAAGGGCGTGGACAAGCAGCAGGTGGGGCAGGTCTCGGCAGAGATCCGCGCCTATCGGCCGCCGGAGCCCTACAAGGGCAAGGGCGTGCGCTACGCTGACGAGCAGGTCAAGCGCAAGGAATCCAAGAAGAAGTGATCCGGGCCCGCGGCTGAAACCGCGGTGTCGAGCAACGTTTCGTCAGGTGCAGAAGATGAATCCGAACGCCAAAAAGCTCGCTCGCCTGCGCCGTGCACGCCGCGGCCGGGCGCACATGCGTCGTCTGGGGGCGCACCGGCTGTGCGTCCACCGCACGCCGCGTCACATGTATGCGCAGATCCTGTCGCCGGAAGGCAACCAGGTGCTCGCCGCCGCGTCGACGCTCGATTCGGCACTGCGCGAGGGCAACACCGGCAACGCGGATGCGGCCTCGCGCGTGGGTGCGCTGATCGCCGAGCGCGCAAGGGAGGCCGGCGTCACCGAGGTGGCGTTCGATCGCTCCGGTTATCGTTATCATGGCCGCGTGAAGGCCCTGGCAGAAGCGGCCCGCGAGGCCGGTCTCGAATTCTGAGGAACACGGCATGGCATATACCGACGAAGTGCGCGAAGAAGGTCTGGTAGAAAAGCTGGTCCAGATCAACCGCGTCTCCAAGGTGGTCAAGGGCGGCCGCATCTTCGGCTTCACGGCGCTGGCTGTGGTCGGCGACGGTGCGGGTCGTGTGGGCTACGGGCGTGGCAAGGCCCGCGAGGTCCCCACCGCCATTCAGAAGGCGATGGAAGCGGCCCGTCGAAACATGGTCGACGTCGAGCTCAACGAGGGTACCCTGTGGTATGCAACCACCGGGCGCCACGGTGCTTCCAAGGTCTACATGCAGCCGGCATCGGACGGTACCGGCGTCATCGCCGGGGGCACCATGCGGGCGCTGCTGGAAGCGGCTGGCGTGCACAACGTGCTGGCCAAGTCCTATGGCTCCACCAATCCGGTGAACGTGATTCGTGCGACCATGGACGGCCTGAAGAATGCGCGTTCGCCCGGTCAGATTGCTGCCAAGCGCGGCAAGGCAGTGGAAGAGCTCGCAAGCTGAGCGGCAGAGCCTGAGGAACTGTGAAATGAGTCAGAGCAAGATCAGGGTGACGCTTGTGCGCAGTGCAGCCGGTCGCCTGAAGGCGCACCAGGCTTGTGTGCGCGGCCTGGGCCTGCGTCGTATCGGCCACACGGTTGAAGTTGAAGACACCCCAGCGGTACGCGGCATGATCCGCAAGGTACCCTATCTGGTGCGTGTCGAGGGAGAATGACAGTGCGTCTGAATGATTTGCATCCCGCAGATGGCAGCCGCCCAGAGAAGGTCCGCGTTGGTCGCGGCATTTCCGCTGGACGTGGCAAGACTGCGGGTCGTGGTGTCAAGGGCCTCAAGTCCCGTTCCGGTGGCGGTGTCAAGCCGGGGTTCGAGGGCGGCCAGATGCCGATCCAGCGCCGGCTGCCGAAGTTCGGGTTCAGTTCGCGCGTTGGTCGGGTCACGGCCGAGGTGCGGCTGAGCGAGCTGGCCAAGGTGGCCGGCGACGAGGTGAGCCTGGAAACGCTGAAGCAGGCACGGGTGGTGCGTCGCAACATGAAGCGTGCTCGCATCGTCCTTTCCGGCGCCATCGATCGTGCGGTCACCGTACGCGGCGTTGCCGTCAGCAAGGGCGCGCGCGAGGCCATCGAGGCGGCCGGCGGCAGGGTTGAAGAGGATGCGGCAGCCTGAGCGATCGTTGATCGCGGTTGCGGTCCCGCAGACAGCGAGGCGCTAGATGGCAGGCAACCCCCAGTTGGCCGGAGCACAGAAGGGTGTTCAGGAGCTCGTCCAGCGTCTGCTGTTCGTGCTGCTGGCTCTGCTGATCTATCGGATCGGGACCCACATCCCGGTGCCGGGCATCGACCCGGACCGGCTGCGGGCCCTGTTCGAACAGCAGCAGGGAGGCATCCTGGATCTGTTCAACATGTTCTCGGGCGGCGCGCTCGAGCGCATGAGCATCCTGGCGCTGGGTGTGATGCCCTATATCACGGCATCCATCATCATGAACCTGCTCACCGCCATGGATCCAAGGCTGGAGCAGCTGAAGAAGGAAGGCGAGGCCGGACGTCGCAAGATCATGCAGTACACCCGGTACGGGACGCTGGCGATCGCGATCATCCAGGGCTGGGGCGTCTCCGTGGGACTGGGTTCCCAGGGTCTGAGCTACGTCACTGGATTCGGCTTCTACTTCATCGCCACCGTGTCGCTGGTGACTGGCGCCATGTTCATGATGTGGCTGGGTGAGCAGATCACCGAGCGAGGGGTCGGCAACGGGATCTCGCTGCTGATCTTTGCCGGCATCGTGGCCGGCTTCCCGGCGGCCATCGGGCAGAGCTTCGAGGCGGCGCGCCAGGGCGACATCAACATCATTGCGCTGCTTGTCATTGGCGCGATGGCGCTGGGTGTGGTTGCGTTCGTGGTGTTCATCGAGCGCGGGCAACGGCGCATCACGGTGAATTACGCCAAGCGGCAACAGGGTCGACGGGTCTATGCGGCCCAGTCCAGTCATCTGCCGCTGAAGGTGAACATGGCCGGCGTCATTCCGGCGATCTTTGCCTCCAGCCTGCTGCTGGCGCCGGCGTCGATGGCCCAGTGGTTCGGCCAGTCGCCGAACATGGAATGGTTGCAGCAGGTTTCGCTGGCGCTGTCGCCGGGGAATTTCCTGTACATCCTGCTGTTTGCAGGGGGCATCATCTTCTTCTGCTTCTTCTATACGGCGTTGATGTTCAACCCGAAGGAGATTGCGGAGAACCTGAAGCGGCAGGGCGCCTATGTGCCCGGAATTCGTCCGGGGCAGCAGACGGCGAAATACATCGATGACGTGACGACGCGCCTGACGATGTTCGGTTCCGTGTATGTGGCACTGGTGTGTCTGCTGCCGGAACTGTTGGTAGTGGGTTTTGGCATCACGTTCAGGCTTGGCGGGACCGCACTGCTGATCGTGGTGGTGGTGTCGATGGACTTCATGGCGCAGGTGCAGTCGCACCTGATGTCCAGTCAGTACGCCAAGCTGATGGAGCGTTCCAACCTCAAGGGTTACGGCAAGGGGCCTCGCCGGGTCTGATCCGGTCGGTCCATCCAGGAGTGACAGCGAAATGAAGGTACGTGCGTCGGTACGCAAGATCTGCCGCAACTGCAAGATTGTTCGCCGCAAGGGTGTCGTGCGCGTCATCTGTTCGGCAGAACCGCGGCACAAGCAGCGTCAGGGCTGATGGCCCGAGAGCGATTGATTTTCGCCAGGTTCGTAGGTAAGCTGCCGCGCCTTTTGACGGGTGCGCAAAATAGCCTGGTGCAGAGTGGGAGTGCCTGAATGGCCCGTATTGCTGGTGTGAACATCCCGGACAACAAGCACGCCGTCGTGTCGCTGACCTATATCTTCGGTGTCGGCAGGACCACGGCAGCGGCGATCTGTGCGGCGGCCGGTGTGCCGACCAATCGCAAGATCGGCGAGCTCGACGAAGCAGCGCTGGATGCGCTGCGTAACGAGGTCGCCCAGCGGACGGTCGAAGGCGACCTGCGCCGGGAAGTATCCATGAATATCAAGCGGCTGATGGACCTGGGCTGTTACCGGGGCATTCGTCACCGTCGCGGGTTGCCGGTGCGCGGACAACGCACCAAGACCAACGCCCGGACCCGCAAGGGCCCGACGCGTCCAATCCGCCGATAAAACGCCTGCGCCTGCGGGCGCGTGCAGCTACATTTCGGGAATAGCGAATCATGGCCGAAGCCAGTTCCAAAAAGCGCGGTAAGAAGACCGTGGTCGACGCGGTTGCTCATGTGCATGCGTCGTTCAACAACACGATCATTACCATTTCCGACCGGCAGGGTAACGCTCTGTGCTGGGCGACGGCCGGTGGCTCGGGGTTCCGAGGATCCAGGAAATCGACGCCCTTTGCAGCGCAGGTTGCTGCCGAACGTGCCGGCAACGCGGCCCTCGAGTATGGCGTCAAGAACATGGACGTCTACGTCAAGGGGCCGGGGCCGGGACGCGAGTCCGCGGTGCGGGCGCTGAACGCGGTCGGTTTCCGGATTTCCAGTATCAATGATGTCACCCCGATTCCTCACAATGGCTGTCGCCCGCCGAAGAAACGGCGCGTGTAAATCAGGGCGAACCAGGCAGGAGAGTTAGATGGCCCGTTATCTCGGTCCCCGGTTGAAGTTGGCGCGGCGTGAAGGCACGGATCTCATGCTGACCAGCGGTGTGCGCCCGCTAGAGTCGAAGTGCAAGGCGGAAACGCCGCCCGGCCAGCATGGTGCGCGGCGTCAGCGCCTTTCGGATTACGCCATTCAGCTTCGCGAGAAGCAGAAGGTGCGGCGCATGTACGGCGTGCTGGAGCGGCAGTTCCGCAACTACTACAAGAAGGCCGATCGGCAGAAGGGCGCGACCGGTGAGAACCTGCTGCGGCTGCTGGAAGGGCGTCTGGACAACGTGGTCTACCGCATGGGGTTCGGCAGTACCCGCCAGGAGGCACGTCAGCTGGTGTCTCACAAGGCGATCGAGGTGAACGGCAAGCCGGTCAACATTCCGTCTTATCAGGTCCAGCCGGAAGACGTGGTCGGCATCCGCGAGAAGTCGCGCGGTCAGCTGCGGATCCAGTCCTCGCTGCAGCTTGCTGCACAGCGGGGCCAGGTGGAGTGGATCGAGGTGGACACCGGCAAGCTGTCGGGCGTGTTCAAGCGGCACCCGGATCGCGAAGAGCTGTCCGCCGAGATTAACGAGAACCTGATCGTCGAGCTCTACTCCAAGTAACCCCAACGGCAGGTGAATGCAATGGCACGATCGGTCAACGAATTCCTGACACCCAAGAACATCCAGGTTCAGGAAATCAGCAAGACCCGCGCGAAAGTGACGCTGGAGCCGCTTGAGCGTGGGTTCGGGCATACGCTGGGCAACACCCTGCGCCGGATCCTGCTGTCCTCGATGCCGGGTTGCGCGGTCGTGGAAGCGCAGATCGAGAATGTCCTGCACGAATACAGCCCGATCGAAGGGGTGCAGGAAGACGTCATCGAGATCCTGCTCAACCTGAAGGGACTGGCGGTGCAGCTGCATGGCGGCGATGAGGCCCGTCTGACCCTCAGCAAGCAGGGTCCGGGGGCCATCACGGCTGGTGATCTGGACCTGCCCCAGGACGTGGAAGTGGTCAATCCGGACTACCATATCGCGACCCTCAACGAGGGCGGAACCCTGAACATGGAGATCCGGGTGGCTCGGGGGCGCGGCTACGAGCCGGTAGATGCCCGGCGCACCGAAGAGGACGAGACCCGTGCCATCGGCGTGCTGCAACTGGACGCGACCTACAGCCCGATTCGTCGGGTGGCCTACAATGTGGAGGCGGCCCGCGTAGAGCAGCGTACCGACCTGGACAAGCTGATCATCGACCTGGAGACCAACGGTTCGATCGATCCGGAAGAGGCCATTCGGCGGGCTGCCACCATCCTTCAGCAGCAGCTGGCGGTCTTCGTCGATCTTGAAGGTCAGGCCGAGCCGGTCCGTGAAGAGAAGGAAGACGAGATCGATCCGGTCCTGCTGCGGCCGGTGGACGATCTGGAGCTGACGGTGCGGTCGGCGAACTGCCTGAAGGCAGAAAACATCTATTACATCGGTGACCTGATTCAGCGGACCGAAGTGGAGCTGCTGAAGACCCCGAACCTGGGCAAGAAGTCACTGACGGAAATCAAGGACGTGCTTGCATCCCGTGGCCTGTCGCTGGGCATGCGGCTGGAGAACTGGCCGCCGGCCAGTCTCAGAAGGGATGACAAGGCAAGCGCCTGAGGGCGCAGGGCAAGCGTCGTAATCATGGGTCCGGTTTCCGCGTGGCAACTTGCCCACGCGGGGCCGACGCGCCGGGATCTGGCGCCAGGAAATACCGAGGATCATCGTCATGCGTCATCGCAAGAGCGGTCGCCAACTGAATCGTAACAGCTCGCATCGTGCGGCCATGTTCCGCAACATGGCGGTGTCGCTGTTCGAGCACGAGCTCATCAAGACCACGCTGCCGAAGGCAAAGGAGCTGCGTCGGTTCGCGGAGCCCCTGATCACGCTGGCCAAGGAAGATTCCGTGGCCAATCGTCGGCTCGCGTTCTCGCGTACCCGCAGCAAGGAAGCCGTGGGCAAGCTGTTCAGCGAGCTGGGCCCGCGCTACGCGGAGCGGCCCGGTGGCTATCTGCGCATTCTGAAGTGCGGTTTCCGTCCAGGTGATGCCGCACCGATGGCGTTCGTCGAGCTGGTGGATCGTCCGGTTATGGACGAGGAGCTGGACGAGCTGGAAGACGAGCAGGATTGACCGGCGCGGGCGCGATCTGCGCCCTGGCGGTGGCCAGCGCCGGTGACGTCGGGCGCTGCCGGCAAGGCCGCTGCAACCTGTTCCAGTGATGAAAAGACCGCCTGTCAGGCGGTCTTTTCGTATCCGTCTTCGGTACCCTCGGGCGCATGCCGTTCCAGCATCGGTGCCAGGTAATGACCAGTGAACGATGCCGGATGGCGGGCAACGTCTTCAGGAGTGCCTGTGGCGACAATCTCGCCCCCGCCAGAGCCCCCTTCCGGACCCAGGTCGACGATCCAGTCGGCGGTCTTGATCACGTCCAGGTTGTGTTCGATGACGATGATGGTGTTGCCATCATCCCGCAGTCGGTGCAGGACCCCGAGCAGCTGCTGGATGTCGTGGAAGTGCAGCCCGGTCGTCGGTTCGTCCAGGATGTACAGGGTGCGCCCGGTGTCGCGCTTGGACAGCTCGCGTGACAGCTTGACCCGCTGGGCCTCGCCGCCGGACAGGGTGGTGGCCGCCTGACCCAGCTTGATATAGGGCAGGCCCACGTCCATGAGCGTCTGCAGCTTGCGCGCGATCATCGGCACTGCGTCGAAGAATTCGCGGGCGTCCTCAACCGTCAGATCCAGCACTTCGCTGATGTTCAGGCCCTTGTAGGTGACCTCCAGGGTTTCCCGGTTGTAGCGCTTGCCCTTGCAGACATCGCAGACCACGTAGATATCGGGCAGGAAGTGCATTTCCACCTTGATCACGCCATCGCCCTGACAGGCTTCGCAGCGGCCGCCCTTGACGTTGAAACTGAAGCGCCCCGGCTTGTAGCCACGGGTCCGGGCCTCGCTGGTCTGGGCGAACAGCTCGCGTATGGGTGTGAACAGGCCGGTGTAGGTGGCCGGGTTCGAGCGTGGGGTGCGGCCGATCGGGCTCTGGTCGATATCCACCACCTTGTCCAGCAGCTCCAGGTTGTGCAAGTCCTTGTAGGGAGCAGCCTGGGTCTTGCTGGCGCCATTCAGGCGCGCGGCAATCAGCGGATAGAGGGTGTGGTTGATCAGCGTCGACTTGCCGGATCCGGACACCCCGGTGATGCAGGTCATGACGCCGACCGGGATATCCAGGTCCACGTGCTTCAGATTGTTGCCGCTGGCACCGCGCAGCTGCAGCCAGGCGTCCTTGCTGGCCGGCTGGTGGCGGGTTGCCGGCACGGCGATCTCCCGACGTCCCGCCAGATAATCACCGGTGAGGGATTCGCTGGCCTGCTCGATCGCGGTCACAGGTCCCTGAGCCACGACACGGCCGCCGTGCACGCCGGCGCCAGGCCCCATGTCGATCACATGGTCGGCGCTGCGAATGGCATCCTCGTCGTGCTCCACCACCACCACTGTGTTGCCCAGGTCGCGCAGATGGGTGAGGGTGCGCAGCAGACGGGCGTTGTCGCGCTGGTGCAGGCCGATCGAGGGCTCGTCCAGCACGTAGAGCACACCCACCAGGCCGGCGCCGATCTGGCTTGCCAGCCGGATGCGCTGGGCCTCGCCGCCTGAAAGGGTTTCGGCAGAGCGGTCCAGGGTCAGGTAGTTCAGGCCCACATCCACCAGGAAGCGCAGGCGGGCCCGAATCTCCTTGAGGATCTTCTCGGCAATCTCGCCGCGGCGACCCGGCAGCACCAGCTGCTCGAAATGATCCCAGGCAGCTCCCACCGAATCGCGCGTCACTGCCGGCAGGTTGCGCGAACCTATGAAGACATTGCGTGCCTCCTGGCGCAGCCGGGTGCCGCCGCAGCTCTTGCAGGAAGCGACCGAAACATAGCGCGACAGATTCTCGCGTACCATGGACGATTCGGTCTCGCGGTAGCGCCGTTCCATGTTGGGAATGACGCCCTCGAAACGATGGCGGCGCTGAATGACGTCGCCCTTGTCATTGGCGTAGGAAAAGTCGATGCGTTCTTCGCCACTGCCCCACAGGATCATCTGCTGGTCGTCGTCGGCCAGCTCCTGGAACGGTGTTTCCAGATCGAAACCGCAGTGCTCCGCCAGCGAGCGCAGCATGTGGAAGTAATAGACGTTGCGCCGGTCCCAGCTGCGAATGGCACCTTCGGACAGCGACAGGGTCGGGTCCTCGATGACCCGCTCCGGGTCGAAGAACTGGCGTACGCCCAGGCCATCACAGTCCGGGCAGGCACCGGCAGGGTTGTTGAAGGAAAACAGCCGCGGTTCCAGCTCGCTCAGACTGTAGCCGCAGTGTGGGCAGGCGAAGCGTGACGAGAAGACCCATTCCTCCGCAAGCTCGGCAGCGGGCTCGCCGCCACCGGGATAGGGCGCCACCCGGGCGGTGCCCTCGGCCAGCTCCAGCGCCGTTTCGAAGGATTCCGCCAGCCGTTGCTCCAGGCCGGGCTTCACCTTGAACCGATCCACCACCACCTCGATGCTGTGCTTGCGCTTCTTGTCCAGGCTGGGCAGGTCGTCGATGTCGTACAGCTCGCCGTCCACCCGCACCCGGATGAAGCCGTTTGCCGCCAGTTCGCGGAACACGTTCTGGTGCTCGCCCTTGCGCTGGTCCACCACCGGAGCGAGCAGCATGGCGCGGGTATCCTCTGGCAGCTCCATCACCTGATCCACCATCTGGCTGACGGTCTGGGCCGCCAGCGGAGCGCCATGGTCGGGGCAGCGGGGTTCGCCGACCCGAGCGTACAGCAGCCGCAGATAGTCGTAGATCTCGGTGATGGTGCCGACCGTGGAGCGCGGATTGTGCGAGGTGGATTTCTGCTCGATGGAGATGGCCGGTGACAGTCCCTCGATCTGGTCGACGTCCGGCTTCTCCATCATGGACAGGAACTGGCGGGCGTAGGCGGACAGCGATTCCACGTAGCGCCGCTGTCCCTCGGCGTAGAGGGTGTCGAAGGCCAGCGATGACTTGCCCGATCCGGACAGGCCGGTAATGACCACCAGCTTGTCGCGCGGAATCACCAGATCCACGTTGCGGAGGTTGTGGGTTCGCGCCCCACGAATAGAAATGCTTTCCATGAGCGCTGCGTTGCCGTAGCCGAGGGGGTGGGCGGCAAGAGCCGTCCGGAAAGGCGCAAGATACGCGCGCACCCGGGCGCCGGCAACTGGCCTACGGCAATCGCCGCCGTTGGCGGGCGCGGGTATCGGCAGGGACCTTGGTGGAAGCCACCAGTGGTAGGGTACACTCACAGCCTTTCAGTCATTGGTCATCAGGGGGAGCAGGCTCATGGCACGCGGCGTCAACAAGGTCATCCTGATCGGCAATCTGGGCGTGGATCCGGAAACGCGCTTCACCCAGGGTGGCGCGCCGGTCACCAATTTTCGCCTGGCCACCAGTGAGCAGTGGCGCGATCGGCAGTCGAACGAGATGCGCGAGCGCACCGAATGGCATTCGGTGGTCTGCTTCGGGCGGCTGGCCGAGATTGCCGGCGAGTATCTGCGCAAGGGCTCCAAGGTCTACATCGAAGGTGCACTGCGCACCAGTTCCTGGGAAGCGGACGGGCAGACGCGTTACAAGACCGAGATCATCGCCAATGAAATGCAGATGCTGGACAGTCGTGGCGGCAGCGGTGGTGGAGGCGGGCGACCCGCCATGCAGGAAGACAAGTACGGCAGCAGTCAGGGCGGTGGCCAGCAGGGGGGCGGCCAGTATGGCGGCGCGCGGCCCGAGCCGGTGACCAACCCGGATACGCTGGGCGGTGACATCGACGACGACATCCCGTTCTGATGGCGGTGGCCACTGCACCCCAGACGGAAGACGATGTGCCTGCGGGCCTGTTCGAGGTGCCGCTGTTTCCGCTCGGGACCGTGCTGTTCCCCGGCGGCAGGCTGCCATTGCAGATCTTCGAGCCCCGCTACGTGGACATGGTGCGTCACTGCGTTCGCGAGGACAGCCCGTTCGCGGTGGTGCTGATCCGCGAGGGCAATGAAGCCCGCAAGGCTGCGGACGAGGCGCCGCCCGAGCATGCCGCCATCGGTACCCTGGCCCGGATCAGGGACTTTACCGAGCTTCCCAGCGGCCTGCTCGGCATCACCGTGGAAGGCGAACAGCGGGTGCGCGTGCACGACTGCCGCGAACAGCACGATCACCTGCTGATCGGGCGGGTAGAACGGCTCGCCGATCCGCCGCCTTGTGCGCTGCCGGACGAATACGGCGACCTGCAGGCCATCCTCACCGAACTGCTGGCGCATCCGGTGGTGCGGGAACTGGGGTTGCAGGTGGATCCGGATGACGGCACGGCCGTGGCTTCGGTGCTGACGGACCTGCTGCCGCTGGACTCCGACTTCAAGCAGGAGCTGCTGGAAGTGGCCGATACCGGCATTCGTCTGGCATCGCTGGAGTCGCGCCTGCGGGCGCTCCAGCAGGCGGGTCTGGACGCCTGACCCATGCGCCCCGGGCAGGGGCGCGCGCTTCTCCTTTCCCCTCCTGATCCTGGCTTCGCGCCTGCGATTCCTGACTTTCCTTCTCTCTGATGCTTCCGCGGCCCGGTTCGGGGTTCTTCAGCGGCTGACGTTGCCCTGTCGCGTGGCATGCCGACAGCAGTGCTGTTTTCATGGCGCCGATGCGGTTGCAGGTGCTGTTTACTCATGGGTAACATGGCTCTGAGATGCTCGTTTAAGTTACGGTTTGTTTTCATTGGGTGCGGAAATTTCTCCTGAATGTGATCTGGGTCTATATCCGCTTATGAGCATAAGCATATACTGCAGTCCTGTTTAAGGTGCGCCAAGGCGCTTTCGGCTGATCTTGCCGTGGTCAGGGACGACGCGCGGCTGTTTCATCCCAGGGAACAGGCCGGTGTGGCTGGGGAGTTAACGGATGCCTCGCGCTCCGTGCGGGCGCGTCTCTACACGGGGAAAATCATGGAAACGGGTAAATCCGGAGTTGTGTTGCAAGCGGCTGGTGGGCGTCGGTACGGACTCGGCCGGCGCCGGTCCCAGCGTGGGGCCAGTGCCATCGAGTACGTGATCATCGCGGCAGTGATCGCGCTGGCTATCTGGGCTGCGGCTAGTTCGGAGTCATTTCAGGATGCCTTTTCGAACTTTTTCGATGAGATCGAGGAAGCGATCTCCGTCGATGAATGACAAATGAAGTCCTCGAGGTGAGTCGAGCAGCGAGGTTGACGCCCGTTCGCTTGTCTGACGATTAGGGGTTTTCTGGGGAGAACATCGTGTCACCCAACATGCTTCGTGGCCTGGCCATCGCGCTGGTGGGCCTGGCCATCGTCCTCGGCTTTCTGGGTTGGCGACTGGGGCAGACGGATGATCCGGTCGTGGTCTCACAGGACGTGGAACGACCGGCTGCCCCGGCGCCTGTTTCCGGTCATCCGGTGGTGGTGGCGGCAAGGCCGCTGACGCCTGGCAAGGTGATCGGCCAGGCCGACCCGGAAGCGGAGGGGCCCGCATTGCGGGTGGCGCACTTCCCGGAACCGGTGGCCGACAGCTATGCAGCCACCGACGAACTGAGCGGCCTGATGCTGACCCGGGCACTGCAGCCCGGCGATGTGGTCAGGCCGTCCAGTTTCCAGGCGGGCAGCATGCTGGCGGCCGCCATCCCCGAGGGCAAGCGGGCCGTTGCCGTGGCGGTGGACGAGGTGATCGCCGGTGGCGGCTTCGTCACCCCGGGCGATCGGGTCGATGTGCTGTTCTCCGCTCAGGCGGCGACCCGAGACCGCTCCCAGTTTGCCCGGCTGCTGTTTCGCAATCTGAGCCTGCTGGCCTATGGCGACACCCTGGACGGGGTGCCGCTGCCGGAAGGCAACGCCACCGGCAAGCGCGGCGGGCGCACGGCGGTGCTGGCAGTGACCGCAGAGGACGCGCCGGCGCTCATGCTGGCCGAGCAGAGTGGGCGGTTGCGGCTGGCGGTGGTCAGCGCGAACGAACAGCGCAGACAGGTGGGGCAGCTGGTGGGGCCGGATGCCCTGCAGCAGGCCACGCTCGATCCGGGGCCCGCGCTGCTTTTCGGGGATCTGAGTGAGCTTCCGCAGCAGGAGCAGGAAGCGCAGGCCGAGCGGGTGATTCCGCAATTCTTCGGACCGGAGCGACGGGAGGCGCGATTGCGCTGACGCGACCCGGACTTGATTGCGCGTCCGGTAGTGCCGGTCGCGCCGGGGGAAAGGAGTCTTGATATGCAGGCCGGGCGGCTGCATGAGCGGGACAGGGGCGGGGCGCGATGGATTGTCGTGCTGCTGCTGATCGGGTTGCTGGGAGCCATGGGCGTTCAGGCGGACATGCGTCACCCCAGCGAGTACATCCTGGAGCTGGTCAATGGTGACCAGGATGTGATCAAGGTACCTGCCGAGGTGACCCGTACCGCACTGGGGCGTGCCGATGTGGCCGACGTCCAGGTGCTGGATGACCGGACCCTGCTGGTCACGGCCCAGGCGCCCGGCATGACCAGCCTGCGGATCTGGATGGATGGTCACCGGGATCCGCGCGAGCTGCGCGTGACCGTGCTGCCGGAAGCGGTGGTGGGGCTGGAGGGCGAATACCATCTGGATCAGCTGTCGGCACGGCCGGAACTGGCAGGACGCACTGAATCCCTGGATCGCCATGCTGCGGCGCGTCAGCGCCTTGGTGACGATCTGGTGGACTCCAGCCGGCAGGCGGGCGCCATCCAGGTGCAGACGGACATCCGCGTGGTGGAGGTCAATCGCCGCAAGCTCGATTCCATGGGCTTCTTCTTCGGTCGCAACGATCCCGGCGCGACCCAGTTCGCCATCGGCGGTACCGCCAATGCGCTGGCCTTTCTGGGTGGCGGCGAGGTGGTGGCCCCCAGCTCCGGCAATGGTGGTTTCTCCATCGTCCAGGCCAACACCAGTGGGGTGCTCACCGCGCTGACAGCGCTGCGCAGCAACGGTTTCGCACATGTGCTGGCCGAGCCCTCGCTGGTGTCCCTGTCCGGCCAGAGCGCCACCTTTCTGGCCGGGGGCGAGTTTCCGTTCCCGTCCCGGGCGCGTGACAACGAAGTCACGGTGGAATTCAAGGAGTTCGGCGTGCGGCTGCAGCTGACCCCCACCGTGCTGGATGACGATCGCATCATGCTCAAGGTGGCGCCGGAAGTGAGCGAGCTGGACTTCGGTCGCGCGGTGGAAACCGGCGGTGTCTCGGTGCCTGCCCTGAACGTGCGGCGGACCGACACCACCATCCAGCTGGGGGATGGCGAGAGCTTCATCATCAGCGGCCTGGTCAGCAGTCAGGTACTGCAGAACGTGGACCGCATTCCCGGCCTGGGTGACCTGCCAGTACTGGGCGCGCTGTTTCGTGCCACCCGGTTCGAGCGTGACGAGAGCGAGCTGGTCATGATCGTCACGCCCCATCTGGTGCGACCGATGGCCGCCGGCACGGATCCGGGTGCGCTGCCCGGTCAGGCACTGATGGAGTATCAACCCTCGTTCCTGCAGCTGCTGTTCGATCCGGAGGACGCGGCGGACATCGAGGCCCGCGCCAACCTGGGCTTCAGCCGCTAGGAGAGAATGCCATGGACCTGCGCCCCAAGGCCTTGCTGCGACGCACCAGTGGTCGAGCGGAGCCGGTGCGCCTGCAGGTGCCGGAGGATGATCCACGCTTCATGGCGGAGCTGCATCGTCTCATCATCGAGCGGCTGGAAGACGACGAGACCAGTCTGGATGCCGGGACTGCGGTGCTGCGCCAGCGGCTGCAGCTGATGGTGGAGGACCATCTGGAGCGGCAGGGGTTCGATACCACCAGGGCAGATCTGGAACGGCTGACACGTGAACTGCTGCAGGAGCTGACCGGCTTCGGGCCACTGGAGCCGCTGCTGGCGGACGACGCCATTACCGACATTCTGGTCAACGGCCCCGAGCAGGTCTTCGTTGAAATGGAAGGGCGCCTGCGTCGAGTGCCGGTGCGGTTCGTCAATGACGGCCACATCCTGCGGGTAGTCAGGCGCATGCTGGCGCCGCTGGGCAAGCGGCTGGACGAGGCCAGCCCGATGGTGGATGCGCGCCTGCCGGACGGCTCCCGAGTCAATGCCATCGTGCCGCCGCTGGCGCTGGATGGCCCCTGCCTCTCCATTCGCAAGTTCCGGCGCGAGGCCCTCACCGGCGAGGACCTGGTGGCTGGCGGTGCCATGCCGGCGAGCCTGCTGGAGACCCTGCGCCAGGCCGTGATCAGCCGCCGCAACATTCTGATCAGTGGCGGTACCGGTGCGGGCAAGACCACGCTGCTGAACGTGCTCAGCAGTGCGATTCCCGAGGGCGAGCGGGTGGTCACCATAGAAGACTCGGCCGAGCTGCAGTTGCACAATCATCATGTGGTGCGGCTGGAGACGCGCCCGGCCAACCTGGAGGGGCAGGGCGAGGTCACACCCAGGCAGCTGATTCGCAATGCCCTGCGCATGCGGCCCGACCGGATCATCCTGGGCGAGAGCCGCGGCGAGGAAGTGCTGGATGTGCTGCAGGCCATGAACACCGGCCACATGGGCTCCATGAGCACCGTGCATGCGAACTCGGCCCAGGACGCGCTGGTGCGTCTGCAGATGATGGTGCGGCTGGCCCGCTTTCAGGGGACCGACCGGCTCATCAGCCAGATCATTGCCTCGGCACTGGATCTGATCATCCAGATCGAGCGCGGCCCCGACGGCCATCGCTTCGTCTCCGAGGTGCTGCGCGTAGAGCGCGCGGAACAGGACCAGATCCGGCTCGAATCCCTCTACGTGGCAGCGCCGGGTGCGGGCCCGGCGGTCGCCAGGGCAGGGTGTGCGTCATGATGGCGGCGCTGTTGTGGGCTGCGGCGCTGCTGGCTCTGGGGCTGGCGGTCTGGCTGCTGTTGCGGCAGGCGCAGTACGAATCGGATCA
>LFIK01001553.1_pt1 | contig 18276 bp, 24 predicted proteins | sample 643401 | NCBI WGS metagenome assembly LFIK01 (sample SAMN03777447, study PRJNA286221) | soda lake metagenome | biome: soda lake; feature: Kulunda steppe; material: water; isolation source: sample T5-Br brine of Lake Tanatar-5 | place: Russia: Kulunda steppe | collected 2010-07
CACTGCAGGCATCACAGCCACTGCAGTGCCACTGCAGGCATCACAGCCACTGCAGTGCCACTGCAGGCATCACAGCCACTGCAGTGCAGTGCCAACAATTGCCCCCTTGTCAAGTGCACTGCAGCACATGCAGCACAAGTGATGCTGCAGCACATGCAGCGCAAGTGACGCTGCAGCACATGCAGCGCAAGTGACGCTGCTGGGCACACTGACCAGCAGCCACTCTGTCACGCACGTGCAGGAGCGAGGGCGTGGGCACATGCACATGCACGGCGGCGGACTTGCTCAGATGCGTGGCTCTGCTCCGTGCATGTGTGGCTGCAGATTCTTGTGAAGGCCTGCAGCCCCACAGCCCCGTCCGCCTGGCCATCTGGGCCCCCCTCCAAGCTGCCGGCCCTCATCGCCGTCACGCACTTGTCCCAGGACGACCCCGCAAAGCCATCCCTCCCCGCAGCAGCGGCATCAGCATGTAGCGCGCTGCGCGTGCTGGCAGGATGGTCCTGGCCTTGGGCCAGGGCCACCCTCCCCAGCGAGGCCCAGCCGGGGGGCCGCGGCAACGGCTACGGGGGCAGCGGCGTGTGCACGCCCCGGGCGGGGCGAGGGCCGCCTAGCGTGCACGCGTTGGTGGGGTCCTTGCGCGAAGCCGCACGGCGCAGCTGGGTGGGGGCGCCTGAGTCCATCGAGGGGACCCTCCCGCGTGGGCAGGGTGGCGCGCCGCTGCTGCTGCCTGCACAGCCCACCTTCCTGCCCATGAGCACGGACAGCAGCGCGGGGGGCGGCGCGCTGCTGAGGGGGGCCAGCGACAGCAGCATCCAAGCCAGCGGCAGCAGCGGCGGCGCTGCGCCCTTGCTGCACAGCGTGCACGGGCAGCGCTTGCGGCCCCAGCGCAGCGCGCCGGAGATGGCAGCGCAGGCACTGGTCTGCGCTGGGGCCACCAATGCTGCGCAGCTGAAGAGGGAGGCGCAGCAGGCAGTGGTGGACGCCGCGGCACTACCAGCTAGCTGCCTTGACATGACCAGCGATGTGGTGACCATGCAGCCCTTGGGTTTTTTCCTGCTTCGGGGTCTGGATGGCGCCAAGCTCATCCACCAGGCCACCCCGCCCACGCTCCAGGTATGTGGGAGGGCAGGCCAGCCCCCCCAAGCTTAACTTGGCAAGGCTCCGGTTGTTCGTCGATGGGTAGACCGAGGTTTTCAGGTGCTTGTTGATGGGCAATGGGCAGGCCGACCCCGCCCACCCACCCTCCAGGTGCATTGGCAAGCAGAATGCACAAAAGAGAACACGGAGGCACAGGTCACACATGCGTTGGGTGTGCAGAGCGAGCAGCACACTTTTGTGCGTCACGTGCCCCTAGCTTGCTGCCATGCTGCGGCTAGTGGCCGCCAAGCTGGGGCTAGTGGCTTCCAAGCTGGGACTAGTGGCCGCCAAGCTGGGGCTAGTGGCCGCCAAGGTAGGGCGAGTGGCCGCCAAGGTGGGGCGAGTGGCTGCCAAGCTGGGGCGAGTGGCTGCCAACCTGGGGCTAGTGGCCGCCAAGCTGGGGCCAATGGCCGCCGAGCTGGGGCTAGTGGCTGGCAAGCTAAAGCTGGCTATCAAGGCAGGGCATGATGCTCTTCTGTTTGACAGGCGCGATCAGCTGCACTTGAGTTTGAGAAGGCTATTATGCCAGGGTGCTTTGTATGTGGGCTCACTGGACAGATTATGTGGCAGAAACTTCCGTGCTCCATCTTGTGTGCCTGGCCAGGCCCACAAGTTTGCATGCATATCATTGACCCAGCTCTCGCCCTGAACATTCTTGCAATGCAGATCATTGACCCAGCTCTCACCCTGAACATTCTTGCATGCAGATCATTGACCCAGCTCTCACCCTGAACATTCTTGCATGCACACATGCGCAAGCATCACGCCCGCACCTTCCTTGGCACACACTCAAGCACACAGTACCCTGCCCTCCTTCAGCACGCGCATCACTGCTCGGTGCTCTGGCCACCACTCCCTCTCCCCCTCACAGCTCCTGCTCAGGCCCTCTGCCCCTTCAATGGTGCACTTGTGCGCTCCACATCACATATATGCTCACGCACACACATTCGCACACGCACACACACACAACACGTACACACATACCACACACACAGGCACACACACGAACGCATACACAGACAGGCGTGCACACACGCACGCATGCACATATGCGTGCACACACACACTCTCAAACACACACACAAGCATGCACACACAGGCACACGCACATGCACGCGCATACACATGCAGGGCCGCGTATTCCCGCTCCCCACCGACGGCACGCTGGTGGGTCCTCCCGGATTGCCACCCCCCCTTGACACAGATGCTGCGTCACACTGGGGGGACAGATGCTGGGGGTCACACTGGGGGGACAGATGCTGCGTCACACTGGGGGGACAGATGCTGCGTCACACTGGGGACACAGATGCTGCGTCACACTGGGGGGACAGCCCGACCCCCACACCCGGCTGCGGCGGTTGCACGCCCTGCTGGTGCACCCCCACCTGCAACACTGCCAAAGCCCAGAGCCCAGTGCGCATGCCTTCGGCGGGCACAGCGGCCTCGCACGGGGCCCTCAATGCAGGCGTGCCTTGCGCAGCAGAGCACAAGCCTGGCGCTGGTGATCCCCGCAAGGACGCAAGCCAGGGCTGTGGCACGGGGCACTGGGCGTGGGGGCGCGGCGGGGGCGCCCCCTTACTGCCTCAGCCCGCGCAGCCTGCTGATGCGGCAGCGGCGGCGGCAGGTGCAGCAGCAGGTGCAGCAGCAGGGCAGGGGGGCCCAATAGGGTGCGTGCTCAGCTGTGCAAGAGGTGGCGGAGGGGACCCGGCCGACGCGCGCACGCCTCAGCCGATGCCTCCCTGTGCACCCTCTGCCGGGCAAAACATGCCCCCCACCCCCCTCTCCAGCCCTGCCACCACCCCTGCCTCTGTCATGGCCAGCACCCGTGCTGGCTGCCCTGCACAGCCTGTGCCAGCCATAGGGGGCACTGTGCAGCACCCACAAGGCAGTTCCTGCACACCGGGCTTGGCGCTGTTGGGAACGCTGGGGCAGCAGGGGTGGCAGCAGCTTGGAGTTGGCCTTGGGGAAGGCAGCTCCAGCAGCCCTGTGGTCAGTAGCCCTGTGGTCAGCAGCCCTGTGGCGCCAGCCGACATGTCCAGGGGGGACTGCAGCAGCCCCATTGAGAGTGCAGCTGCGGCGCAGAACAGCAGCGAGCGCAGGTGGGCCCCTGTGCCTGGCACGGAGCTGCCGCCGCAGCAGCAGCAGCGGCAGCAGCACTGGGCTGCCGGCCCACAGCAGCATGCCACGGCTTCAGCCCATGTGAGCATCACCATTGAGGCTACGCCTGCCAGCCTGCCGCACCTCCCGGCGCCGCCCCCCCGGCTGCTCATTCTGTCTACACTTCCCCAGCCCTCGCCACAGTCGCCGCCGCCACTGCAGCCGCAGCAGCTGCAGCAGCCGCAGCCGCCCCAGCCATCCCTGACCACATGCCAGGTGCAGCAAAGGCCCTACTGCAGCGCAGGCAGCAGCAGCAGACTCCTGCCAGTGCCGCCCAGCCCGTTCACACGTCCCGAGGTTCAGGGCTGCCCCACTTGCCCTGTTGCCCTACCAGACACAGACTCAAAGTTTGCAGCGGCTGCACCGAGGGCGGGTGCAGTAGGAGCCCGCCCTCCAGGCCCCAGCACCTCCCTCTGCCCCTCTGCCTGCGCAACACACGCGGTTGCTGCAGCTGACGGAGAAGCTGGGGCGGCAGCCGGGGCTGACAGAGAGGTTGAGGGGGCAACTGACGCTGGTACAGTGGGCACTGCAACTCAGGGCATGCGAGCTTGTGGTGCAGGACCCTCTGCAGCACCAGCCACGACAGCAAGGCTGCTCGCCCACGAAATCCAGACCGCGCCAATAGCGGATGCAGATGCAGCTGAGGCGGCGTCGGCGCTGCCCCTGCACCGGCCCACGCTGCGGCTACCCCCCGCTGCTGCTGCAGATGGCTGGAGCCCCAGCACAGCAGCGGCCTGCATGCCCGACCACCTGAGGGTGGCGCCCAGCACGCCCGGCAGCACCGCCTCGGGGCGCATGCACAGCCAGGAGTGGGAGGCAGCCTCGCCTGTGAAGCCCGAGTTCCTGCCCCAGGCCTCGCCACGTGTCTTCACCCCGTGCGTGTGCAAAACAATTTGTGACCCGGTGACTTCCGACTCATTAGGCAGGCGGCACACCGTTTCACTCCATCCTTGCTTGGGGCGCACCGCTCCTGTGCCAGTCTGGCAGCCTGTGCTTGCACCTGCGCAGAGCCCATGCTGGCACCCGAGCAGAGCCAGCGCTCGCGTCATGTACCTGTCATGTACCTGTCATGCTCCTGTCATGTGCAGCTGGGGCCCTGCACGCGTCCAGAGCAGTGCCTGTGCTCGTGTACGGCGTGCACCAGCTGAAGCCTGCACATGCACCTACAGGGCATAGCTTGGCACCAGTGCACATAGGATTAGTGGCACAGTTCCAGGCTTGGCACCAGTGCACATAGGATGTATTGAGAGGGCTGCAATCTTGCCTTCTTCATTGCTGCTAGCGCTCTGGATACTTGAAAATGACAATGATGGCAATGCTGCTGCTGCTGCTGCTGCTGCTGCTGCTGCCGATAATGATGATGATGATGTTGATGATGATGTTGATGATGATGATGATGATGTTGATGATGATGATGATGATGATGATGATGTTGATGGCGATGATGACGATGATGTTGATGGCGATGATGTTGATGGCGATGATGTTGATGACAATGATGGCGGTGCAGGTTGCAAACCAATCACCTGGGCGCCGCCCCTGCTGCTGTCATCCCGTCTGCAGGCACGCAAGCCAGGTGGCTGTGAAGGCCTGGTCCAGCCCGCAACCATTCCTTGCCATGGTGCCGGTGCTGGGGTCCGCCAGCGCAAGGAGCCGCGCGGCAAGGGGTGGGCGCCCATGTAGGTTGTGCACCAGGCAGCACGTCTGGGGGGCGTGTTCAGCGCCTAAGCGGCTGCGCCTTTGGTGCAGACCGCCAGCCCCCTCTCCAGTGCAAGCTTCACGGGAGTCTGAGCTAAAGCCACAGAGCTGGCCGCTCAAACAGCGGGCAGAACCACCGGCGCGGCCACACCGCTGCACGGGGCCTCCCCCCACACACCTTGGCATGACAGAGCAAGGCTCCACCACTCAGTGCTTGCAGATCGCTCCTTTTGGGCAGCTGGTCATGCCCAAGGCCAGGCCTGCTTAACGCCCCCGGCCCGGCCAGGCCAGGCCTGCTTTAGCATCACAAGGCTTCCTGATACCACAGCAGAGATTCAATCAAGTCGTCATGAGCTGTATCCACATCCTCACTTGGAGCCTTGAGCAGCTAGGGCAGCTCAGAGCGCTGCCCGTGTGCCCCTTATAGCATGGCACGCATGCGCATGCCCCTCCTTGCACCTGTGCACCCCTCACTCCCAGTGTGTGTGCGCTGTCTGGCATTGCGTGCGTGCCCCTCACTCACAGTGTGTGTGTGCGCTGTCTGGCATTGCGCGCATGCCCCTCACACCCTTTGTGCTGGCGTATCGTGGCCTGTGCAGGCACTCAAAAGCGCGCGCACGTGCGCCCCTCACTGACAGGGTGACGTGCTGCATGCATCCGCTCCTGCCCTGCTCCCCCCAGCAGCTGCAACCATGCCTTTGGCAGGCATATCCTTGCTTTTGGCAGGCACACATAGATCACCCCTCTTACTCCAGCACCTGCTCGCTGTGCGTCATTCTTGCTTGCCGAGCTGCCCTACCCCCCTCGGGGTGTGTGTGTGTGTGTGTATGTGTGTGTGTGTGCGCGCGTGTGTGTGTGCGTGTGTGCGTGTGTGTGTGTGTGTGTGTGTGTGTGTGTGTGTGCACGTGTATGTGTGCGTGTGTGTGTGCAGTGGTGCAGCAGCGCACCGCACCCCGCACCTCCCTCCCACTCTCCTCTCCTCGCCTGCTCCGTGCTTGCTCTGCGCACGCTCTCTGTACGCTCCGTGCATGCCCCATGCATGCTGCTCCGTGCATGCTCACAGGGCACTCCACAGGCCTGGCTGCGCGTGCCCAGGGCCTGGACTCACATCCAAGCAGCCCCCAAACCAGTATAGCGGCTGGCGCTGCGGAGCACATGGCAGCTAGCTCGCTCCTTGGCTGGCTCCACCGCCGGCTGGCTCCCATCGCAGCAAGCCTGCACACAGGGGATGCACCGCACGCTGCCGTGCCGCGTGGCGCCACACCGCCTGGCATGCAAGCACCGCAGGTTGGCGCAGCAGGGGCGCCGCAGGTCGGTGCAGCAGGGGCGCAGCAGGTCGGTGCAGCAGGGGTGCAGCAGGTCAGTGCAGCAAGGGCGCAGCAGGTTGGCGCAGCAAGGGCGCAGCAGGTCGGTGCAGCAAGGGCGCAGCAGGTTGGCGCAGCAAGGGCGCCGCAGGTTGGTGCAGCAGGGGCGCAGCATGCCCCAGGTGCTGTGAGGCACCAGGGGAGCCAGCACACCTGTTGGGCAGAGTCGCGCGTAGCAAGGAGAAATGATGACATGCCAGGCCCGGTGCAGCTGCACGCTGAGGCTTGCATGCACCAGCAGCCTGCGCGCCCCTGCTGGGGAGGGGCAGCCCTGCTTGGCCCAGGTGAGGAGCTTGGCCCAAAGCCAAGCTGGACTAGCTTACAGGGCAGCAGGGACGGCACTGCTGCTGCTGCTGCAGCATCATCAGCAGCAGCAACAGCAACAGCAGCAGCAGCAGCGCTTCCAGGCATGCACATCTCCCTGCAGAGCAGGCAGGACAGCGTTGGGAGGAGCAGCGGTGGCGGCAGTGGCGGCAGCGACGGTAGCAGCAGCGCATTCGCGCAAGAAGTGGCGCAGACATTCGTCAGGCAGCGCCTGCTGGGGCGTGCGGCTGGACAGCCTGCTGCACAGCCCGCTGCAGGCCATGGCAACGTAAAGAGAGGGCTCTAGCGCATGTGTCCATGCAACCACTGAACCGCTATAGCTGCAGAGGCGGGCCGCCTAACACAGCTTGGCTGCGGGTGCCTTCTGGCAGGCTGGTGCATTTTGAATTGGGCACACGACGCCAGCAGTGCTCGGCAGCTCAGAACTCAGCAGTGAGAGGGCTCCTCGTGGGTGTCAGGGCTCCTCGTGGGTGTCCGCCAGCGGACGCCCACTGGCGGGCATCGCTCCAATAAGCACCAACAACTTCAACTATCTCAACAGGCCTCCATACTGTCCCACAACGCATCAAGGGGATGTCCGCCAGCGGAAGCTGGGCCCCTCCAGCCAGCCAGTGGCTGCGGATGCCTCGAGCCATGCGTGCGTGCTTGCAATGTTGCTGGGCCCCGAGGAACAGCTTTTTGCCCCGGCTGGCATCTTAGCACGCATGTCTAAGGAAGCAGCCACGATTTGCCAGCAACAGATCTGCAAAATTGCGTGGACAGAGCTGCACAAGGACGGGGGGCCATGAGGTGCTCAGCTGCGGTTGGCTTGACGCAGGGGCTTTTATTACCAGTGCTGACCAGTGGCTGTTGTGCACCATGCGTGAGCAGCACCTTGCATTCAAAGGTCTTTGTTACATATGTCATGCAAGAGGAGCTCTGTATCCAAAGTGCATGCTGTAGTGTAATGGTTATGTTAGAAGGCTTGAATGCCTGCAGCATACTCTTAGCCTGATGCGGTATTGGAAATCCAGAAAAGCGCCAAGAAGTCTTAGACTTGTGGCCTTTGCATAGATTGCAACGGAAGCCTGGGCAGCTTATCAATATGCATAATGACTTTGTCTTTATAATTGCTGCTATTTGTCTGCTTTGCACAGACTTTGACGTTTACTTTTGTAGCCAGTGACATGTTTTTTTCTAATCAACAACCAACATGGCTCATCAGCAACTGCCTTCTCTTCTACTAGCATACGCCAGACGTGACCAGGCTGGCAGTTTCCCCTGACTTGTGAATTTGTAATATATCTAAGTATTTGCCGTACACGCGGGCCCATGTGCACATCTTCAGACAGATTTTTGTGCATCAAGCCTTCCTCGAGGCTGGATTGCAGCTCAGCCATACCGATGATGGTACCAAACACAACTGCGCCTACCTTTTCCAAATGCCTCGAGCTACTTTCTTGAATCCATTAAGGTGATGCAATGTCACTCGTAAGATAGAGCAAGAGGGCAGCCATTCAGTGAGTCAGATAGAAGATCATGCATGATGCAAATATTGCCAAAAAGAGCCTGGAAAAGCTGCTCAAATTATAGAGAAGTATTATGCAGATGCCCTCCGAGGGTTTGAGTCAAATCAGTCGACACAAAAATTGACAATTATTTACCAAAGGAAGCGTGCAGATGCTACCCCTGGGAACAAACAAACAAATTGTAAGTGCAAGTCTCCAGACCCTTTCACCCTGCAGTCTCCTATAACCAAAGCTGTGCTGGACCATAAAGCAAAAGGGGCTGGCTTCACCCAAAAATACGTGGCAAATGTGCCGTCTGTGAGTGCATAAAATCTCTTTGCAACAGTAAATCTCCAGGTCTTGATGGCATTATCAATGAGGTGCTCAGACTACTCCTGCATAGATTTCAAGACACAATTCACAGACTACTCATCATCATGCAGGCAACCCATATCACACCAACTTCATCCTCATAGACAAGAATAAGGGAGCAGAGATAGATCTCTCATCCTATAGACCCATTGGGTTGGCCAACACGCTTTACAAGTTATGAACTAGACTTATATCCAACATGCCCTATGATTATGCAAAAGCTAACTCCCCGCTCATCTCTACAGAGGCTGGTTTCTGCAATCAAAGAAGATGCCATACACCAGCTTCATAATGCCATCATGAGTCTTGAGGATGCTAAATTCAAGAATGACATATATGCACTAATTGTTGATTTCACGCCAGCTTTCAATAGTACAGACCATGACTGGATGCTCTGAATCATGTACGACTTAGGCTTCCCTACATGATGTGGTCAAGAACCTTTATGAAGATGCCACCAAACAAATCAGGTTGCCCTGTGGAGGATACACAGAATACCTATTGAAAGAGGCACTTTCCAAGGTAGCACACTCTCTCCTTTCCTCTTCCTCCCCTACATGGAACCCCTTCTCAGATGGCTCCATGTGGGATGATATGGCTACAAACACAGCTGCATCCAGGACCAAAGCACCCCGGACACCCACCTTGCCAACAAATGCCTTACTAGTGAAGCCAACACAATCCAAGACCTTTGATTCCAAGCCTAGAAACTCACATTGCACCCTGACTGAGCGGAATTTGTTGTTTCTGGCAGCAAAACTGAAGTAACAAGTGCCCTATATGGACACCTTCCTAAAGACACAAACGGTGTGACAATTTTTGAGACTCTTGAGCAGCAATTAAAGGGAAAGATGAATATCCAGAATCAAAAGGCACAGTTCATATCATCTGATGCCCCCTTTCTTGACCTTGGAGTTTGTGGATTATCGTGAGATGATCTCAACTGAAAGCACCAGATCCAGCTTATGACATGTAACCTGAGGGAAAAGCTAGGATCCCTGAGGGCCTCCTATGCCTCCCCACGTCAAATACTGACCTTCATATGCACAGCCATTGTTCCTAGCCTCGCCTATGCCTTTGCCGTCACCCACTGCACCTTAACTGATTTATTTATCTGGGACACCATGATTGATAATTTCATCAAACACAAGCTGGAAGTCCAGCCCCACTGCTATGATAAGAGAAGACACCCTAAACTTTGGGCTAGGGGCACCCTCAATCTGTGTTGAATACCATAGATGCCTAGCAACTGCACTTGCATCCAGCCGAGAGGATCCTTCAATAAGGCACCGCTCAATCACCCTCAACCTCCTCACCAAGAAAGTGGCGCACATTTATGGTCTCACCAAAGAATTCCTGACCTGGATATCAGGCAACAATTGAGTTACAGTATGCGCCTGAGGCAACCCATGAGCATCCACTCAAGAAAACTCCACCTCATGAAACTCGGAGAGAGCATGTACCTAGAGGAAATAATTGTAAGCTCTCTCACTCCGCCAAGCCACCGCCTCTTACCCTCTCCTCCTTGATCACCTGCATCACTGAGCCTCTCTTGAGCCCTGGAGTAAACAGGCTCCATGACCTCACCAACTGCAGCGGAAATCATTTCAATAGCACAGCCCCAGTCCAAATATCCTGAGATATTGGTCAAACACAAGGTAGCACTTGATAGACTGGCAGCTTTAGTCAATCTCCCTCTCAATACGGATCTCACTGCAGCTGTAGACCATGACATTCTCAGAGATAAATGTGCCAACACTCTTTCTTTCTACTGCAAAAATCAACAATACACACATCAGCGGACTCGTAGACGCCCACTTCGGTTGCCCAACCAACCCTACCCCCTACCCACCACTGACCCAAGTCCACCTAGCCCACCAACAAGCACCTCGCGAACGCCCCCAACACAAGTGATTTGCCATCCCCAACCCCGCTCCACAACTTACTATACACATTCACTCACTGGACGCAGTTTGCCCTTTCCACCAACCCAACTAAGTGCAATATACACCAACCTAATTGAGTCTAGTCCGGGTCAGGACATCTTCCCCCCAAAACAGAGCAACAGGCAAGCACTACCTTCACCCAGCCTACAACATGTCCGACCAGATGCTGTTGAGGCACCAGATAATCTATCCGCCAATACTGACCCGCCCAGTAAAAGATTGCACTCCAACTATAGACAGAACACCGCAACGGCCGCCCACATATACAGCCCACTTACTCTGCCTTCAACCCACTCCAACACCCCCCCCAATCAGCACACCTAGAGTCAAAACTACCTGAGACAACAGAGGAAGATATCGACCCCAGAATCCCTCATGCCCGGAGCGCAGAGCTTTAAAATTTCAAGAGAAATTAAGTTTTGCAGATAGCGAGAGAAACATCACCCAATTATGCATCAACATAATCTACCACCATGACCTAGATATAACCCACATTGACTCGTGGAGGATTGTTTCAAACAGGAAAAGGACATTCAAGACAACACACCTCTAGAGCATAAACAGTACCTCAAACATTATGCGCCCATGATTATGAAAGGTGGGTGCTCTGGGAGCGCCGCTTCCCGTATTCAAAAAGCTGGCTTCATGCCCGAGAGCATCCATCCAATAGCTCGGTCTGCAATTGAGTGTGCATGCTGTGAGGTTTGCTTTCTCTTTTACGGATTTGAACCTGAGAAAACTGAGCCACGCTTTGACAATACAATATGTACATCTGTGACTTTTGCAACAGAATTCATCACTGGGTATGCCTCAAGAACATCGGCTGCTATACCAAAAGACAGAGAGAGGAAGTTGAGAAAACTGAAAACTGGGCCTGCACAGCTTGTGCTGATCTAACCATGGAACAAGAACAAAAGAGAAGCTATGAATCTTCTGACAGAGAGCTCATAAAAGTAGCAAAGAAGCCCACCAGGGGACCAGAAGAAACAAAAAATGACTGGCCCACATTCCAGAAACACATTCTGGAATTTGAGGTACGTGAGGATGAACCTGACCTCGACCATCCTGCTACCTCAATCGCCAGCTTTGTCTTACCAAATGGTATGGGCATTACAAACACCATTGGCAGAGCTGAACTGGCTGCCTTCACAGCCGTCATTCTTCACAGCCACTCACAAATTGCCACTGACAGTCTCTCGTCTCTCCATCAAATCAGGGAGCACTTGCTGTACCCTGAGCTTCACCGCCACCATGTACAAGGGGATATCTTGAAGATGCTTTTAAAAACTGTCCTTAATTCACCAAACCTTGTGCACCTGTTTAAGGTCTAATCCCATGCCGGTATTGTTGGTAATGAGTGCGCAGATACCGTGGTCAAGTATCAGGCAACAAAAGTTGATTCAAGCCATGGCCATGCAGATACAGGCGTACCATGTGCTGGCATTGCTGGAAATCCTTTTCACGACATAACCTGGCTTGTCTCTGAAGGCAATACCCCCCTAAACGCAATTATACCACGGTCTTCAAACCCACCCACCCTAAAGCTCCAGTACTTTTTAAATCTTCACAATGCCCTGAAGGCACATACGCGCTCGAAACATAAGCTTGGTCAGCTAACCTTGAAAGCGGTTCCTACTCATATCACCAGGGTCTACTTCCCATAGCCCACAAAACTATCAGTTACGATTTCTGGACAATGCTAAGATAAATAAAAAATGTTTCATTCTCGTACAGGTACCCTTTCTAGTCAGAAGTACGCTGCTCGCTTTAAGACTCTAAGAGGTCGGACCTCGACCAGCCTTCAATGCCCCCTTTGTCGTCATTCAGACAGTGCCTTACACATTCTAACAGGTTGCCAACAACAGACCGTCTCCGGTATGATTACTGAGCGTCACAACAGCTTGTAAACTTACAAAACCCGCTTGGCGTCACAAAACCTACAGACCCCCCCCATCCCACATGGGATCTACCAGCATAACCATTCCTGAATGGCTTTTCCCTCGTCACTTCCCTACTGTGCAGACTAAATTCTAGCCATCCAGATGCTATACTAGTAACAGAAGTGCCTAATAAAAGAAGAAATGTGCCAGATGCCCACCCTAGATATGTATTACTCTTAAAGAGGTAGGGCAAGGCGTAGTGAGGATGGGGGGCTCTCAGCAACAGCCTGTGCTGAGCACCAGCCTACCAGCCATTGTCCAGGGTCCGAAACGGTAGGCCTGGACACCAATTAGATACCTCTTGAATACAACACGAGGTTCTTTGTTAGCGCTTGAAGGCCAAGAAAATTATCCTCCACACCATTCTTCTTGGTGTGAGCGGCTATATATATACTCACACACTTTGAATCGCCTTTGAAGAGCTCGGCCTTGATACACAAAAAGCCCATAAGACTGCCCTCAAGTTACATGCTCATTCTGTGCTCTATGCACGTGAACTGACAACTACTAGACGCACTCTTGAAGAATCCAGTTGCTCTCAGTCTTGGTCTGGAGCAGGGGGCGGCTTGTCACCCTCCAGATCCTCACTAGTTCTTCGTTCTCCTTGGTGGAGGACTCACGGCTCTTCAGGCGGATGTGTCTCCTTTTCCTTAATTGATGTAGGGAGTGGTTTCACTGCCTGCATAGCTGCTCTTTTCATATGGTGAGGGAGTGAGTAATCTTACTGGCTACCATTACGTACGGGGGGTGGTAGCAGCAGCAACAGAGGAGGGGGCAGCAGCAGCAAAAGCAGCAGCAGGAGCAGCAGGGGGGGCAGCAGCAGTAGTGGCAGCAACCAAAGGAGCATCAGCAGCAGCAGTGACAGTTACCAAGGGAGCAGCAGCAGCAGCAGCAGCAGCAGCAGCAACGGCAACGGCAACAAGAGCAGAAGCAGCAAGAGCAACATCGCCGCAGGCTGACAGCACTAACACCAACAAAGAGGAAGGTGACTGGAACTCCCCCGGCACAGGATCATGGAGATCCATCAAAACCAGATAACCTCCAAGATCGAGCTTGTGGAATGGCTCGCAAACATGCAAGCGCCCTGGCGGCTGGTTGGTTGAAGTAGCTAGTTAGCCAGCCTTGCTTTTTGATCTCTTCAAAGGTCATCCTTTGCCTTGATCTTGCTCTTGCGTGCTCGTGAACTACCTCCGTGCTATACACCAAAAACATCTGGCTGTCAGACTCTACCTTTCTTCTGCTATACTCTACCTTTCTTCTGCTATGAGCGCGATTACGATAGGTTCAGGTCGCAGGCCTTCAGGCTTCAGCTAAGCTGCCCTCGTTCGGCGGACACAGCTATCATAGCATACATGATGTAAACTAACCTAACTTACCATTACGTAGGCTTCTCTTTTCTTTCTTTTTAGGACCGGACTCAATGACTCCTGGCTTGAGGGTCCATAACTCACAGGATGCCAAAATGTATCGGTGAGCAACTGCAATAGTCTGACTCGGTATTCATGGTGTCGTCCTTGCGCAGGGGCCATGCTAATCTTCTCTATATCGTTCCAAATAACATATGTCCTGAAGGATATGTAATGGCCTGACTCAGGACAGACCAGACCATAAAAGGGTCCAACCATTTTCGGTGGCGGATACCCTTCCGTCAGAAACTTTAAGGCTCGGTCAAAGGGCAGTTGAAGCGGTTGCTGAACCATCAGAAACTTTTCATCCACGTTGTAAACGTGAGCATCACTTGCAATGTTCATACTCTTTCAGCAGCAGCGTTGAATTATAGCTCCACCTGTTGTCTACCTATCTTGTACAACAACTTGTTGTCAACAAGAGGGACCTAACAATTCCACCCGACTGCAAGCCCTCAAGACCTCCATTGTATTCTTTCACCAATTGGTGCTTTTTTATGTTTTTTAGACCACTCTCACTTGCACTCGAAGCGCACAACAAGGGCTTGCTCACGCAAGCACGGTACACTGAGGGATAATGGATGGAATATTTCTTATAATGGAAGGACCATAATAGCCATGCTCTCAGTTCACAAACTTGAAAAACAGCTTCAGCATAAGTGAAAAATTGAAAATCTGCTGATTTAGAAGAAGAGGTGCCTCTCTGGTGCGGTGTAGCACACGTCATCAAACAAGCCCCATGCACTTGCAAGCTAGACAATTGACAGAGCATGCAGGAGTACGCCGCATTTGTTCACACGCAAATGCTTGTTAGAAGCTGCAGGAGTGAACGTTTACACCTAAGAATTGCACTTTTTCCAAGGAGTCTAGCCAGTCTTCAGGCATCCTGAGCTCGCTTTCCGGCGACTCCAACTGTTCTGCACCCTGGAAGAGAAGGCACTCAAAATCACCAAGGAGTGTATGTACAAGTAAAGATGCAAGTAAATAGGCAGTAAGCTTGACTGATCCATGCCCAGCCTTGCGTTGACCGGCTGGCAGCCACCACAACAGTCTCCACAACACCCTTCAAGGAGTCAGTTTTCAACTCACTCTCATTAGCACTTTCCACCAACTCCCTAGGATGATCTGGATACCGTCCAAAAGCCAGATCAGTCAAGTCCATCCCCTTCTTTGGTCAGAATTACCCACAGCGCGTGTATAAGTCCGGGCTGCGTGATGAGTGCAGGGACGTGGTTTGTTTAGTGAGGCATCATCACCATGTTTGGCCCTCCTACTTTTGCTTATATATTCCCATACCCACTCAATGCATACATGTAACCTAACAAGTCCATTAACAATAGTGACGCGGTCTGCTGCTTTGGCAGCAGGCGGGCTGTTTATGGGGACACCCATCTCAAAGCCAGGCAAATGTTCTCTGCGAGAACTGAAGACGCAGACTTGCAATTTCAAATTTCTGCCACTAGTGACTCATCCTCCGCACAGACTTACCACGTAAAATATGATCGTCAAAATGAGATTCAGCCAGAAGTCCGTGTCAAGTGTTCCTTTGTGCATTACCACCGCAAGAGGTGGCACAAATATGGCCACAATGATTTTGCATAGCCTGGGATGGGAAAGAAGTTGGTGCATGAGTGTGTAAATTGTGTGCGAGTGCCGTCAGTGCATCTACTGAGCAGCGGTGCGAACATTCCAGCTTCTCTCCAGCTTCTCTTCAGCTCCATCACTGTCACAGTACTCAGGCATGTCCCCATTTCATCATTCAGTTAATTTAAGTGAAAATATCAGGAAGGTTTTCTGGCAGGATAGTTGACTGACTACCTGCAGACACACGGCCCCTAACTCGCACTGCCGCCGCAGAACTTTGCAATTCTCACTCACTGGCTATGGCTCCCCTCCTTGGCCGCTTCCCCTGCTGAATGCCCAACGTTCTTTGCACCTTCGTTCACTTTTTCCATGGCCATCTCGCCCTCACTTAGGACAGCCCAACACGGACAGAGTAATTAGTAGTTTGTCGGCCTATCAGTCAGATATTACATATATATATTTGCTATTGAAATTGAACTTTGCACAATCTTTGCTAGAAAAAACAGCCGTTTATGAGCTAACGGCACTTTGAATCAGACTCGGCCCCAACATTAATATTTAGATATCAAGTTCAAGGTTAAAAGCTAAAGTGGTGTTACGGACACCATTCCGAAGCCATTTGACTTAATTTAAGTATGAATGAAGAAGGTAGTGTGCATGGGACGGAGGGGGAGGGGAGCAGAGTGGAGTCAATGCAACTGCAGCAACAGCAGGTGCAGCAGCAGCAGCCTTAGCAGCAGAAGCAGCAGCAAGCTTGACATCTGAACATTAGCAGCAGGCTGAAGAGGAGACGGAAAAGCAAGCAGCAGAGCGGGAAACCCATGCAATTAAGCGCCAGTTGGATGCAGCGCGCATTAGCGGCAAGCAGCATGCACCCTACTGGAAGACCTTGGTGCCTGTGCTTGTGCCAGTGGTTGGCAGGTTGAAGTGCATGGTGAAGTGCATCAAAGCTGGTGATGGTGTTAGTGGCAAGCTTTTGAGCTCCAAGAATATTGCAAAGTCAGCGAAAGATCACTACACTTAGAATGGCTGCAAAGGTGTGCGGATAGAGCAGGGTCAAGCAATGCTGCAGCCAGGGCCAAGCACCACTCGAAGCGTGGGCTTCAAGCGGGCAGCTGAGAGCGCCAATAGCATAGCCAGCAGCAGCAAGCAGGTCCGCACAGGTCAACAGCTCATCACGCAGCACATTGTCAGCCAGCATGCAATGCAGCAAGCAGGGGCAGATGAAGATGCTGCCCTGTCCCTTTATGGCGTAGTGATTGAGGACGAGGAAGAGGTGGAGGAGTGAAGGGTTGAGAAAGAGAGCTTATCGCTCATGTGCTGGAAGTAAAATAAGACTTTGACCTTGTAATAACTGTTTGCACAGGGCTGCTTAGCACTCGAAGGTATGCAACCATGAGTTGATGCTGTACTTGGTTTGATTCAAACTTTGACAGGCCACTACTTTCTGTGACTTTTTTAATTGGAAAAAGTTATTGGTTGTGCGCTCTCTGCTCTACAAGAGCAACGCAATAACCCCCCTGGGGGTCTGATTGGGGGGGATGGAATTTTTGGTATATACGGTTTCTACGGTGTACAGGGTAAATACAGGGTATGTAGACTATATAAGTTATAAAAAAAATTTCCGTACATCGTTTCCAGCAACCCTACATGTATGGAAGGATGTTGCCGCCGCATCATAGTGCATGCAGTGCAATGCAAGCAATCAATACTTGCATTTCCTCTTCCTGAGCTGCACTCAGCTGCACTTGCTTCCATTGCGCACGCTGATTCAGCTGGGATTAATCACCACCATCGTGAACGCAGGATAATTAAGCAAGGGAGCATAAATCCCAACGCAATTAATTCAAGTGATTAGGCCCCGGTCACACTTGTAATTAATTAGGCTTTTGATTATCTTTTTGTAATTATAATTAGGAAAAACATCATAAGTTAGGCGGTCACACTCCATAATAATGGACTTGATTACCAAATGCTTAATTACGAAGTGCTTATTATAATTAGGAAATCGTAATAGGGGGGGGGGTACCCTATTACCTAAAATAATAAGGATCCCAATATCCTGGAATTGCCTCAGGACCGTCAGGGGAGGTAAGTCTCCATACAAATCGGTCCGAAACGGGTGACCCTTCAAAAAATTTGGACAGGTACGTGCTTTTAACCAAGTATCTCCCATTTTATCTTTCTCAGGTGAAACATAGGCAGGAGAAGGAAGGCTGATCCCCCCAGCAGCCCTCCAAAGGGCCTTGGAAAGGGGCACAGTGTCTTGCAAGTGTTCTCTGCATTAATGTACCAATATTGGTCGGTGCAGGTATCAATGGGGAGCAAGGTACAGAGCTGGAACACGCTCTGAGCAGCTGCAGCCAATGAAAGCACTGCTGCAGCCCAGTCCAGGCCCGAGCGCTCTGCCCACTGCTCGATCAACCTCATGAGCCAAGATAATGCAGGCCTGTAACGTTAGAGTGCTGCTGCATACCACGTAAGGTCCTCGGGCCCAGCCTCCAACGTACAGTACAGGTTTACTTATATACAACAATTGGAAAAGCCATCAGACTCCAAGGAAGACTCAAACGGCAACTGCCCACCAGCACCAGCACCAAATAGATACAGCGTTTTCAGCATTGTTGCGTTCTCCCCTCTACAAAGTAATAGATACAGCGTTTTCAGCATTGTTGCGTTCTCCCCTCTACAAAGAAATAAATTGTAGGAATACCGTATCGCTCCTAGGGTAACCGCGAATAATTAAATAATTATTGGGGGCCCTCGCTATCTGAAATCCGTTTGGAAACTATTTTTATCAAGACCTCGCGTAGCATCCAGGTTTTGATCCAGGCTCTCCTGGGGGGCCGACCATGGAGCCA